>Ga0315542_1000062_pt1 | contig 51442 bp, 40 predicted proteins | sample SalMarSW160120MG_FD_202541 | JGI IMG/M metagenome (GOLD analysis project Ga0315542, IMG submission 202541) | Salt marsh sediment microbial communities from the Plum Island Ecosystem LTER, Massachusetts, United States - Salt Marsh Sediment SW1601-20 ...
TTCACTTCTGCAAGAGTAGCAATTGCTCAGGATAACGAATCATTAGTGGATGAATTATTTCAGCAGTTACTTTTTTCACCAAGAGATTCCGCCGGGTATCCTATAACTTTGGGACAGGCCGTATTATATACTAAACAGATTTTGTATGATACAAATTCTCAAAAGTATGAGATACTCGGCGATCCGACGATAAGTTTATTAATACCAAAGTATACCGCTTCGATTGATTCAATTGACGGGATAAATCCTGTCGATACAGCAGTTCAAATTAAAGCATTAAGTAATGTTAGAGTTTCCGGTGAAATAAAAAAGCCTGACAATACAGTCTGGCAGGACTTTAATGGGACGGGAATTTTAACTGTTTACGATTCACAGAGAGAGATAATAGTTCCTGCAATCAGTAATTCGCTGCAAATCTCCCAGCAGGGCGGACTTTTATTCAGAGGAAATATATCGGTTACAAACGGCAGATTTAAATCCGACTTTACGGTACCGAAAGACATTTCTTATGAAAATAAAAATGGAAAGGCAATCATATACTTTTATAATAATACTAATAATAATGCTGACGGGCTGGGTTATACAACAAATGTAATAGTTGGAGGTACGGATTCAAGTAGAGTAAATAATAAAATAGGTCCTGATATATCAATATATATAGATGATACAACCTCTAAAGTAATTTCGTTAGCAAATCCGAACTCGACTTTAATTGTGAAATTAAGTGATGATAACGGATTGAACACAACGGGTACAGGTATAGGACACAAGATGGAAGGTATATTAAATAATGATATTAACAATCCTATAGATTTTACAGATGATTTTGTCGGAAATATGAATGCAGGTGGAAAATCCGGAGAGATAAGATATCAGTTCAATAATTTGGATCCTGGAAATTATACGCTAAAAGTAACAGCATGGGATGTGTTCAATAACTCATCGAGCAAGACGGTAAGTTTTACTGTAGTAAGCGGAAACGGACTGGTAATAAAAGATGTATATAATTATCCTGATCCATTTGAATATAACACAACATTTACGTTTCAGCAAAATTTAGCGGCCCCGATAAATGTAAAAATAAAGGTATATACAATAGCAGGCAGATTGATAAGAGAGATAGAAAAAGAGGGAATACAGGAAAAATTTGTAAAGGTAAATTGGGATGGAAGGGATCAGGATGGATCAATAATAGCTAACGGAACGTATTTGTATAAGATAATAGTAAACTCATCGGATGGGAAATATAGTAAAAGTGTATTGGGGAAAATGGCGGTTATTAGATAATTAAGAAGTATTAAAATAACACAATATTTAGAGTATTATTTTTATATTTAATTTTTTAATGAAATAATTTATTTATGATAAACAAAATGATAATATTATCATCGGAGGAAGAAAATGAAAGTAATAATTAGGCTGGTGTTGGTCAGCATTCTATTAACAATGGTCCAAAAGATTACGTACGGACAAGGAGAAGCTGCTGTCCCATTTCTTGAATTAGCGCCTGATTCTCGAGGAGGTGCGATGGGTGAGTCTGGTGCAGGATTAGCTGATAACTCAGCCGCAATTTTCTGGAACCCTGCCGGCATAGCATTTTTAAAGGGTTCGGAAGTAAGCTTTACTCATAGTAATTGGCTGCCTCAATTTGGATTGGACTTATCCTATGAATATTTGACGTATAGACAATTTATTCCCGATATTAGCGGCAGTTTAACTGCTAGTATTACTTATATGAATTACGGAGAGTTTGTAAGGACAAGCGAAACTGATCAAGTGCTCGGTACATTTCATTCTTTTGATGCTGCGTTAACTGTTGGTTATGCAACAATGCTTTCTGATGATTGGGGGTTGGGCTTTAACTTTAGGATCATACATAGTGTGCTTTCGTCTATTGGTACTGCTTCGGAACAAGGCAGCGGTATTTCCACATCCGTAAGTTTTGATCTCGGCGGAATGTGGAGACCCGGAAAATTAATTATTCCTTTTACAAGTACTAATATCGGCGGTGATTTTAGTGTTGGTGCCAACTTGAGCAATATGGGCCCAAAGATGTACTATATAGACAAGCAGCAAGCCGATCCGATACCGACTAATTTCAGATTGGGATTTGCTTATAATATTTATAAAGATAAGTATAATTCATTAATTTATACGCTCGACTTTAGTAAACTGCTTATAAATAAAGATACCACAACACAAACTTCTCAAGAATTTTATCAGGCCATTTTTACCTCATGGGGTAATAGGCCTTTTAGTGAAGAGCTTCGCAGTATTCAAACTTCAATGGGACTAGAATATTGGTATGGAGAACCGGGTGATTTCCTGTTTGCTTTAAGAGCCGGTTACTTCTACGAGGATCCGTCATTCGGTAATAGAAAATTTATAACTTTCGGTGCCGGTATCAGGTATGATATCTACGGATTTGATTTTAGCTATTTAACTACTTCTGTCTTCCCAAATGGTGATCAAAGTCCGCTTAACGATACCTTAAGATTTACGATTTCAATCGGATGGGGAGGAATACCCGGAGATGTTCGCGGATTGCCGAGGGGAATCTAATTTAAAATGATAAAAAAAAATCTTGTTTTTGTCATATTTTTAATTTGTTTGAGCAGTTTATCTGCTCAAACATATATTGGAAAGATTGATCCGTATCCTGCAAAATCTTTTGCTAAAACTACCGGTATAGATACAGTAAAAATATTAGCAGTGATGGTTGAGTTTCAAACAGACAAAGATGAAGCAACCGATGGAAACGGTAAATTCGGAACTATATACACTCAGGATTACGGCAATACTATCATTGATCCGCTGCCTCACGATAGAGCATACTTTGAAGAACATTTGGAATTTGCGAAGAATTATTTCCATCAGGTTTCTAACGGTCATTTAATCATATCATGTTATGTATTACCAAAAGTTATAACAGTATCTAAAACGATGAGGAATTATTCTCCTCAAATAAATTCCAATGATTTTAGTTCTTTAGCTAATTTTTCCAGGGAAGTATGGGAAAAGGCTGACACAGCAAATCCGGGATTTAACTTTAGCAGTTATAATTTATTTACAATTTATCATGCCGGTGTTGGAAGGGATGTCTCATTACCAGGTTCAATAGCAGATTCAAGAGATTTACCGTCAATTTATTTAAGTTCTAAAGCATTAAAAAATATATACGGCTCGGGATTTAATGGATTCCCGGTTGAAAATAATTCTTTTGATATAACCAACAGTTTAATAATGCCTGAGACTGAAAGTCGAGAACAATCCACATACGGTGGGACTGTTTTATATCAAGTAACAACAAACGGTTTGCTGGCTGCCAGCATAGGCAGTTATTTAGGTTTACCCGACCTTTTTGATACTCAAACCGGGCAGAGTGCGATCGGACGTTTCGGATTAATGGACCCTCAATCAATTTTTGCATATAACGGAGTTTTTCCGCCTGAGCCATCTGCCTGGGAAAAAATATTTTTAGGATGGGCTGCTCCAATTACCTTATCGCCCGGCAAATACAATATAAATTTAGTTACACAATTAGCTGCTGTGCCAAATGATACTACTATAGTAAAACTGCCGATAAATTCTTCGGAATATTTTTTACTTGAGAATAGAAATAGAAATGCACTGGGAAACGGAGTAACTGTTACTTATGTATTGAACGGCAATACTTATACGAAAACATTTACTAAAGATCAGCCGGGCTTTTATAGCTATGATACCGATTCTTTAAAAGGTGTTATTACTGATGTCAGCGAGTTTGATTGGGCTTTACCCGGTCAGATAGACGATACATCCGATTATAAAGGCGGTATATTAATTTGGCATATCGATGATAATGTTATAAATGCAAAAATAGCATCGGACGAAATAAATGCCGACAAAGCTCACCGCGGTGTAAATTTAATGGAAGCAAGCGGTATACCGGAGATCGGGGAAATATTTACGGACGCCTTGGGAGATCAAATTATCGGCGAAGGAACTTATCAGGATTATTGGTATAAAAACAATTATGCTAAGCTGTATAAAAATATATTCTCAAGTACCAGCACTCCGAATAGCAATGCTAACTCCGGTGCCAATAGTTTAATTACTATTTCAGATTTTTCGAGTATAGGAAATAGAATGTCTTTTAATGTAGTGTACGGCGATTCTATTTTAAAACCTATCTTTTCTTCTAAAGTTCAAACTTCCTCCTCCGGAAATTATTTAACTGCTGTCCAAGATGGAAATAGCTTCGGATTCAATTTTCTATCTAATTCCGATTTGTCCATTCTGGATAATTCAGGAAATATAATTAAAATAATTCCGGGTTTTTCAAAATATAAAGTGGCTTCTATTAGCAATAACGGTATTCAATATGTTATAGGTGTTATTGATTCAACTATAAATATATACAGCAATAACGGTACGGCACGTACATTAAATAGTTATAAATCCGGCATGGTTTTTTCAACATCGCCTGTATTAATAAATAAATCAAATGCTCCTTTAGAGATGGCTATAGGAACAAAAAGCGGAATCGTTGAAGTGTATTCCCTAAATTCCAATATGGTACCGTTGCAGATAAATACGTTAAATGCCGGTAATTCAAATTTCATTATAAATAAAATTTGTTCTAACGGAAATAATTTGTCTTATGCCGCCTCTTTAGTTAATGACAACAAATATATAGTTTTTGATTCCGCTAACGGTACTTATTCCGGTACCGGTACCGTTAGGGATTTCGCAATGAGTTCTGATAAGAACGGGAATGGATATGAAGTGCTGCTGCTTAACGGTAATAAATTCGATATAATTAATAAGGGGGTGCTTCAATCGGAGTTTGCAATCAATTCAACAGATACTATTAAATCGTTCTCTTTAACTGATCTTAAGCAGGATGGTAATAACTATATAATATTTTCCAACGGAAATAAAATCGATGCTGTAAATTTACAAGGAGCTGAAGCTGAAAATTTTCCTTTTGATGATCCCTTAAATATCGGTTTTACCGGATTACCATTAACAGCGGATTTTGCAGGAGATACTAAATCCGAAATTATTGCAACTACAATTGACGGCAGAATTTATGCAATTAACGGCGGAACTGGAAAAGTTGTAGACGGTTTTCCTATTACATTGGGTACTCAGCCGGCTGCTGTACCGGTATTGTTTGAAGATAACGGAATAATATCTTTTGCTGCTGTGGATAAAAATAATAATTTTTCCGCATGGAATATTGGCGCAAATGCCGGAACAATTTATTGGGCTGAAGAAAACGGAAATAATCTGAATACCTCATTTATAAAGAGTGCATCAAATCAAAATGTTGTTAACACTTTTTTCCCCGCAAATAAAGCTTTTAATTACCCGAATCCGGTTTACAGCGGAATAACACAAATTCATTATTATGTTTCGGAAGATTCCAAAATAGATATCAAAATTTTTGATCTGGCCGGAGATTTTGTGGCAGAGTTAAAAGATGATGCTCAAGGCGGGATGGAAAAAGAAACACCATGGAATGTAGATAACATTCAAAGCGGAATTTATTTTGCAAGAATTCAAGCGCAAGGAGTCAGCGGAAAAACAGAAACAAATATTATAAAAATAGCTGTTATCAAATAAGACGATATTTAAGGAGTTGCTTTTCGAAAAATCTTACGATTTTTTTTATAACAACGGAGATTAATCCCGATAATTTCCCTTTCTAAAATACCGGATATTAAAATAGATTGGAGCGTTTACAAGGACTTATGGTAAAGGTATTAGCGTTTATTGGTATTATATTATTCTTTCAAACAAATGCATTTTCGCAATACACGGATTTTCATCCTGAATTAAAGTGGTATACAATTAAAGGCAAACATTGTGAAGTTCATTTTCATAACGGTACCGAAAGAACCGCACGGGTAGTTGCTAAAATTGCCGATGAAGTTATTGAGCCTTTAATATCTCTTTATAATTACGATCCCGGTACTATACATTACGTAATAAAAGATATGGATGATTATTCCAACGGAGCTACTTATTTCTTTGATAATAAAATTGAAATTTGGACCAGCGCTTTGGATTTTGATTTGCGGGGAACCCATAATTGGCTGCGAAATGTAATTACTCATGAAACAACACATATGGTGCAGATACAATCGGCACTGAAACTTTCAAGGCAAATTCCGGCAGTCTTTCTTCAGGTATTAAATTATGAAAAGGAACGCAGACCGGACATCTTGTATGGTTTCCCGAATGTAATTGTTTCTTATCCGCTGGCAACTGTTAACATACCTTCATGGTTCGCAGAAGGCACGGCGCAATATCAAAGAAAAGAATTTAACTATGATAACTGGGATACCCATCGCGATATGGTTTTAAGATGCTATGCACTAAGCGGAAACATGCTTACCTGGAACCAGATGGGTGAATTTGATAAGACCAGTTTGGGTAATGAATCGGTGTATAATGCCGGTTTTGCTTTAACTCGATATATCTCCCAAAAATACGGTGAAGTTAAACTGGAAGAAATTAGTCATGATTTAGGCAAGTTTGATGTATTTACAATGGATCAAGCGTTTAAGGATGTTTTGGGTAAAAGCGGAATTGAAGTTTATAATGAATGGCAAAACTTTCTTACCGACAGTTATAGAAATAGAAGTAAAGCTGTTTTATCAAACCTTGTAGAAGGAGACACGGTAACAGGAGTCGGGTTTGGAAATTTCTTCCCGTCCTTTTCAAGAGACGGTTCCAAGTTTGCATATATTTCGAATAAAAACGCAGACTATTTTGCTCTTTCAAATGTTTATATATACAATTTAAAAACTAAAAAGGAAAAAGAAATTGCTTCCGGTGTAAGGTCGACTATTAGCTGGGTTCCGAATGAAAATAAAGTAATATATTCGAAAATTACCGAAGATAATCCCAACTGGGATAATGTTCATGACCTTTTTGTTTATAATCTGGATAACAATAAAGAAACAAGACTGACTCATAATTTACGTGCAAATGAACCGTGTGTTTCCCATGACGGCAAAAAAATCGTTTTCCTTTTCGAAAAAGACGGTACAACTAATTTAGCTACTGTGGATATAAAAGGGAAAAATTATAAACAGCTTACTTTTTTTAATAACGGTGAGCAGGTTTATCAACCGGAATTTTCTAATGACGACAGTTATATAATTTTTGATTACTCATATCGCGAAGGAAGAGATATCGCTCGTGTAGATACGAACGGAAAGAATTTTCAATTTGTTATAAAATCAAAAGCCGATAACAGAAATCCTGTTTTTGATAAAAACGGAAATATAATTTACTGCTCGGATTCAACGGGAATTTTTAATTTATATTCATATAATTTAAAAACCGGGGTAAAAAAGCAGCTTACAAATGTAATCGGCGGAACATTTATGCCCTCAATAGACAAGAACGGAAATATTTTATACTCCGGTTACACTTCAACAGGATTTAAAATATTTGAAATTACGCCTGAACAGGAAGCAGAAGTAGATCCGCAAAAAAGTTACGTGTGGGTAAACAATCCGCCGCTTGGTCATGATAAACCGAAAGGTGATCTGGTAAAATTTGATTTGGCAAAATATATACATTATAATGATTACAAAACACCGGATTACAAAATAAAGCCTTATACCGGAACTTTTACTAAAATGACCTTCTATCCGTTTTTAAGATACGACAATTATAATACATCCAGTAACTTTTTTGAAAAACTGAAACCGGGCGTTTACTTTTCCTCTTCGGATATGCTTGACCGTTATTCTCTTTTTGCCGGTGCTGCAATAAATGCAAGATTGGAAAGAGATTTATTCTTGATTTTTAATTACCGGGATAAAATCCCGTTATTATTCGAACTTGGGATAAGACCTGAGTTATCTTTAGAACTTTATAACATAAGCAGGAAAACTAATACTTCAGTCGCATGGGGGGCTGATACAGTCGGATCGCAGGTAAACTATGAATTATCAATTCCTACGGATGTAACTTATAATCTATTGGAATTTGATTTTTCGGCAAAGCAAAAAATTTTTGCTAGAGGTCAGAACCTCGAATTCAGATATATTTTCAGCAGGTATTCGGCAGATCTCGGAGGCTTCGTAATCCCGCCTCCGTATGTAAGTCCGGCTCTTTATTACCCTACAACCAGCGATACATATTTAATCGGGAATAATTTTCAGTTAAAATATACTCTAAATTATATAGAGCCGACTGTTGATGATGAAATAAATCCTATCGGGACACAAATTGACCTGACTTATAATTATGAAATAAACAGATTTAATCCAGATGGCAATTATCAGAATAATAACGGTATTTTGCAGCCGGTATATAATCATTATGACTTTAACCGGTTGGAACTTAATACTGCAATTCATTTTCCCCTTTGGCATTTAAATACTTTAACTGCCAGATTAAGAATCGGAAATATTTTTGGCCCGACAGTACCGGATTTCTTTGACTTTTATCTCGGCGGTTTAACGGGAATGAAGGCTTATCCTTTTTATGCTGTTGGTGGAAACAAGGTGGGATGGTTTAACTTAACTTATAGATTCCCGCTTATAAAAAATATTGATACCCGGATCGGTCAGCTTTATTTGGATAAAATATTTATGTCGGTCTATGGAGATGTGGGAAATGCCTGGAATGGAAATTTTGTAGCCGGTCAATTAAAAAAAGGTGTCGGAGGAGAAATCCGCGTGCACATGAATTCATTTTATATTTTTCCAACAGACTTATTCTTTGATGCAGCATACGGTCTTAACAGGTTTACGGAAAATTTTTTAGGAAAACAGGTAACCTATGGTAAAGAATGGAACTTTTACGGCGGTATTTTATTTGGATTTGATATTTAGTTTTATCGGATAAATTATAATTACAATTTATAAATAAATTTTGTACTAAAAATTTATAAGGGTTTAATATGAATTCTATATGCATTAAAATGATTTTGTCACTGATAATTTTAATTGGTGCTTCGAATTTTATTAGTGCTCAAGAAGTTTCAGCAAATAAAACTCAATTAACGGGAAATTTGTTAGCAGATTCAAAAATAGCGGCAGAAGATTATACTGCTTCACAAATGCCGTTAATGACATTTCAAACCAAAGGAAGAAAATCGAAATGGCTCGGCGGTTTATTCTCATTGATTGTTCCCGGAGCCGGTGAAGTTTATGCAGGCTCTTATCTTAAAGCTGCCATTTTTGTGGCTGTTGAAGCCGCTGCAATTACCACCGCTGTTATATACAATAACAAGGGAAATAAGAAAACCCAGTTTTTCCAGAATTATGCAGACCAGCATTGGAGTGTAAGCCGGTATGCTTACTGGACTGCACAACATCTTCAAACATTAGCTCCAAGTATGTCAAGTGCAGAAATACAAAAATATCAATCTGATTTCCCAACAGATACTAGTCCTGTTAAATGGTCGATCTTAAATCAAATGGAATCTGCAATAGGAAGCGATCCGGCTGCCACTGGTTATACACATCAGTTGCCGCCCTTTGGCGAACAGCAATATTATGAATTAATTGGTAAGTACAGTCAATATAGTCATGGGTGGGATACCAGTAATGAAAGTGATCCTTCATACACTGATCTGCCACCGCAATTTCATTATTATGCCGGCCTTCGCGGAGATGCTAACAATCTTTATAGCATTAGTTCTACTGCTGTTATTCTTATTTATATAAATCATTTTTTAAGCGCAATAGATGGTGTTTGGAGTGTAGACAGATATAATGATACTATTGCTATGAATATGAGAGTTCAACCGGTTAGATTATCGAGCAGGATAGATTTTATGCCGACGTTAAATTTATCATATAATTTTTGATTTTAATTGAATTAGAAAGTAACATTAAAATATTTATAGCTAAAATTAAATTTTAAGCTTTTTCAATTTTATGGAGCGATGATATTACTAATTGTAATAAAATCGCTTTTTTTATATATATAAAGTATTTTGCATTATAATTTTATTCTAGTTTATGTAAATGAATATACCTGTTATAGTTATAGTAGGAAGACCAAACGTAGGGAAGTCAACCTTATTCAATCGGCTTGTCGGTAAAAGGGGAGCAATTGTAGACGATATAAGCGGTGTAACCAGAGACCGCAATTATGGCGAAGTTGAATGGGACGGAAAAATTTTTCAATTAATAGATACAGGTGGTTATGTCCCGGATTCAAACAATACATTTGAAACTGCAATCCGGGAACAGGTAGAAATTGCAGTATCTGAAGCCGATAAAATTTTATTTGTAGTAGATGTCCGCGATGGTGTAAATCCTATGGATATGGAAATAAGCAAAATGCTGCGAAGTTCAAACAAAGATTTTTTCCTGATTGTAAATAAAGTAGATTCTGAAAATTTTGAAACAGAAGTCTCGGAATTTTATAAATTGGGGATTGATAGAATTTATCCAATATCTGCGTTAGGCGGCAGAAAAATAGGAGACTTTTTGGAGGATCTTACTGCTGATTTTATTCCATATGATCAGGAAGAGGATGAGGATAAAAGATTAAAAATAGCAATTGTCGGAAGACCTAATGTCGGTAAGTCTTCTCTTACTAATGCCTTATTAGGTTATGACAGAAGTATTGTAACCGATATTCCCGGAACAACACGCGACAGCATAAATTCTATTCTAAAATATTACGGCAAAGAAATAGTCTTGGTTGACACTGCCGGACTTCGAAAGAAAAAGAGAATTGAAGAAAATATAGAGTTTTATTCAATGGTTAGAACTCTAAAGGCTATTGGTGAATGCGACGTTGCAATTATTCTGATAGATGCGGTTGCCGGCTTCGATAAACAGGACCAAAAAATTATTGATGAAGCCGTAGGAAGGAGAAGGGGAGTAATTCTGGCAGTAAATAAATGGGACCTGGTAGAAAAAGAAACAAACACCTCAAAAAAATATGAAGATGCGATAAAAGATAAAATGGGCTCAATCGACTATATGCCTATAGTTTTTATTTCCGCCTTAACAAAAAAAAGAATTTATAAATTGATTGATGCTTGCTACGATATAAACAATGAGAGGAAGAAGAAAATTCCGACAAACGAACTAAATAATGTATTGCTTGCAGAGATTGAAAAATTACCTCCGCCTTCTACACAAACAGGGAAGGATGTAAAGATAAAATATATTACTCAGGTAGGTGAACATTATCCCATTTTCCTTTTTTTTGCTAATTATCCTAAAAATATACCGGATAATTACAAGCGTTTTTTAGAAAAAATGATTCGTAAAAATTTTGGTTTTCAAGGAGTTCCATTTACAATGAGTTTTAAGCAGAAATGATAAAACCCGGGAAAATAGTAATTGTGGGAGGAAGTGCCGCCGGTCCCGCAGCTGCTGCTAAAGCCAAAAGAATTAATCCTGAAGCGGAAGTTACGATTTTTGAGGCAGGTGATTTTATTTCTACCGGAACCTGCGAAATACCGTATGTGCTGTCCGGTGAGATTCCCAAAACAGAAGATGTTGTGTTTTATTCTTCCGAGACTTTTAAAAAAGAAAAAGGAGTAAATGTTTTTACCAAACATTTTGCCGAAGAAATAAATAAGAAAGACAAATTTATAAACGTAAGGAATTTGAATAATAATAATTTATTCAAGTTTAATTATGATAAATTAATTCTTACTACCGGCTCATATGCTAAAAACTTGCCGTATTTCCCTTCCGATTCTCAAAATGTTTTTACATTAAAAACGATATCAAATTTAATTGAGGTAAAAAAATATATCGAGTGTAACAAAGTAAAAAATGCAGCAGTATTCGGTTCGGGATATCTTGGCCTGGAAATCGTTGAGTCGTTGAAGAAACTTAAATTAAATGTTACATTAATTGAAAAAGAGTCTTTACCTCTTCCCTCAACCGAAATTGAAATAAGTTATTTAATAAATGAACTCTTGAAAAAATATAACATCCCTTTCTACGGAAATATTTCAAATCTTAAAATAAATTATGATGAAAAGCTGAAGAAGGTTAACAGCATTAACATTGAAGGAAGATTACTTGAATTTGATATGATCTTTACTGCAGCTGGCTTTTTACCTAACATCGGTTTGGCTGTTAATTCAAAATTAGAAATAGGTAAAAGCGGGGCAATAAAAGTAGACAACAAGTTAAGAACTTCGGATCAAAATATATTTGCGGCCGGAGATAATATAGAAGTTATAAATGCCGTAACCAACCGTCCTGATTATATTCCTCTTGCAACAATAGCACATCAATGTGCCCATGCTGCCGGGGAAAATGCAGCAGGCGGTAATGTTCATATTCAGCCCGTAATAAAAAACTTAGCTTTTAAAATATTTGATAAGTATTTTGTATCGGTAGGCTTAACCTCGGTTGAAGCCGGTAAAAACGGTTTATATTTTGCTACGGTTTCCGATATACAGCCTAATTTGGTAAAGGTTATGCCGGAAAGCTCGAATGTTTTCGGCAAAATTATTTTTGAAAAGAATAGTAAAAGGATATTAGGTGCTGCTTTCTTAGGCGGCAGGGAAGTATCAGGTTACGGCGATGTGATTGCAGCTTTTATAAGAACAAAACAGCCGGCGGATATACTATATCAAATAAATTACAATTATACTCCGCCGTTATCGCCTTTTATTAATTTACTTTCGGTACTTGGAAGAAAAATAAAATAGATTTTAATATTTCATTCGGAGAATATTATGGCTTCAAATTTTACAAACTTTAATTTAATTGATCATCCTTTGGTTAAAAGAGATATTACGGTTCTCCGCGATGTTAATACCGAGCCGGAAGCTTTTCGCGCAGCGGTTAAAAGAATCTCAAATATATTGGCGGTTGAAATTTGTAAAGACGTTCTTCTTAAATCAGTCGATGTAAAAACTCCCCTGGAAAAAACAGCCGGGTATAAATTATTGAATGAGATAGTCCTTGTACCGGTATTAAGAGCGGGATTAGGTATGGTAAACGGCTTTTTGGAAATAGTTCCGGATGCAAAAGTCGGCCATATAGGTTTGCAAAGAGATGAAAGTACTCTGCAGCCGATAGAGTATTATTATAAAACACCTAAAAATATTAATGAAGCAAAAGTAATTTTAATTGATCCTATGCTTGCTACGGGAGGCAGCGCAAGCGAAGCAATAAATTATTTGAAAAACAGAGGTGTTAAAAATTTAATATTCGCATGCTTAGTTGCTGCCCCGGAAGGAATAACAAAGCTGTTAAAAGACCATCCTGACATTAAAATCTATGGTGCCGTAATCGACAGAGAACTGAATAGGAAAGGTTATATCCTACCCGGGTTAGGAGATGCAGGAGACAGAACATTTGGTACTTTATAAAGAGCTGTCTTTCGTATTCATTTTAATAATATCTTCATCAATTTCTTTTTCCCAGGTATATCCGAATCGAGAGGTCGATTCACTTTTAAAAAAAGGCATATCTGAAATAATCCGTCAAAATTATGACGGCGCTAAAACCGATTTTAAAAATTTGGATGAAAAATTTCCGCAATTACCTCTCGGGAAAATTTATTTAGCCGCAGATAAAATTGCCCAAGCTTATGACTATGGAATTCCTTTCGATAAAAAATTTATTTTAAAAAACCTTAATGATGCGATTGACCAATCCAAATCATTGATTGAAAAATCAAACAATAATGTATGGCATATATACTTTCTGGCTCTATCACAGGGGTATTATGCTTATTATGAAGCATTAAATAAGAATTGGATTTCGGCTTTAAACGAAGGTTTAAATTCCATATCGAATTTTAATAAATGTTTGTTTTTAGATTCTACTTTTTATGAAGCAGATTTAGCAATAGGAACATTTAAATACTGGAAGAGCAGGAAGACGGAAATTCTAAAATTTTTGCCGGTTTTTAAAAATGAAGAAGCGGAGGGTATTGAACTACTAAAGATTGCAATTAATAATTCATCTTATAATAAATATCTTGCTATGAATTCATTAATATGGATTTATATTGAGCAAAAGAAATTCTCAAAAGCCAAGTATTTGGCAGAATATGCATTAAATGAATTTCCGGAAAGCCGTCTTTTTAAGTGGGGATTAGCACGCTGTTATGAGGAAGACAGCACGTCAAAAGCAATAGAAGTTTATTTTGATATTTTAAAATCTTATAATGGTAAAAGTCTATATAACTATATCTTAATTAATCATATAATTGCGCAGCAATATTGCAAAATAGGGAAGGACAAAGAAGCGTTGAGGTTATGCAACAAAATATTGTCAATTGAAAATATACCAAAGGATTTGGAAGATAAGCTAAGCAAAAGGATTGAACGGGTAAAAAAACTAAAACGAAAACTTCAAGAGGAACTTTCCCGATGACACTTTGTTTAAATTATGATATTGGCCTGACTTTAACTATTCAATTAAATAAATTAAATTATACTGGTTTAATTCAAATAGATTAATAAGGGATGATTACTAATCCTAAATATAATAAAATGCTTGATGAGCTTTTAGAAGTTTGCAGGCGTCATTTGCCAAGTGTAAACGAACCTTTGATTACTAAAAGCTTCGAATTTTGTCTGGAAGCACACAAGAACGATTTACGTGCATCAGGTGAACCGTATTTTACACATCCGTATGAGGTGGCTTTAATCGTTGCGAAGGAGATTCCTCTCGATGATATTACTATAGTTAGTACTTTATTGCATGATGTAGTCGAAGATACTGAATTTAACCTTGATATATTGTCGAAGGAATTCGGGAAAGAAGTTGCGGAAATAGTTGACGGCGTAACAAAGATCAGCGGAATATTTAAAGGGCAGGAAATAACTCAAGCAGAAAATTATAGGAAGCTTCTTCTTTCAATGGTAAAAGATGTTCGTGTAATCCTGGTTAAGTTTGCTGATAGACTGCATAACATGAGAACGTTACAATATGTTAATCCCGACAAACAAAGAAGAATTGCACAGGAAACTTTGGAGATTTATGCACCTTTTGCAAACAGATTCGGTTTAGGCCGGGTAAAATGGGAATTGGAAGACTTATCATTTAAATATTTGAATAAAGAAGCATATGATGAAATCGCCAGGAAAATTAAGAGTAAAAGAAGAGAGCGTGAGTCATATATTAAAAAGTTTACGGACCCGGTTATTGAAAAATTAAATGAATATGGCTTAAAGTATGAAATTAACGGCAGGCCGAAACATTTGTACAGTATTTATAAAAAAATGGTTACCCGGAATAAACCGTTTGAAGAAATTTATGACCTGTTTGCAATAAGGATTATTTTGGATACCGAAAATACAAACGATTGTTACACCACTCTCGGTATTGTTAACCAAATGTATTTGCCTGTACCCGATAGATTTAAAGATTACATTTCGATCCCGAAAACAAATAATTATCAATCTATTCATACCACAGTTGTAGGACCTGAAGGAAGGCTGGTCGAGGTTCAGATAAGAACAGTTAAAATGCACGAGGTTGCTGAAAAAGGAGTCGCTGCACACTGGAAATATAAAGAGAATAAATTAGCAAAGGATAGAGACCTGGAAAATTGGGTGAATTGGATTAGAGATATTTTTGAAAATGCGTCCAAAGACGAGGCAAGAAAAGATCTTCTCGAAAGTTTCAAATTAAATCTATATCAGGATGAGATATACGTTTTTACTCCTAAAGGTGATTTAAGAAGACTTCCGGTAGGGTCAACTCCCGTAGATTTTGCTTTTGAAATTCATAGTAAGGTCGGATACCATTGTATTGGAGCAAAAGTTAACGGTAAAATTGTACCGCTTGATACTCAGCTGCACAGTGGCGATCAAGTTGAAATAATAACATCCAAAAATCAGCATCCGAATAAAAACTGGATTAAGTTTGCTTTAACACATAAGGCCAAAACAGCCGTAAGGAAATGGATAAATAAAGAAGAAGAAGATATAATAAATGCCGGCAAGGAAATTTGGGAAAAGAAGATTAAAAAATTGAAATTATCTTTTACAGCGAGCGACGTAGCAAAACTATCAATCAACTTGAAATATGAAAGTCCCCGGCAATTCTATCGTTCAATAGCTCAGGGCAAAGTTAATCTTGATGAAGTTTTAACTGCAACAAAGGAAAAAGAAAAAAAAGAAAGACAGCCTGTACTTGAATTCGATAATTTTGCCAGCATCGCCCGCGAAGATATCGGCGGCATATTAGTTGACGGCAAACAATCGGGAATAATGTACTCTTATGCCAAATGCTGCAATCCGATACCCGGTGATCCGGTAGTTGGCTATATTACCGTTGGTGAAGGAATTAAAATTCATCGTAAAACATGCAATAATTTAATTAGGATTTCGGAAAAAGATGCAAGTAAACTCATACCTGTTCAATGGCCTGATGCTGAAGGTTCATTATTTGTTGCAGGACTTAGCGTAATGGGAGAGGATTCCCCCGGAATCTTGAATGATATTTCTCATGCAATTGTATCGTATCAAAATACTAATATTAAATCCATTAATATTAATACAAATAATTCTACTTTTGAGGGCAGCGTTACTTTATACGTGCAGAATCTTGATCATCTCTCCCGTGTAATTGATCGAATAAAAAAATTAAAGGGGGTTTACTCCGTTGAAAGATTTGAAAGTACTTAACAAAAATGACTGAGGTTTCTCAATTTACTAGAATAATGGCAATTGATTACGGGACAAAGAGAATAGGTCTGGCACTAACCGATCCCCTTATTACGTTTGCTTATCCTTATAAAACTATTCTTAATGATTCAAATTTATGGTACGAGTTGGAAAAAATTGTTCGTGATCAAAATGTCTCAAAGATTGTTCTAGGTTATCCTTTAAAGGAAAACGGCGAACCGTCTTCTATTACAAATAACGTATTGAAATTTAAAAAACAACTGGAAGAAAAATTAGGATTGGAAGTACTTTTGAGAGATGAAAGATATTCTTCATCTATAGCAAAAGAGATAATTAATAAATCCATAACAAAAAAATCAAAGCGAAGGGATAAAAGTTTACTTGACAAAGGTTCTGCTGCAATAATTTTACAGGATTACCTGAATGAGTTAGGCAAATTAAGTTAAACGACGGTCCGGGAGCCTGTCTTTTTGTTGAATTAATTAGTTATTAGCAATTGACATTTACAAGGTGAAAAACTATTTTCGAATATAATAAATTCACACTAATGGGAGCACTCATATGACACTTGACGCACTTGGAATGATAGAAACAAAAGGTTTAGTTGGTGCTATAGAAGCAGCCGATGCAATGGTAAAAGCGGCAAAAGTTGAATTACTAGGGAAAGAAACAATTGGCGGCGGATATGTTACCGTCATGGTTCGCGGAGATGTAGGAGCAGTAAAAGCTGCCACCGATGCAGGCGCTGCTGCAGCCCAACGGGTTGGTGAGTTAGTGTCTGTTCATGTAATTCCTCGTCCGCATTCGGAAGTCGAGACGATTCTTCCAAAAAAGAAGTAATAAATTATGCCGAAGGCATTGGGATTAATTGAAACCAGAGGCCTGGTCGGAGCTATTGAAGCGGCTGATGCAATGGTTAAAGCTGCTAATGTTACTCTTGCCGGGAAAGAACAAATAAGTGCCGGCTTAGTTACCGTAAAAGTTCTTGGCGAAGTTGCCGCTGTCAAGGCTTCCGTAGATGCCGGCGCTGCCGCGGCTCAAAGGGTTGGTGAATTAGTATCAGTTCATGTTATACCTCAACCGGATGAACAACTAATTTCAATATTTCCCGAAATTGCTGATGACCAAAATCAGTCCTTAGTAGAAACTAAAACTTCTGATCTCAAAGAAAAAAAAGAAGAGATAAAAGAAGAGAATATTTCCACATCACCTGCCAAGTCCTCTGATGAATTAGTAACGACAATTCAAAGAAAAGGAAGACGAAAAAATATAATTAATAAATCTGAAGATGATGGCATCTTAGAAAATAATACTATCAACAGATTAAGAAGAGAAGCTTTAAAATCAAAAACGGAAAAATCCGGAAAATCCGAACCGGAAATACTTCCTAAAAAAGTTGAAAAAACTAAAATGGAAAGTATATCTAATGATGAGATTAAAAATTTAAATGTTCATCAATTGAGACATCTGGCGAGGAGTATAGAAGAATTTCCAATAAAAGGAAGACAAATATCGAGAGCAAATAGGGATGAGCTTTTAGTTTACTTTAGAGAATTAAGTAAATAATTATTCTTGAGATTTATCAATTCCTGTTTTAACTCCCCATCCGGTGGAGTTTTTTTGTTGCTATTTTGTTTTATATTTGCACAATGAAGAAAAACCTTCACATAGTTATAATCTCTTTTCTTTTTTCAGTTATTTTATGGGTTTCAATCTCATTATCTAATGATTATTATGCAACCTTTAAAATACCTTTAAAGTTGATAAACTTTCCTGCAGGCTATGCTACCGGATCGGCCTTGCCCGGTAATATTTCTATAAAATTAAAAGGTAAAGGCTGGAAACTGATAGCGGTTAATCTTACTTCCGAATCGGATTATGTAGTACCGGTAGGAGCAGAAACCGGTAAAAGGACCATTAATCTCTATAATTATTTGGTTGAGAATCAATGGCTTTCCACAGACGATGAGGTAATCAATATTTCGCCGGATACTTTATCCTTTTTTGTAGAAAAAATAGCTTCAAAAAAAGTTATGATTACTCCCGACCTGAATTTGAATTTTAGAAACGGTTACGGTCTAGCTTCAAAAATTGTTATTAAACCGGATTCTACTATTGTGTCAGGGCCTGCGAGTTATGTCCGTAAATTGAAAACCATACCTACTGAGTCCCTTGAATTTGATGATTTAAATGATAACACTGTGGAACAGGTACCGTTAAAAAACCTCCCGGGTATGGCCTATAAAAATAAATTTACTTCAGTAGTCTTAAATGTTCAGAAAATAGTTGATAAAAATATTAATAATTTACTTGTAAAGGTTGTAGATGTTCCCAGAGACAGGAATGTAGTTCTTTTACCGAATAGGATTAATATAGCAGTTCGCGGAGGAATTGATATTTTAGGAAGAATGGATACAACCCGTTTCAATGCATATGTTAATTATAGAGATGTCGTTTTGGATACTTTGGGCAGTGTTGTACCTCATATTAAAATGCCTGAAAATATTTCTTTATTATACATAAAGCCTGACCGGCTGCGGTATATTATAAAAAAGTTTAATTGATTTGATTTATACTAACCTATCTCACCGGGAATTATTCTTTTATTTATTAAATTTATTAATAAATAATTTTTTAATTGTATAAAATAATTTGATGCAATAAATCCAAAATAAAAAAATCAAGTTTATTTAATCAAAAAGAAAAATGTTTATAACTTTTGAAGGTATAGATTTTAGCGGGAAATCAACACAAGTTGAATTATTAAAGAACTATCTGCTTAATAAAAATAAAAAAGTTGAAATCATCCGCGAACCCGGGGGCACCGAAATCTCGGAAAGTGTCCGTAAAATTCTTTTGGACAGGAAACACAATAACATGTTTATGGAAACGGAAATATTTTTATTCTCGGCTGCCAGGGCACAGTTGGTAAGGGAAAAAATACGTCATTACCTTGAACAGGGAATTTACGTAATTTCCGACAGGTTTCATGATTCAACTACTGCGTACCAGGGCTTTGGAAGAGGATTGTCTCCTGAATCAGTTAAAAGTATAAATCAACTGGCTATAGGAAATACTATTCCGGATATAACCTTTTTTATAGATATACCGGTTGAGGAAGCCGAGAAAAGGAAAAAATTAAAAGAGAATAATCATCTTGATAGAATTGAATTATCAGATCCGGAATTTTATCGTCGTGTAAGGGAAGGCTACCTAAAAATTGCCAAGCAGGAAAAGAGATTTAAGATTATAAACGGAAGCGAAAAAGTAGAAGATATTCATAAGAAGATTGTTAATGAAATAGTGCTATTAGATAAAAAGGAGCTCGTATGAGTTTTAATAAGATTTATAAATTTATTTTGGCCGGATTAACCATTATCATTTTTTCAGGCTTTTTTTCTGGTAATGATGTTTATTTTGAAATAAACAAAAATATAGACCTTTTCAGTAAAGTATATAAAGATGTTACATTTAATTATGTAGATAAAATTGATCCTGAAGAATTTATGCGTGCCGGAATTAAAGGTATGTTGAGTTCGCTGGATCCGTATACAATATTTATTGATGAAAATAAGAAACAGGATTTCGACTTAATTACAAACGGTAAGTACGGAGGAGTTGGAATTTCCATTGGAGTTCGCGGAAATAAGGTTACCGTTGTAGAGGTAATGGACGGATATTCCGCCCAGAAGCAGGGTATAAGAGTAGGTGATATTTTAATCGAAGCAGGCGGCGAACAAATTACGCCTGAAAATGTGGATGATATCTCTTCGGTGGTTAAAGGCAAACCAGGTACAATGGTAGATTTAAAGGTTATACGCGACCAAAAAGATACTTTGAATTTTAATTTAATTAGAGAAGAAGTAAAAGTTAAAAGTTTAATTTATTACGGTTTCTACCCGAAGAATAGTAATAATGTTTATTTGAAATTAACTAATTTCAGCCGCTCTGCCGGGGATGAAATACAAAAAGCATTAAAAGAACTGAAGGCGAAAAAACCGATTAAATCTGTAGTCATGGATCTAAGAGGAAATCCCGGAGGCTTACTTGATGTAGCAGTTGATATAGCTGATGATTTTTTACCGAAAGGTGATCTGGTTGTTACAACAAAAGGGAGGACTGAAGACAGTAAAAAAAGTTATTATTCTACTCAAGAGCCTCTTTTACCCAATGCAAGATTAGCGATTTTGATAAATGGAGGTTCGGCTTCGGCATCCGAGATTGTTACCGGTGCAATGCAGGACCATGATAGAGGCATCGTGCTGGGGACAAAATCATTCGGCAAAGGTCTTGTACAAACTATTACTCCTCTGGATTACAATACATCTTTGAAAATAACAACAGCCAAATATTATACTCCGAGCGGAAGATGCATCCAAAAGATTGACTATGCTAAAAATAATAAAGCTGTATCGGAGGTTGATACGGTTGTTAAAACATCATTTCTTACGGATCATAAACGAGTAGTATATAGTGCCGGCGGAATTACGCCCGACACCTTGGTTAGGGAAAAAAATTTAGGAGATGTTGTAAAAGATTTATTAGCCAAAGGGATGTTTTTCCAGTATGCCGATCATTATTATTATCAAAATCCCAAAGCGGATTTTCATAAATTAAACGGCAATGATTTATTTGATGATTTTGAAAAATATTTAAAAACAAATGATTATAAATTTCATTCATTGGCGGAAGATCAAGTTAACCAGCTTTTAGCCGAAATTCGGGGTAAAAAAGCAGATGAAGACTTAAGGGCAGGTTTAACCAGGATAAAAAATGAATTTGAAAAAATCGGGAGCAGTGAGATGAAAATTTATAAAGATGAAATAATTAATGAAATTGAAGCTGAACTTGCTTCGAGATATCTCGGAAATGATGGGATGATTCGTCATATTTTGGCAAACGATAATCAATTTCAGACAGCTCTAAATATCCTTTCCGATACTACAGAGTATGATAAATTGTTAAATATTAATTGAATCTAATATTAATTATTATACTTTTTATTTTCACCGGATTACTTGCCGGCTTTATTGCCGGCATGCTCGGTGTGGGGGGTGGTATTATTTTTGTCCCCGCGTTATATACATTGCTTCCTCTTACCTTAATAAACAATAATCAACTTACTTACATTGTTATAGGAACTTCATTATTCTGTATAACAGTGACCTCATTTAGCTCCGGACTGAATCACTATTTCTCGGATAATGTAAATCTTAAACTAGCTTCGCTTTTAGCATTAGGCAGTGTAATCTCCTCTTTCCTTTCTGCATACTTTGTTATAAATATAAAACCGCTTTACCTGCAATATACTTTTGCTTTTGTTTTTATCTTAATTGCAGTTAAAATGTTTTTCGGAAAAAGTAATTCCGTTAAAGAAAATTCAAAGCCTAAAAAATCTTTAAAAATTTACTTCACAATATTTTTCGGTTTTTTAGTCGGAATATTTTCAGCTTTTACCGGGTTAGGCGGAGGAATTATTTTTGTGCCTGTTTTAATATATTTTTTCGGATTGAAAACCAAAACGGCTATCGGGACTTCATCTGCGGTTATATTTGCTACAGCTCTAGCAGCGTCTGTTTCATACGGCTTTCATAATATCCATGATAATTTATTATCTTATCAACATGGTTATATAAATTTATTAGCAGGAGTTCCAATAGGTATTAGTGCGGTTCTTGGTGCCTATTTTGGTGTAAAACTTACATTGAGAACTAAATCCGATAGGCTGAAAAAATATTTTTCTATTCTTCTTTTAATTGTAGTTATAAAAATTACAATAGGGCTTATTTAAGGGATTTTATTTTCAGCTAAAGATAATTAAATAATCTCTTGTTTATTTTATTACGGTTAACATTAATTTTCCCTTTGTTAAAATGAATTATGGATAAATCAACAAAAGACAAAATTAAAAACATTGTCGGTCCGGTTAATTTTTCGGATTCCGATGAAGATAAATTATGCTACTCATACGACGGCACCGCACTTTTGCACCAGCTCCCCGAAGCAGTTGTTTTCCCGGATGACGAAGATCAAATTTCCAGGTTGATGCAGCTTGCAAATGAGGAGCATTTTAATGTAGTTCCGCGCGGGGCCGGAACGGGTTTAAGCGGCGGGGCAATACCGGTTGAAAATTCTCTTGTTGTTGTAATGACTAAATGGGATAAAATTCTTGAAATTGACGATAGAAATCTTACAGTAACAGTACAACCCGGAGTAATTACGGGAAAACTGCAAAGCGAAGTGGAAAAATTCGAATTATTCTATCCTCCTGATCCAGGGAGCATGAGTGTATGCACAATTGGAGGAAACGTAGCAAATAATGCAGGGGGACTAAGAGGATTAAAATATGGGGTAACAAAAAATTATGTTTTAGGAACAGAAATGATTTTGCCCAATGGAGATTTATTAAAAACCGGAGGTAAAAACGTTAAAGATGTTGCCGGTTATAATCTTCGGGATTTTATTGTCGGAAGCGAAGGAACCTTAGGTATAATAACTAAAATATTATTGAAGTTAATTCCTCAACCGACAAACTCAATAACTCTCTTGGCATATTTTGACAGATTACTAGATAGTGCTCAAGCGGTTTCAGATATTATCTCAGCGCATATCACACCTTGTATGATGGAATTTTTAGATAACACTACTTTAAATTGTGTTGAGGACTATACAAAAATCGGATTACCTAGAAATAGTGAAGCCGTATTATTAATAGAAGTAGATGGACGGGGAAGTATTGTTCGGGAGGATGCGGAAACCGTAACAAGAATAATGAAAAAAAATAATGCTTCATTCATTAGAACTGCTGCCGATTTGGAGGAAGCTTTGCTTTTAAAAACAGCACGAAGAAGTGCTTTCAGTGCATTAGCCAGAAAACGGCCCACAACTATTCTGGAAGATGCGACCGTTCCAAGAAGTGAACTGCCTGTAATGATTGGAAAAGTAACTGAGGCAGCTAAAAAATTTGATGTTACCTTTGGGAATTTCGGACATGCCGGTGACGGAAATTTACACCCTACATGCTTAACTGATGAACGCGATAATTTGGAAATTACAAAAGCGCATAAAGCATTTGATTTTATTTTTAACGAAGCTATAAAATTAGGCGGTACAATAACCGGCGAACATGGAACAGGTTTAGCAAAGAAACAATTCCTCGAGCAGGTTGCAGGTATTCCGGGAATTGAAATGATGAAAAAGATAAAATCAGTAATTGATGAAAATAATATCCTGAATCCGGGGAAAATATTTTCAATCAGTCCGCGATGCGAAGGTTCGCTTCCAAGTAGCCGGGATCAAATAAATGATTTCGTAAAATAAAATCTAATAATTAATTTTTACATAAATTTTTTCTATTTATGAACGATCATCCGAAATCAGCGTTGCTTGGGGTCTTGCCTAATGATGATATCCTGTCCCAATGCATTCATTGCGGATTATGTTTATCTTCATGTCCTACTTATGAATTAACAAAATTGGAACGTTCGTCGCCCAGGGGTAGAATTCGAATGATAAAAGCTGTTGCAAAAGGTGAAATGCAGATAACGGATACGTTTGCCGATGAAATGCAGTTTTGTTTAGACTGCCAGGCCTGTGAGACTGCATGTCCGGCCGGAGTTAAGTATGGAACAATGGTAGAAGCTGCAAGAGTAGAAATAGAGAATGCAGGTTTTGGTTCAAAGTCTGGAAGATTAATTAAAAAAATCGCTTTAAAATTAATTCTTGCCTCGAATAACAATTTAAAAATTGCGGCTAAGGTTTTATACTTTTATCAAAAATTAGGTGTTCAAAAACTTCTTCATAAAATCGGAATATTTAAATTATTGTCTGTAAAATTATATGAAATAGATGAAATCGCTCCGGCAGTTTCTAAGAAATTTAGTAAAAAATTAATACCGGAGATTACAAAACCGGGCGGGCAAGTAAAATACCAAACTGCTTTTCATACCGGGTGTTTGATGGATGTAATGTTCGCCGAAATTAATAAAGACACAGTGGATGTTTTATCTGCTTCCGGCTGTAAAGTTTATAACCCCAAAGAACAAGTCTGCTGCGGTTCCTTGCATGCTCATAACGGTGATATTGAAACTGCTAAAACACTCGCTAAGAAAAATATAGATGCTTTTGAAAAATTTGATTACCAATTTCTTATATCAAACTCGGCAGGCTGCGGTGCATTTATGAAAGAATATGACAAAGTTTTAGCTGATGATCCCGTATATGCTGAAAGAGCAAGAAAGTTTTCGCAGAAAGTAAAAGATATTACCGAATTCCTTGCTGTCGAAAAGCCGATTAAGAATTATGGAGAAGTAAATAAAACGGTTACTTATCATGATGCATGTCATTTAGCTCATACTCAAAAAGTTGTATCTCAGCCGAGAGAAGTACTAAAATCTATTCCGGGTTTAAAAATTAAAAATCTGGAAGAAGCTGATTGGTGCTGCGGAAGCGCCGGTATTTATAATATTATACGTTATGATGATTCTATGCAAATACTAAATAGAAAAATGAACAACATTAAAAACACTGAAGCCGAAATAGTCTTAACAGGCAATCCGGGCTGCATTCAACAAATAAAATACGGCGCGAAGAAATATAATATTAATGTAAAAGTTATACATCCTATAACTTTAATTAAACAATCGATACTAAACAATAATAATAATTCTTAGTAAGAATTATATATACTAAAAAAACATACACTGTTTTACTTATCTCAAAGTAAAACCATTTAATGACTTAAATCACCATATTTTAATGCAGTTTTAAATAGATTTGTTACCGAGTCCAATCAATATAAATATAAACTTAAAACAATTAATTATTAAAGGGCTGAAGAAATCCTTAATAAATTAATTTGACGTTTCATTTAATTAGTTAAATAATACTTGGGTATAATTAATAAAGTGAAGCACTTTTGATTTGTAAGTAATAATTTTTATGTTTGGAAATTAAATTAATAAATTAAATAAATATTTAATTTCTCTATTACAAAATGCGGATTCATCTGGTTTCGGACGAATCAATTATTTCAAACTTAGATTATTATAAAAGAACAAATTAGTGGTTAATTCGTAATCCCGATTTGTTAAAGAAGTTTAAATTTTTCACCTAACTACTATAGCAATGTTATTATAGAAGGCTGATGATGAAAAAATCTTTACTTGATTATATCTTACGAGTACGTTTACCTATCACATTATTTGTTATCATTGCCTCTTTTACTATTACTTATTTTGCAACACGTGCGGAAGATTATGGAGTGGGGTATTCTCCGGTTCAGCCAATAAACTTCTCTCATAAGTTACATGCCGGACAAATGGGAATTGATTGCGAGTATTGTCATACCGGTGTGGAAAAATCAAGACATGCTATGGTGCCGGCAGTTTCAACTTGTATGAATTGTCATTCAATTGCAAAAAAAGATAGTCCTGAAATTAAAAAACTGAGAAATTATTATTTCAAGGATATTGCTTTACCCTGGGTAAGAGTTCATAAAGTACCGGACTTTGTTTATTTCAATCATAGCGTTCATATAAACAGCGGAATCAAGTGTGAAAGCTGTCATGGTAATGTCAGACAAATGAGCAGAATAACTCAGGTAAGATCATTTACGATGTCTGATTGTTTGAATTGTCACAGACATGCAAAACAAGAATTGCCTTATCTTAAAAATGTAAGCAACGGTCCTGATAATTGTTTTGCTTGTCATCGTTAGTAGGGAGTTAAAATGGAAATAGAAAAAGTATTTCAGAAAAAGTTTAAACGGAAAAATTTTTTTACATCTTTAGGAATCGGATTGGCAGGCTATTTTGCTATGAAATCTTTTCCATTTAAACTTTTTAGAAGCAGCAAATTATTAGAGCATAACGATAAGCTAAAAGTTAATATCCGTATTAATCCGCTTGCGGTCAGCAGAAAAAAAATAGGTGGGAATAATGCCCGAAGTTGATAACGATTTAAATCTAAATAAAGATAAAGAAAACAAAGACCATGATTATTGGCGGAGCTTTAGAGATTTATTCCGTGATAAATCTTTAATTGAGGCTAATCAATCCGAATTTGCCGAAGGCGTTAAAGATGATTTTGAACCGTCAAAATTATCGGGAATTTCAAGAAGAAAATTTTTAGCATTGGCGGGAGCCTCTGCCGCTTTGGCAGGTGTAGGCTGTTCCGACTATAGAAGTAAAGGGCATATCATCCCTTACAATAAAATGCCCGAAGAAATTGTAGTTGGTAACCCTAACTATTATGCATCAACAAGTACCGTATGTGCACATAGCTGCGGCATTTTAATTAAAACCCGAGAAGGAAGACCAATTAAGGTAAGCGGTAATCCCGACCACCCGGTAAGTAAAGGGAAGACCTGTGCAAAATGCGAAGCCAGCATTTTGAGTCTTTACGATCCGGAGAGATTGAAATTCCCGATAAAAAAAAATCATAACGGCGAATTTAATAAGTACGACTGGAAACCTATTGATGATGAGATAATTGACATATTAAATAAAACAGGTGATAAACAAATTGCGTTTGTAGCTCATTCGGTTATTTCTCCTTCCGGTAAAAAAGTATTGGATGATTTCACTAAAAAATATCCTAATACTAAAATTTATTCTTACGAATTATTTAATGAACAAAACAGAAACTCAGCCTGGGAAAAATGTTATGGTACTGATGTAGCCCCACTCATTAAGTGGAATGATGCCAAAATTATAGTAGGATTAGAATCGGATTTTCTTGGAACAGATGGTAATAAGGTTGAAACAGCTAGATTATTTGCCGAAGGCAGGGAGGTACATAATTTAGAAAAGTTTAATCGACTTTATGTTGCCGAAGGGAGTTTGTCCGTAACTGGTATGAATTCGGATTATAGATTCAGGCTCAGGCCGGATGCTCAATACGAATTTGTAATGAGTCTGTTAAATGAAGTTAGTAAAAGCGGAGTTGCTGTACCGCTCGATGCTGAAACACTGGCTGATTATTCATTGGAAAATTTTGCCGGTAAATATTCGCTGTCTAAGAAGAATTTAAAATTATTAGTTCATGATCTGGTAAATAACCAAGGTGCTTCAATTGTTTATGCAGGCAGAACATTGCCGGAACAAGTTCATATTGCAGTTAATTTATTAAATGAAGTTCTTGGAAATTCAAAACTTTATAGAGATGATACATCTAGTATAAATGTCCTTCCATTATCTAAATATGAAGAATTTGAAGAACTGGTTTCCCAAATAAATTCCGGGAACGTAGGTGTTCTAATTCATTATGACTCAAATCCTGTTTTCCATCTGCCGCATGATTTAGGATATGCTGAAGCTCTAAAAAAAGTTCATGTTATAATAAGTTTTTCAGGCAGTCAGAATGACTCTTCTGTACTTGGAAATTACACGCTTCCAATTAATCACGATTTTGAATCATGGGGAGATGCAAAAACAAGAACAGGTTTTTATTCGATGCAGCAACCTGTTATCGATCCGATTTTCGATACAAGACAAAAAGAAGCAATTCTTCTTACCTGGTTAAAAGGTAAGCCGGTTGTTTATGATGATATGATTTATCATAAATACCTGATGGACAATTGGCAGAATAATATTTATCCATCGCTAAATTCTAAAATGTCATTTAAAGAATTGTGGGTGGCTGCATTGCATGACGGTGTCGTTATCTTTGATGAAGCTCCACAAAGCTACGGAAGCTTTAATAAAAATGTTTTAACAGAATTACAATCGAATAGTAAAGCATCATCAAATTATTTAGTTGTACTTAGGGATAGTTATCAAGCAGGCGACGGCAGATTTTTGAATAACGGCTGGATGCTGGAATTTCCTCATCCTATTTCAAAAATAACATGGGACAATTATGCTGCTGTTTCGCATACAACAGCAAAGGAACTAGGAATAGAATCAAATGATAAAATATTAGTTGAAGTAGGAAATAGAAAGTTAGAAATTCCTGCTTTCATTCAACCGGGAGCAGCGGATAAAACAATTACTATCGAACTAGGTTTCGGAAGAAAAACAATTGGAGTAGTTGGCACTGATGTAGGGTTTGATGCTAATATTTTAAGATCAAAATCCGGCGGAGTTTCTCATTGGGTTTATCAAGCTAATAAAGTTTATAAAGGCAGCGGCAGTCATAAGCTGGTTTCCACTATGGAGCATACAATGTTTGCCGAAGCCTTAACAGAAAATGCGGCAAAGAAAAGAAAAATTATCCAGGAAGGAACAGTAAAAGAGTATAGAAAGAATCCGCACTTCATAGAAACAGAAGATCCTGAGAAAATGGAGTCCTTGTATAATCCTCATGCTTATCCCGGAGTAAAGTGGGGAATGGCAGTTGATTTAAATAAATGTATCGGATGCGGTGAATGCGTAATTGCTTGTAACGCCGAAAATAATATTCCGATTGTCGGCAAAGATCAAGTCGCTGTAAGCAGGGAAATGGAATGGCTTAGGGTTGACAGATATTATTCAGGAACGATAGATGAACCTGTAACCAGCAATCAACTGATGTTATGTCAGCAATGCGATAACGCACCATGCGAAAATGTTTGCCCGGTTGCTGCAACAACTCACAGTCCTGATGGTTTAAATCAAATGATATACAACCGCTGTGTTGGCACCAGATATTGTTCAAACAACTGTCCTTACAAAGTAAGAAGATTTAATTTCTTTAATTATAGAGATCATTTTAAAAATTCATATCAGCAAAGTCATTTATTTAGTCTAGTTAATAATCCTGAAGTAACCGTCCGTTCACGCGGAGTTATGGAAAAATGTACATTCTGCATCCAAAGAATAATGGACGCAAGGTCGGAAGCAATTAAAGAACATCGTCCGTTAAAAGGTTCCGATGTAAGAACAGCCTGCCAGGATGCATGCAATACCGAAGCAATTAAATTTGGAGATATGAATGATAAAGAATCTGAGTTCTATAAAAAATACAGAACTCATGAATTAGGTTATTATGTATTGGAAGACGTAAACACGCGTCCTAATGTTACTTATATAGCAAAATTAAGAAATACTGAATCGGAGGAGGTATAGTGACCAAGGATTATTCTGTTGAATTGGCACTGGTTGAAGGTAATCCGCCGCTAAGGGAATTAGATGAGGTAATTTCTGCACCGATAGATTCCCGGCCTTCACATAAATATCATATTGCATTATCTATTACGGGAAGCCTACTTTTAATAGGAGCAATTTGTGTCGGATTAACTTTCTATTACGGCATCGGAATGTGGGGCAACAATATTCCGGTTGCTTGGGCTTTTGGTATTACAAACTTTGTGTTTTGGGTAGGAATTGGTCATGCCGGAACATTAATCTCCGCAATATTATATTTATTAAGGCAGCATTGGAGAACCGGAATAGCGAGGTTCGCGGAAGCAATGACAATCTTTGCTGTTATATGCGCCGGTCTTTTCCCGATAATTCACGTGGGCCGACCATGGCTTGCCGGATATTTAATCCCTTATCCGAATCAGCATTCTATATGGCCTAATTTTATTTCGCCATTAGTGTGGGACGTATTTGCCGTATCAACATATTTAACTGTTTCACTTGTTTTCTGGTATGTGGGTTTAATTCCAGACTTTGCAACTTTAAGAGACCGTGCAACAAATAAAATTAAAAAAACAATTTATTCGGTTTTCAGTTTAGGCTGGAGACATTCAAATCGTCACTGGGTACATTACGAAAAAGTTTATATGATATTAGCCGGTTTAGCTACACCATTAGTGCTTTCAGTTCATACCGTAGTAAGCTGGGATTTTGCTGCAGCAATTTTGCCTGGCTGGCATTCAACAATCTTTCCACCTTACTTTGTTGCCGGTGCAATATTTTCCGGTTTCGCAATGGTAAGTACAGTACTAATCTTTGTGCGTAAAGTTTTTGATATGGAACATATCATTACTCTCGACCATCTTGAAAAAATGAATAAGATTATACTGTTAACTGGTTCCATGGTTGGATATTCTTATATAATTGAATGGTTCATGGGCTGGTACAGCGGTTCGCCATTTGAGCTCTTTGTTACATTAAATAGGGCTTTTGGACCGTATGCATGGGGTTACTGGATAATGATTAGCTGCAACGTTTTCTTCCCGCAGCTTTTCTGGTTTAAGAAAATCAGACGTTCAATACCGGCTACATTAATAATAGTTATTCTTGTTAATGTCGGAATGTGGTTTGAAAGATTTGTTATCATTGCTTCATCATTAAGCAGAGATTTTTTGCCTACAAGCTGGCATTACTTTAAGCCAACTTTAGTTGATTTAGGAATTTTGTTCGGAAGTTTCGGATTGTTCTTTACTTTGATTTTATTATTTGCCAAAACGCTTCCGGTAATTTCAATCACTGAAATTAAGGGAGTAATACAAGGTGCTCAGCCTACGCACGGAGGTGAGCATGAATCGTAATCAGAACAGTTTGTACGGCGTTGCTGCTCTATTTGATTCACCTGATGATATTTTAAAAGCAGCTAAAAAAGTACAAGCCGATGGTTATAAAAAGTATGATGTTAATACTCCTTACCCGGTCCATGGTATGGATTCGGCAATGGGATTTAAAGCATCAAAGATGGGTTATGTTACTCTCTTTTTTGGATTTGCTGCTGCGGCATTCATATTAGGATTTATGTGGTGGACCTTAGCCGTGAGTTATCCTTTGGTAATTGGCGGGAAGCCTTTCTTCGCTTTACCGGCATTTGTTCCTATAACATTTGAATTTACAGTTTTACTCGGAGTGTTGTCGACTGTTTTTGGAATGATTGCTGTTGTTTTCAATTTGCCGTTTAATAATCATCCTATTCATGATACTAACTATATGAGAAATGTTTCTTCTGATAAATATGGTTTAGTTATTGAAGCTGAGGATCCTTTATTTGAACAAGACAAGGTTGTTGAATTATTAAAGAGCTTGGGAAGTAAAAATATTGAACTGGTTTATAATCCGGAGGAAGAGAAATATAGTATCTTTCAACCTAAATTTTTAGTCTTCCTTGGAATAATAGCAGTGCTTACTGCTTGTTCGACATATGTTACTTTAAATAAGTTTATGTATCTGCCTCCGTTTGATTTTATGCTGAATCAGAATAAAGGTGTTTCGCAAGAAGAAAGTTCATTCTTCTATGATAAGAGAGAAATGAGAACACCTGTTGCGGGTACGGTCGCCAGAGGATATATTCCTTATGCATATACAGGAGAAACAGATCCCAAAGAAGTTTTATCAAATCCTCTCTTACCGACTAAAAAAGTTCTAGAACTTGGTCAGAAAAAGTTTTTAACATTCTGCAGCCCATGTCATGGAAATTATGCTGATGGTAAAAGCAGGCTGATGGGACAGTTTCCTCCCGGACCTACGCTTCACTCACAAAGGATAATCAATTTTACCGATGGACAAATTTATAATGTTATAACAAATGGTTTTAGTATAATGCCGTCTTATAAAAGGCAAATTACAAGAGATGAAAGATGGGCAATTGTAAATTATATACGAGTTTTACAGAGGGCGCAAAATCCTAAGCCGTCTGATTTTACGGAGATCAAAGAGATAAATAAGGAGTCTGGAAAAAATGTCCCAAATTGAATCCGGTTATGTTAAAAAGGAATTACCAAAAAACCTCGGTACAATCGGAGCAATACTTTTAATTGCCGGGATTGCACTGGGAGTTGCCAGCTATCTTGTTGATCCCGCAAGAGCTGCCTTCAGCTATTTAACATCATTCATTTATCTGGTTTGTATTGGAATAGGATCTTTATTCTTAGTGAGCCTTGAGTATGCAGCCGGTGCTGTATGGAGCGTTCCGTTCAGAAGAGTGAGCGAATTTTTGGCAGCGAGCGTTCCATTCTTTATAATTCTTGTAATACCTTTATTCTTCAGTATGCATAATTTATTTATATGGACGAATCCAATTGCGGTTGCTCATGATAAAGTTCTGCAGCAAAGATCGACTTATTTAAATATTCCTTTCTTTGTTATTAGAGATGTAATCATATTTCTAATCTGGACTGCATTTTATTTTATCATAATAAAAAACTCACGCAAACAGGATGTTTCTGCCGATCAAAATTTAACAACAAGGAATATAAAATTTTCCATCGCCTTTATTGTAATATTCGCTTTCACAATTTCGGTAATATCATTCGATTGGCTGATGAGCATGACACCGCATTGGTTCTCAACTATTTTCGGAGTGTATTTATTTGCTGATTCGGCGTGGGTTGCATTGGCGGTTCTTACTCTTTTTTCAGTAGTATTAACTGAAAGAGGTTATTTATCACCTAAAATTAGGAGAGATCATTATTACAGCCTTGGAATTTTGATGTTTGCATTTACTGTGTTCTGGGCTTATATAGCTTTCTCCCAATATATGCTTCAATGGTACGGAAATTTACCTGAAGAGATTGTTTATTATGTGCATAGATGGACTGGAGTCTGGAAGTATGTTTCTCTCGCACTAGTAATAACACACTTTATTGTTCCTTTTTTATTGCTATTACCGAGAGGTTCCAAAACAAATCCGGGCATGTTAAAATTTGCTGCCATTTGGATAATTATATTTCAGTTTTTGGATGTATACTGGCTGGTAATGCCTAGTATGGTTGACAACGGTTTTACATACTCATTCAGCTGGATTGATTTCACTTTCCCTCTTGCTGTTGTCGGATTGATTTTATGGTTGTTTAGCATCTTGGCTAAAAAGAATAATCTATTGGCTGTAGGTGATCCTAAATTAAAACGAAGCTGGGAATTTCATATTTAATCTTTAAAGGAATAAAAGGACTTGAATAAATAATATGGAAAACGGGAAAAAAAATATAATTGAAGATCTTAAAGCTCATCCTGTTAAAATTCTCGGATTAATTTATCCTTATATATTGATTATTGGCGTTGGCATAGGGATGTTCTATTACAGCAAACTGGATAAAATTGGAATGAATAAGATTCCTCCGTCAATATCGGATACAACTTCCGGTGTTAAAGATTTAACGCTAATAAAACCAAGTGTTACTCCAAAAGCAGATGTGGCTGAGTTAACAAAAGCTAGCCAGGCACTTGTTGAAAAAGGAAAAGCTTTATTCACTGCCAATTGTATAGCATGTCATGGTGCAAATGGCAAAGGTGATGGAGCAGCGGCTGCAAGCCTTACACCCAAACCAAGAAATTTTACCAGCAATAAAGGATGGATTAACGGACCAAAAATTTCAGGTATTTACAAAACTTTGTCGGAAGGTATAACCGGAAGTGCAATGGTTGCTTTCGGAACATTAACTCCTGAAGATAAATTTGCTTTAGCACAATATATTCGTTCCACATTTGTTCCGAATCCTCCGCCGGTTACTCAAGATGAAATTACCGATCTTGAACAGACTTATCATTTAGCTCAAGGCGAGAGTAACCCTGGACAAATTCCTATCAAAGACGCTATGGTGTTTGTTGAGAATGAAGGTCATTCAAAATACCAGCAGATTAAAAATGTGTTGAATCAAATTACGAATGATTCAAATAACAATGGTGCCGCAATTTTTGATAAAGTAACAAAAAATAAAATTCGTGCACTTACAGTTTTAAGCTCTACAAATGAATGGCATAATGACGAACAGGCGTTCGTAGATTTGGTAGTTAATGAATTGAATGAAGACGGCTTTAATGATAATGTGCACTCGCTTACGGATAGTGAATGGAATACTTTATATACTTATATGAGCAAATATTTTTAATTAAGACTTTTAATTTTCAAATGAAAAAGATAATTGGGGCTTGGAGTATAATATTTTTTCTTTTTAGTCTTAACATTTCTTTTCCAAAAGATTTGAGTGATAAGATAGGAATTGATGAGCAGTTAGGTAAAACAATTCCTTTGGATGCTGTTTTTTATGATTCAAAGGGCAATGAAGTAACATTAAAAGAACTTATAAATAAACCGACTGTAATTGATTTTGCATATTATAAGTGTACGGGCATTTGTACTCCTTTAATGACAGAAGTTGCGGATGTAATGAATAGAGTTGACTTAAGGCCAGGGAAAGATTATCAGGTTATAACAATAAGTTTTGATGAAAATGAATTACCGAAGGATGCTGCAGAAAAAAAAGTTGCAATGGTAAATTTACTTAATACCGGTATACCTGCTTCTTCATGGTGGTTCCTTACCGGAGATAGTCTGAATATAAAAAGAGTCACTAACGCAGCCGGATTTCATTTTGAACGGAAGGGAAATACATTCCTGCATGTAGGTGTTTTGATTTTCGTTTCTAAGAATGGAAAGATCTGCAGGTACCTTGAACCGGGATTTAATTACAAAGGTGATTTTAGGATTCTTCCTTTTGATTTTAAGATGGCTTTGCTGGATGCTTCAAAAGGTCAAGCAATCCCGGTAATAGATAAGGCATTAAGATATTGTTTTACGTATAAACCTAAGAATGAAGCTTATGTGCTGGATGTCTTCAAAATATCAGGTATCAGTATAGTCTTAATTGTATTAGGTCTGTTCTTTTTTGTGATAAAGAAACCAAAAAAGACAATCTGAGTTTGCGGATAAATTATTAATTAGTTCATAAATAAATTTCTAAAGATGAGTTAAGAATAACTAAATATCAGAAGTTATTTCTTATGAGATATTTTTAGTTATAAATATGTATTTAGGGGCGGATTTGAAAAATAAAATAAAAATATTGTTGTTCTTTTTCGTAGTGATCGGCTTTTTTAAAGTGCATGCATCGGATAATATCCATCAGGCAGAAGTTGTAGAACATTTGGGAAAGAAACTTCCATTAGACTTAACATTTAGAAACTCTGTCGGTGATAAAGTTTTATTGAAAGATTTAGTAAATAAACCTACCATTTTTGATTTTGTCTATTATAGATGCACCGGCATTTGTACACCGTTAATGGTTGAAGTAGCCAGCGTTATAGGCAAGATGGATCTTCAGCCGGGAAAAGATTATAGGATTATAAGTATTAGTATAAATCCGGCTGAGACTCCTAAAATTGCAGCTCAGAAAAAGAATGCAATGTTAAGTGTAATCGGCAAAAAAATACCGCCTGCTTCATGGGAATTTTTAACCGGAGATAGTGTATCTATAGCAAAAATTACGGATGCAGCAGGATTTTATTTTCAAAAACAGGGTAACGGATATTTACACAAAGGTGTTCTGATTTTCGTTGATAAGAATGGTAAAATATGTGAGTATGTTCATCCTGGTTATACAAGCAGAGGCGATTTTACAATTTTACCTTCTGAATTTAAAATGGCTGTAATTGAAACAGGAAAAGGCGCCGTTACAGCAACTATACAAAAAGTTCTTCAAACATGTACTACATTTATTTCTAAAGGAAAAGATGGTCTTATTTTAGTGTTAATTATGATAACCGGTATATTCACAATAACCGCTGTATTAGTCATAATTAAAAAAGCTAATCCGTATAAAGGAAATAGTTAATTGAGGTAAACATTTATGTCAAGTGATACATTAGCAATTAGTCATAACGGACACAGTCCCAGTTATCTGGAGTATGAAGGCAAACATAAAGGCATTTGGGCGTGGCTTTTATCTACAGATCATAAAAGGATTGGAATTTTATATCTAATTGCAATCATAAGTTTTTTTGCTGTGGGTGTTACTCTTGGATTTTTAATTCGCCTTGAGTTGTTAACACCGCAAGGTACAATAGTTGGTCCGCAGGCATACAATGAATTCTTTACTCTTCACGGAGTTATAATGATTTTCATTGTAGTTATTCCTGTAATTCCTGCTGTCTTCGGGAATTTCTTTTTACCAATTATGCTTGGTGCTAAAGATGTAGCCTTCCCAAGATTAAATTTACTTTCCTGGTATCTTTATATAACCGGCGGTACATTAATTCTTCTTTCGATTATATTACCTGGCGGCGCAGCAGATACCGGCTGGACATTCTACATCCCTTACAGTGTAAGAACCGGAACAAATATGATCTTTACATTGTCTGCGGTTTTTATCCTGGGTTTCTCCTCAATTTTAACCGGACTTAATTTCTTAACGACAATTCATCGTATGAGAGCGCCTGGAATGGGCTGGTTTAAAATGCCGCTCTTTGCATGGTCATTATATGCAACCTCCTGGATCCAGGTTATTGTTACTCCTATTGTTGGAATTACTCTGTTGATGGTTGTTGTTGAAAGAGTCTTTCATGTCGGAATATTTGATCCGACACTTGGGGGTGATCCGTTATTATTCCAGCATATGTTTTGGATGTATTCTCACCCGGCGGTATATATAATTATAGTTCCTGCCATGGGAGTAATATCCGAAATAATTCCGGTATTCTCGCAGCGGACAATTTTTGGTTATAAATTTATAGCATTTTCAAGTTTAGCCATTGCTTTATTCGGCTCCTTGGTTTGGGGGCATCATATGTTTGCTACCGGAATGAGTAATACGTCTGAGTTTGTCTTTTCATTATTGACGTTTTTAGTTGCTATACCCAGTGCTATTAAAGTATTTAACTGGACGGCAACATTATATAAGGGATCAATTAAACTTGAAGCACCTTTATTATATAGCCTTGCATTCATATTCCTTTTTTCAATTGGCGGTTTAACAGGAGTTATACAAGGAGCTCTTAATGTAGATATATATTTAACAGACACTTATTTCATAGTAGGTCATATACATTATGTGGTTTTTGGAGGAACCGGTATAGCACTTTTTGCTGCCCTCCATTATTGGCTGCCTAAAATGTTCGGCAGAATGTATAATAAAAAGGTTGCCAAATTTGCCTTCTGGAATATATTTATAGGTTTTAACATAACATACTTTCCATTCTTTATATTAGGATGGATGGGCATGCCGAGAAGATCATATCATTATTTACCCCAGTTCCAGCTTTATCATGTTATCTCTACAGTCGGTTCATGGATATTGGTGATTGGTCTTTTTACAATGTTATTTAATTTATTAATGTCATTAGTTAGAGGAAAGAAAGTTACGGAAAATAATATCTGGGGAGGTGAAACTCTTGAATGGCAGATACAAACACCGCCGACAACGGAAAACTTTGAAGATATTCCGAATATAATTGATGGTCCTTATGAATATAAGCAAAATGAACTTACTACTGTAGAGGAGGAGGTAAATTGAGTACCCAGGAACACGTAGAAGAACACGTACATAGAGATGATATTCGCAGCAGAATGGGGATGTGGCTTTTCCTATTCTCGGAACTACTGTTATTTGGAGGATTATTCCTAATTTATTCGGTGTACCGGTTTATGCACCCCCATGCATTTAGTATTGCTTCAAAAGAAATGAATACTTTTTTCGGTACGATGAATACTATAATTCTCTTGACAAGCAGTTTAACCATGGCTCTTGCAATTGCGGCAATTCAAAGAGGTAAAAAGATTTTATCGATTTGTCTCCAGATTACCACAATCCTTTTCGGTGCTGCTTTTATGGTGAATAAATTTTTAGAATGGAGCGCTGAATTCAGAGAAGGGAATTTTCCCGGCTCAGCAGTATTACAAAGTAAACCGCAAGGGCAAATACTTTACTTTGGTCTTTATTACTCTATGGTGGGGCTGCATGGTATTCACGTATTAGTTGGAATGACAGTGATTGCTTTTATGCTTCGTTTTACTATTAAAGGAGTAATTAATAAAGATAATTATGTTAAACTTGAAGCTGCCGGATTATACTGGCACTTAGTGGATATAATTTGGATTTTCTTATTCCCGTTATTCTATCTTATCACTTGAGGTAATAAATGGAAAAAAATATAACACATAAAGAACATACACATAGCTACAGCATTTATTTCTTAGTATGGCTTGCATTGATTACGTTAACCGGTTTAACTGCAGCTGTTGCAGGCATTAACTTTGGGAAGCTGAGTGTTGTTGTTGCAATTGTTATTGCCATGGCAAAATCTTATCTGGTCCTTACTGAATTTATGCATCTTAAGATGGAACAGAAAGCTTTTAAAGTATTCGTTTTTGTTGCATTGTTGTTTCTGACTATTTCATTTACTCTTTTGTTTACCGATTATTCTTTTTATGTAAGGTGAAAAAATATGTTTGCATTCGCATCTAATTTTGTACAATCTGTTGATAGTACCTTCTATTTTATAGTCGCCGTATGTGTTTTCTTTCTTGTATTAATAACTGTTTTAATGCTTGTATTTGTCTTCAAATATAACAGTAAGCGTAATAAAAAAGCAAAGAATATACACGGCAGTGTTCCATTGGAAATAACCTGGACTGTAATTCCAACTTTGTTAGTCCTTATAATGTTCTGGCTGGGATGGACCGGATACGAACAAATGGTAGATGTACCTAAAGACGCAATGGTTGTAGATGTCTATGCTCAAATGTGGAAATGGTCTTTTAAGTATGCAAACGGAGTGGAAACAGATACTTTGTTTGTACCGCTTAATAAGCCGGTAAAGGTTTTGTTGCATTCAAGAGATGTAGATCATTCTTTTTATGTACCGGCATTTAAAACAAAGAAGGATGTTATTCCGGGAAGAACGAATTTTGCCTGGTTTAAGGCAACTCACGTAGGCACCTATGATGTCTTTTGTGCTGAGTATTGCGGCTTGAGACATTCATATATGTACAGTGCTGTTGTTGTTATGCCTGTCGACCAATATAAGGCCTGGATGGCAAAACAAAAGGCTAAACAGGATAAAGACGACACGGATAATTCAAATTCCACAAGTAATATGTAAGATGAATTCATTATTAATTAAAAAATCAGAATTAAAATTTATTCCATTTGATCTTAGAAATAAACTTTCGATTGTTGCAGAGCTTACTAAGATTAGGATAACTACATTCGTTACTCTAACTACTGTTTTCGGATTTATCTGTTTTGCTGAAAAAATTACGACTGCTTTGATCGCTCCTGCTATTGGAATATTATTGCTTTCATCAGGTTCGGCAGTAATAAATCATTTCCAGGAACGTGATACGGATGCATTAATGAAAAGGACAAAAAACCGTCCGATACCTTCCGGAAAAATTTCACCGGGAAATGCTCTTTTGCTTGCTTTAATTTTAGTCGGTTTAGGCGGAATAGTGCTTTTTGTCGGTTCCGGATTGCTTGCATTGGGACTAGGACTTTTAAACTTGATTTGGTACAACGGAATATACACACCTTTAAAAAGAAAAAATGCATTAGCTATAATTCCCGGATCGTTAGTTGGAGCTTTACCCCCAATGGTTGGCTGGGTTGCAGCTGGCGGAAGTCTGGCTGATCCTCAAATTATTATACTTGCTTTTTTCTTTTTTATATGGCAGATACCGCATTTCTGGCTTCTGCTTCTTGTTTTTGGGAAAGATTATGAACAAGCCGGGTTTCCAACACTTACTCAAATATTTAATACGGATCAATTGGCGCGAATTACTTTTATGTGGATCATAGCAACATTTGTAACAAGCATGTTAATACCACTCTTCGGCATTGTACATAATGTATTGATAGATTTTAGCATACTGATTTCCGGTCTTTGGCTGTCGTGGAATTCACTAAAGCTCTTAAAATCAGATAAAGAAAAAATTTGGTTCAGGTTTGCATTTAAAGATATCAACATATTCGCAATTCTGGTCGTTGTCCTTTTATCAATCGATAAACTGATTATTTAACTTAAATAGTAAAAGTGAGAACATAAATGAATTTTCTTGATAAATTAGTTATACCATTATCTCCAGAACATATCGCTTTATTGCACTATATTGCCATGCTTATTTTCTTCCTATTTATTCCTTATTCGAGTATGGTTCTTGGAGGAACTGTACTTTCTCTTATTTATAAAAGAAAAGGATTAAAAGAAAGTAACCATCTGTTTATCCGGTTTGCAAAAGATGTTATTGAAACGGTTACTATAAATACAAGCATGGGAATAGTATTGGGAATTTTAACTTTAATTACATCGATTTTTATTTTTGTCCAATTATTCCATGATGCTAATCTATCAACTGTTAGTTTTTTATTTGTTTCACTACTGATAATTACGTTCGGACTAATTTTAATTTATACTTATAGGTATTCATTTTCATTCAGTCGTTTATTTGATTCAATTAAAAATATTCACACAGATGATGATTCTGTTGAAGAAGAATTACATAGGTATCGTGAAAAAAGCATAAGTATTAGTTCGAGTACTGGAAATTTCGGATTACTATTTCTTTTTATAGGGTTATGGCTTTTTGTTGCAGGAGTAACAATAGCGGGTTTTCCTGCAAAATGGAATTCACATGGAATTCTATCCACAATGTTCTCTTTAGATGTAATTTTTAGATTTATCACATTTTTGCTTGGTTCGGCTGCATTTACCGGAGTAGTAATATTATTTAAATTCTTTTATTGGGATGGAGGTAAGCCAAACCTTGATGAAGCCTACTCGGAATTTGTAAAAAACATCTCTATTTCTGTAACGGCCATCGGTGCATTGCTGTTGCCAATCTTTTTGTGGGTTAATGTAGCGGTACTTCCTAATCAAGCTCTATCTTATTCGGTTTTTATTTTTACAACTATTGCATTGCTGCTTCTATTTCTGGCGTATCATTACCTTTATGTAATGTTTAAAACATCAACTGTAAAACACAGCGGTTATTTATTCTTTACGATTCTGTTTACCCTTATGGCCATTATAATTAAAGATCAATTAGCTATGGGTAATGCCACGCAAAAACAAAATGAGATTTTAAGCGCTAATTTTACTCAAGTTATGGAAAAGCTAACAGGAGAGAGTAACGCACCCAAAGTAAGCGGCGAAGCAATTTATAAAAATATCTGTTCGGCATGTCATAGTTTTGATCATAAAGTCGTTGGTCCTCCTTACGAACAAACTCTGCCTAAATATAAGGGTAATGTTGATAAGCTTGTGACATTTATTTTAAATCCTAAACAAAATAATCCCGGTTATCCGCCAATGCCGAATCCCGGATTGAATCCTGTGCAGGCCAGAGCTGTTGCTACTTATATTCTAAAAGAAGTTAAAAAATACGAATAAAGGTGTGAGCGTTATAAAAATGAAAAGCTTTAAGCTCATATAACTTAAAGCTTTCCTATTTATTAGTTTATTTCAATATCGGAATTATTTCTTTTTGTCTTTCACCTCCTGTAGCAATTACTTCACCGTTGGGTTTAATAAAAACATCAATTTCGGATCTAACTCCGAATTCAGGCTGATAAATTCCCGGTTCTATAGAAAAGGATGTTGAAGGTAATAATAATCTTTCATCCCTGGTTTCATAATCATCCATATGTGCGCCGCTTCCATGAATTTCGTTAGTGATTGAGTGCCCAGTCCTGTGAAAGAAATATTCACCGTAGCCTGCTTTGGTAATAACATTTCTAGTTACATCGTCAACTTCGTAACCTCTTACTTCTTTGCCTTGTTTAAATCTATCTGCCACAAAATTGAAAGCTGCATCGCGTGCTTCTGCAACGATATTAAAAATTTTAACATATTTTTCCGGGACAGTGTCTCCCATGTAACCTGTCCATGTTATATCAGCATAAACCCCGTTTTCTTTGTTTATTTTAGCCCAAAGGTCAATTAATACGAAATCATCTTTCTTTATTTCTTTATGGTTATCTTTATCGGGAGCATAATGCGGATTCCCGCTGTTTTCATTAACGCCTACAATTATTGGAGGTTCCGTTATATAATTTCTTTTGGAAATTTCACCATCAATAAATTTTTGGACGTCGTATTCAGTTAAAGTAACCCCACCTAACGTCTTATTTTTAATTAAATTAAAGGCTTCCTTTGCGATTTTTGTTAAATCGTTTGCAACTGGGATATTATCACGGTATTGTTCATCCGTCCATACTGCATCAAATAGTGAAATTAGATCCCCGCTGGTTACAACTTCAACTCCGTGAGACTTTATTTGCTCCAGAGTTCCTGCATCTACTTTAGATACATAGGGAATAGAATTCATTGGTGAATATTCCATCGCTATTTTATTTATATTCTTTAGGGTGTGCTCCAGGTGATCTGATAGGGAGGAATGACTGGAATATTTAAGCTGCGTTCCCGGCAGATGATTTAAATGAAATGCTTCTATTGCATTTACAATTTTTGTCGGTGTCCCTTCCTTGGGAATAAAATAATAAAATCGTCTTGTAAGATGTGTTTCAGGCGGTATGTCCAATATATTTAATGCCAGATCATTTGAACCTCTAAAATCATAGAGTAACCATCCGTCAAGATTCATTTTTTCTATTATATCCTGCATCTTTTTTAAGTTAAATTTGCCCATAATTTCCTCATGTTTTTTAATTTTTAAACTTATAAAATCATTTTGATTTATATTTAGCAATATGTTTATTTACATAAAGTTAAATCAAGTTTTGAAATATTTAACAATTATTATTTGCTCCGTAAGTTAAAAAATTTTAGTTAAATAAATATCAAACCGGGACATAAATATTAAGACAAAATCATTTCATCATATATTTTTCTTTGTTTATATTATTAAGTTGAAATTTAAAAATTAGATTATTTTACAATATCAGGAGTGTTCATGTTTAAATTCCTAGGGACATATAATGTAGTTCCGTCTTTACCTGAAAATCTGGAAAAATTAAGAGAAGTTGCTTATAACCTTCATTGGTCATGGAACCCGGACTCACGGGAATTATTCAGAAGATTGCACATGGAACTGTGGGAGGATACAAGCCATAATCCTGTTATGATGCTTGGTAGAATTAGCCAGGAAAGATTAATGGAAGTTTCTCATGATGATGGATTTATAGCGCATCTGGACAGAGTTTATAACAAGCTTCAAAGTTATCTGACTGAAAAAACATGGTTTAAGAAGAATTATGATTATGGAGACTCCTTTAATATTGTTTATTTTTCAGCCGAGTTTGGTTTAACTGAATGCCTGCAAACTTATTCCGGCGGTTTGGGCGTATTAGCCGGTGATCATCTTAAAGCATCAAGTGATTTAGGTATTCCTCTTATTGGATTAGGATTGTTATATAAAGAAGGTTATTTCCAGCAGTACTTAAATTCGGATGGATGGCAGCATGAACGTTATGAAATAAATGATTTTGATAATCTGCCGATGATACTGGTTAAGGATAAGAAAGGGGAATCCTTAATGCTTTCGGTAAACCTTGCCGAGAGAGAAGTATTTTTTCAAGTTTGGAAAATCCAAATAGGAAGGATTCCGCTTTATTTACTGGATACCAACGTTACTAAGAATAGTGAAAATGATAGGAAAATAACCGAAACTCTATATGGCGGAAATGTAGAAACAAGAATTCAACAAGAAATTATTCTCGGGATCGGGGGAATAAGAACGATGCATTCGTTGGGTATAAAGCCTATGGTCTGCCATATGAATGAAGGTCATTCAGCATTTTTATCTTTGGAAAGAATGCGATATGCAATTCAAAATGAAGGTTTATCTTTTAATGAAGCAAAGGAAGTGGGCTATCATTCAAATATATTTACCACACATACACCGGTACCCGCCGGAATTGATGTTTTTTCCAATGATTTGGTAGAAAAATACTTTGGTTCTTATTATAGAAACGAACTGAAAATTTCCGACAACGAATTTTATTCGTTGGGTACTATATACAAGAACAGCGAATCTAATGTTTTTAATATGGCCCATCTGGCAATGAACACCGCCGGGTACATAAACGGTGTAAGTAAACTTCACGGCGAGGTTTCCAAAAAAATGTGGGTATCGGGTTTCAGAAATGTACCTTTCAATGAAATTCCTATCGGCTTTGTAACAAATGGAGTTCATATAAGATCTCACATTTCCCATGAAATGGAACAGCTTTTACTGCAGTACATTGGAGAGAAATGGGTTGATAATCCTGCTTCTACAAATTTATGGGAGCGGATTGATAAAATTCCTGATGAAGAGTTATGGAGAACTCATGAAAGAAGGAGAGAGAGATTAGTTGCATTTGCAAGGCGCCGCTTAAAAAGACAAATTAAAAACAGAGGTGGAAGTCAAGAAGAACTGGCAACTGCTGCCGAAATTCTGGACCCCAATGCCTTGACCATAGGGTTTGCCAGAAGATTTGCAACATATAAAAGAGCAACTTTGATTTTTAGAGATATCGATAGACTTGCCGACATTGTAAATAATAAAGAGCATCCTGTGCAATTTATTATCGCAGGGAAAGCCCATCCGAAAGATGAAGAGGGTAAAAGGTTTATTCAGGAAATTTTTCAAATTGCAAAAGAAGATCGTTTTAGAAGAAGGATTGTTTTTGTTGAAAATTATGATATGAATGTTGCCCATTATTTGGTTGAAGGATGCGATATTTGGCTGAATAATCCGAGACGCCCGTTTGAAGCAAGCGGAACATCAGGTATGAAAGTAATAGCAAACGGCGGTTTAAATTTCAGCGTTCTCGACGGATGGTGGGATGAGGGTTTTGATCCTGAAGTCGGTTGGAAAATTGGAAACGGGGAGGAGTATTCTGATCCTGACTATCAGGATGAAGTTGAATCAAGACAATTATATACTACTCTTGAATCGCAGATCGTTCCTTTGTTTTACTCCAAGGGAGAAGATAATATTCCAAGAAGGTGGATTGCTAAAATTAAAAACTCAATGAAAAAACTGGGACCGTTTTTTAATACTCATAGAATGGTTCAAGAGTATTTTGCAAAATACTACCGCGAAGCTTATGAAAAGAGAGTTTTATTGCTTGAAAATGATTGGACTGAAGGAAAACAGCTTACAGCCTGGAAAGAAAAAATTATAGAAAATTGGACAAATGTAAAAGTAATTAATGTAGACACTAACGGCGGTTCGAAAAGTTTATTAGTTGGTCAGGAATTCCCGGTAAAAGCGCAAATTGAATTAGGAAGTTTAACACCGGAAGATGTTGAAGTTCAGATTTATTACGGACCTATAGAGAATGAAGATAATCCGACGCTTAACTCTACCGTAGTTATGGAAGCTGAATCTCCAAAATCTAAGAATGGTCATTTCGATTATTCCGGTAGTGTTATTTGTCAAAAAAGCGGACATCAGGGTTTTACAATAAGGATTTTGCCAAATCATCATTTGCTGATAAATCCATTTGAATTAGATGTTGTATATTGGGCAAGTTAATTATATTATATAAATTAATCAGTTGTGTGAATTAAATAATAATATATATTAAATGAATTTTTCGATATAAAAATATTTTCAAAAACGCGTTAAATTGTCACCGTGAGCGGAGTCGAACGGTGAATATAAGTCTTCGACTACGCTCAGACTGACATAAGTGTCTATTATTTCACTAATTTTTAACTGATTTTTTTTCACACAACTGCTTAAATTAATATAAAGATTCGGGTATCAGATTTAGCTTGAAAAATTAATATTTTTATCGATTATATAATTTGAGCTCATTATCTCGAATTGGAACTATTTCATTAATTTTTATAGAATTTGTTATTAGTGAATAAATAATATTTTGAATGCTGCTAGAAACATTAGATATTAAAAAAAATGATGTTGTAATATATTCCCAAAATCAGTTCAACATAGATAAAAATTTCAAAATCATTTTTAAGGATGATCCGACCAAAGTTGCCAGAGATATCGGGTACAATGAAGTTTGCAGTTATATAAATGAATATGCTCCTAAAAACTTAATTGTTTACAGACTGCTTACAAATGCTAAAGATTTTGGAATGCGCATTTCGAAATACGGATTTTTTGTAAATATAAATGGTGCCTCAGAGTTAATTTATTTCGATCCTATATTTGCAATAAAAGAACTGGAAGATTATGCCGAAACATTAAATTTATACGATATCAGATTTAGAATTCAGCAAGTCGGTTTAACAACATTAAATAGAAAGGGCGACCTGCCTAATTATGCAGAAATTTATAGTATAGATCTTGAAGCGACGGAAGCAAAATTTCAAAATGACAAAGTATTTGCCGATGCCATTTTTGCATTCGATGATGTTGTAAAAGTCAGCGATAAGATTGAAGAAGATATCCCTTTGCCGAAAAAGAATACTTTTCACGAAAAACAAAACGAATTAAATGATAAAAAACATGAAACAAAAAAAGATGAAATTATTCGTCCGCATGTAAACAAAACTAAATCCAAAGATGAATTTAAAGTTATTCATCACGATATTTCCGAAGATCAGGATTTTGATTATAAAGAGATAATGAAGATAAATGTAAAGCACGGATATAAAACCGAGGAAAGAAAAAAAAGTAAAGATTATCCTTCTTCGGTGAAAACTTCGTCAACTAAATCTTCGGAATTAATACCTAAACTAATTAAACATAGCCATAAAGAACAAAGTTCTTTCAGAAAATTCCTGGAGAGCAGTCAGTCTAATAAAAAAGATAAAACAAAGACTCAATCATCAACGGAAGAAAAAGCATCTCAATTAGTCTCCATTTTCAAATCTTCATCTCCCCTTAATAAATTATTTGAGGGAAAAGAGGATAAGCAGGTTGTACTCAAATTAAACAAAAAAAGAAATTCTGAAGAATATTAATTCCTACCTGTAAAAATCATCTGTGCCGGTAATATTTTGATCATCCTCATCTTCACTGTCATTTATGGAAAACATAGAACTCAGCATATCTTTAAATTGCAGTCCGTATTCAAGTTTGTACTTGCTTAACATTGAGTACTCGGCTAAGCCGTGTAGAACAAATTCCATCAGCAGTAATTGATCCTTTCCCTTTTCATGGGGATGATATTTTTTAACTATTTCTTTTAACCCGGGCACTGATGTAAGCACCCTTTCGTATTCCTTATCGGAAATAGTATTTAGAATATCAACCGTATTGCCTTTAGAAAACCAATTGCTTATTGCTAGGTATGGATTTAATTCCTGGTTTTTCTTAATCTTTTCCGGGGAAGGGAAGTAATCTTGGAATAAAGTTTTTACTGCTTTACTAATTAAAATATAAGCGACTTTGGAGGGGCCTTCCTGCTCTCCTTCGTAAACTAATTCAATCTTCCCGGTTATGGAAGGTATTACTCCGTAAATATCGGATATACGCAGAGAAGTAACTCTTTCATTATTTATAATCATCCTTCTTTCAGCAGTACTGTTCAAATTTTCAAAAGCAGAAATCGTTAGTCTAGCCGAAACACCGCTCTTAGAATCAATGTATTCGCTTTGTCTGGCTTCGAAAGAAATTTGTTCTACCAGGCTTTCCATTAATTCACTTCTTGTAATAGAGTCGCATTGTTCGGCAGATAGTTCCGACTCTTGTCTTGTTATTTCTTTAGATACTGAAATTGTTTTAGGATAATGTGTCAGTATTTGGCTATCTATTCTGTCTTTCAACGGAGTTACGATAGAACCTCTATTGGTATAATCTTCAGGGTTTGCAGTAAACACAAACTGGATATCAAGCGGAAGCCTGACTTTGAAACCTCTTATTTGAATATCGCTTTCCTGTAAAATATTAAAAAGGGCAACTTGAATCCTTGCTTGTAAATCTGGCAATTCATTTATAACAAAAATTGATCGGTGAGATCTTGGAATAAGGCCAAAGTGAATTACTCTTTCATCGGAGTAGGGAAGTTTTAAAGCGGCGGCTTTAATCGGATCAACATCACCAATTAAATCGGCTACGGAAACATCCGGTGTTGCTAATTTTTCGGTATATCTTTCTGATCGGTGAAGCCATGTAATTTTTGTATCGTCTCCATGTTCGGAGATAAGATCTTTGGCCACTCTTGATAATGGTGATAAAGGATCGTCGTTTAGTTCCGATCCTTCTATTACGGGAATATATTCATCAAGCAAGTTAATAAGCAAACGTGCAATTTTAGTTTTTGCCTGACCCCGGAGCCCGAGAAGAATAATATTATGTCGTGAAAGAATTGCTGTTTGTATGTCGGGGATAACAGTATCTTCGTAACCCAGTATACCCTTAAAAGGATTTTCTTTCTTTTTTAAGGCGCTAATTAAATTCTTTCTCAATTCATTTTTAATAGATATAGGTTTATATCCGTTCTTTTTCAATTCACCGATTGTTGATATCGAGTTTATTTCCATTATATATTATGCTCCGTTTCCAAAATCATGAAACAAAAATTCAATTAAGTTATTTATCTGACTCTTCTTCGTCTATTTCTTATATAATCTTCGAATATGTAATCTCCCAAGCCGTTAAGGCTGCTGTAAAAAGCTTTTCCGTTATTTGTTTTGGTAAATTCTCTAACGAATTGCTGAAGGTAAGGATCGCGTGCAATCATAAAAGTAGTAATTGGAATGTTTAATTTTCTGCATGTGGCTGCCTGGTCAAGGGTTCTGTTCACGATTTTTCTGTCCAGGCCGTAACTATTTTTATAGTACTTTATTCCTTCTTTTAAACATGTAGGTTTGCCGTCGGTAATCATAAATATTTGTTTGTTGCTGGTTTTCCTTCTTCTTAAAATATCAATAGCAAGTTGTAATCCGGCAACGGTATTTGTGTGGTATGGTCCAACTTGAAGATATGGAAGATCCTTAATTTCAATCGGCCATGCATCATTGCCAAAAACAATTATATCCAAAGTGTCTTTTGGATATTTTGTTGTTATTAATTCGGAAAGCGCCATAGCAACTTTTTTAGCCGGAGTAATTCGATCTTCACCATACAGTATCATCGAATGGGAAATGTCTATCATAAGGACGGTGGATGTAATAGCCTTGAAATCTTTTTCTTCAATTTCCAGATCATCTTCGGTTAATTTAAAATCATCTATACCGTGATTTATTTGTGCATTTTTAATTGAATCCGTTATATCGATCTGATCCAAAGTATCGCCGAAATAGTACTCCCTTCTGTCCGAAGTCAATTCATCCCCGGATCCGGTAAGCGGGGTTCGATGATTTCCTCTAGGAGATTTTTTTAATTTTCCGAAAATTTCTTCCAGAGATTGTTTCCTTATCGATTGTTCGCCTTTGGAAGTTAAAACGTATAAAGTACCGGATTCGTTTTCTTCGATATAATTTTTATCCTTAAGTTCCTGGATAAAATCACCTATGCCGTAATTATTTTTTGTTAAACCGTACTTTTGATCAATTTGGCTGAGCCAATTTAAAGCTTCTGCAACATCTCCGGAAGTTATTGTCAGAAGCTGCAAAAATAATTTAAGCAGATTTTCAAAACTTCCGCCTGAGTTTGGTGCAGGAACGTATTCTGTGAATCTTGTTCCAATCATAATTTTTGTGCTTTTTTGATTTAACTTAAAGATTATGATATTAGTTCAGTAATTCAAGGAAGAAATTTTAACTAATTCAAGTATTTATTTATATAAATAAGTAAACGAATTATTTAGAATAGTATTGTGTTATTTATCAAATAAAATTTATCAAGTATTAAAAATCATACTGAATAAACTGGTAAAAAATTTTAAGCTAATTTGATTAGATGAAAATTTAAAATGGGGCTGATTAAACATCAACCCCAATGAGAATAATTATTTTTTATTGGAAGGAATTCTTTTTTCAAGGATATTATCGACGAGATGATAATCTTTTGCTTCTTCAGCCGACATAAAATTATCTCTGTCGCAATCCTTCTTTATTTGCTCAAAAGACTTTCCTGTGTGATTTGCTAATATTTGGTATAGGATATCGCGTGTTTTAATCATTTCTTTTGCATGAATTTCAATGTCCGAAGTCTGTCCCTGTAATCCGCCAACCCAAGGTTGATGAATCATAATACGTGAGTTCGGCAAAGAAGTGCGTTTACCTTCCGCACCACCTGCAAGAAGTATTGCGCCCATGCTTGCTGCCATTCCTACACAAATTGTAGCAACATCGGGTTTTATATATTTCATTGTGTCGTAAATAGCCAATCCCGCAGATACACTGCCGCCGGGTGAATTTATATAAAGATTAATATCTTTTTCCGAATCTTCTGCTTCAAGGAAAATTAATTGTGCAATAGTTAAACTGGCTATATGATCATCAATCGGAGTTCCGATAAATATTATCCTTTCTCTTAATAAACGGGAATAAATATCCATCCCTCTTTCCCCTCTGCCTGTCTGTTCGATGACATAGGGTACTAACTGATTATATATTTCAAAATTATTTGTCATTTGGTTTCCTCAGTTCCTTTTTGTAAAAGTTTATTTGGATCTACTTTATTTATGTTATTCTTTTCTTTCAGGAAATCTAACAATTTTTTATCAATTATTTTTTCACCGTAGTTTGAAGACTTGTAGTAATTTATAAGCTTATCAACGGCAATGCCGGTTTTTTCCGCTTCTTTCGCTGCCAAGTCGCTTAGCTCTTCATCCGTAATTGAAATATTTTCTTTCTTTTGAATAGCATCCTTTATTAAAAACCACTTAACATTATATTCGGCATTTTTCCTTAACTTATTTGCTGTTTCATTTCTGTCTATATTTTTATAACCTTGCTTCTTAGCAGCTTCAATTTCATTCTTCACCAAATCTTCCAACACGCTGGAAACAATTGTTGTCGGAGGGGTGAATTCATTATTTGTAACAATAGAACTAATTAACTTGTCCTGAATTAATTCCTCGTTTCTTTTATCGTAATATTCTTGAATATCTTTTCTTATTTCGGTTCTTAATTCATCTTCGTTATTTACTTTGTCCTTGGTAACTTTTTTAATCAGCTCTTCATTTAATTCAGGTATTACAATTTTTTTTATGTCTTTTATAACGGCCTTATAATTAAACTTTTCCGTTATCTTTTCATCTTCACCTTTTTCATTTTTATTTGTTTTCTCTTCCGAAAAGGAAAAATTAAACGTATCCCCGACTTTTTTACCTTTGGAATTATCAATTACTTCCTGGTTTACACGTTCATTTGTCAGGTCTATTTTAAGAGTTTCCGGCTTTGTGTCGGGGAAAGGCTTTCCTTCATCATCCAAACGTGT
>Ga0315542_1000063_pt1 | contig 51405 bp, 43 predicted proteins | sample SalMarSW160120MG_FD_202541 | JGI IMG/M metagenome (GOLD analysis project Ga0315542, IMG submission 202541) | Salt marsh sediment microbial communities from the Plum Island Ecosystem LTER, Massachusetts, United States - Salt Marsh Sediment SW1601-20 ...
CTCCGGAGATGGCCAAGGTCGCGATCAGCATGGTCACGAAGGTCACGGGCATCTTGCGGCGCAGGCCGCCCATCTCCGGCATCTCCTGCGAGTGCACGGCGTGGATCACCGAGCCGGAGCCGAGGAAGAGCAGGGCCTTGAAGAAGGCGTGCGTCGTCAGGTGGAACATGCCGCTCGCGGCCGCCCCCACACCCACCGCCATGACCATGTAGCCGAGTTGGCTGAGGGTCGAGTAGGCCAGCGAGCGCTTGATGTCCGTCTTGACCACGGCGATGGTCGCGGTCAGGAAGGCGGTGATGGCGCCGACGTAGGCGATCACCAGCAGGGCCTCGGGCGTGAACAGGGGGAACAGCCGCGCGATCATGTACACGCCGGCGGCCACCATGGTGGCGGCGTGAATCAGGGCGCTGACCGGCGTCGGGCCCTCCATGGCGTCGGGCAGCCAGATGTGCAGTGGCATCTGGGCCGACTTGCCGAGGCAGCCGCCGAAGAGGGCGATGCCGGCCCAGGTCAGCAGCGCGCCACCGATGGCGCCGGTGTGCACCCTCGCGAACAGCTCGAAGTAGTTCATGGTGCCGCAGGCGGTGAAGAAGAGCAGGATGCCGATCCAGAACCCGTAATCCCCCACACGGTTGGTCAGGAAGGCCTTCTTGCCGGCCGCCGCGGCCGTGGGCCGGTCGAAGAAGAAACCGATCAGCAGGTAGCTGGCCAGCCCCACCAGCTCCCAGCCGATGTACAGGAAGAACAGGTTGTTGGCCAGCACGATGCCCAGCATGGCGAAGGTGAAGAAGCCCAGGAAGGCGAAGTAGCGATCGTAGCGCCGGTCCCCGTGCATGTATCCCACCGAGAAGAGATGGACCACGAAGCTGATCGTGCAGACCACCATCAGCATGACCGCCGTCATGCCATCCACCAGGATACCCGCCTGCAGCTTGAAGGCGCCGAGGTCCAGCCAGGTCAGGTTGCCCTCCACGCGGAAGCCGGGATCGGCCACCTGCCAGAAATGAAAGAAGATCCGCAGGGCCAGGATCTCGCAGACGCCCAGCAGGCCCACGCTGAGCCAATCGCCCCGTCGCGGCAGCTTGTTGCCGAGAAAGAAGACGACGGCATAGGACAGGATGGGCAGGCCGAGGATGATCAGGGCCGTCTGCAGGATGGCGGCGTCGCTCATCGACTGGACTCCCCTCAGCGCTTCAGACGATTGACGGTGTCCACGTGGACGGTACCGAAGTTGCGGTACATGGCCAGCACGATGGCCAGGGCCACGGCGGCCTCCGCCGCCGCCAGCACGATCACGAAGGCGGCGATGACCTGGCCGCTGGCCCCGTGTTCCACGAAGCGGGCGAAGGCCACGAAGTTGACGTTGCAGGCGTTGAGGATCAGCTCCACGCCCATGAGCAGCCCGACGGCGTTGCGCCGCGACATGACGGCGAAGACGCCCAGCGCGAACAGGACGGCACCGACGAACAGGAACTGGTTCAGGCCGACGTTCACGAATGCCCCTCCTCTTCGCCGGCGGCCGCGGACGGGGCCGGGGCCTCCCCGGGGGCCGCGGACTCGTCCGGCCCGTCATCCACCGGCGCCTGGAACTCGCGGATCAGGATGGCGGCGCCGATCATGGCCGCCAGCAGCAGCAGGGAGGCGAACTCGAACGGGAAGATGTAGTTGGTCATGAACTCGGTGCCGATCTCCGCCGTGGTGGCCTTCGCCGGAGCGGGATGCGCCATGGGCCAGTCGGTCCGCGTGATAACCATGTAGACGATCGCGAGGATCACCAGCGCCAGGATGCCCGGGGCCACCATCCGATCCAGCCCGCGCCGCGCCGCCTGACTCCGGGGGATGCGGGTCATCATGACCGTGAAGAGGACCAGGACCAGGATGCCCCCCACGTACACGATCAGCTGCGCGACCGCGAGGAAATCCGCCCCCAGCAGCGCATAGAGGCCCGCCACGCCGAACAGGGTGAATAGGAGGCTGAAGCCCGCGTGCACGATGTTCTGGCTGAAGGCCACGAAGAAGGCCGAGATCACCGTCAACAGGGCGAAGGCGTAGAAGATCAGGTCGCCGGTCACTGGTCCTCCCCTTTCCTGTCCGCCCCGGCCGGCGGGGATTCCGGGGCCGGGGCCGGCGGAGCCGCGGGGGCGGGATCCGGCGCCGGCTTCGCCCGCGGCTTGGGCTGCTCCGCGCCCTCGCCGGCGGACTTCTCCTCCACGAAGTACCCCATCTCCAGCCGCTTCTCCCGGTGACAGGGGACTGGCTTGTCCGGGGGCACGTACTCGTAGACCAGGCGCCGGCGGTCGTAGAGGGAGTGGTCGTAGTCGTGGCTCATGCTGATCGCGTTGGTGGGGCAGGGATCGACGCAGAAGCCGCACCAGATGCACTTGTTGAAATCCACGGCCCAGCGCGTCATGTAGCGGTCCTTGCCCTTGCCCTCGGTCTCGATGTAGATGCAGGAGACCGGGCAGGCCTTGGCGCAGCCCAGACAGGCGTTGCAGCGGATGATGTTGTTGTGCACGAAGCCGCGGAAGCGTTCCGGCAGCACCCAGCGTTCGTCCGGATACTGCAGCGTCACGGGCTTCCGGACGAAGTGTTTGAGCGTGATCCCCATGCCCTGCAGCACGGAGCTGACTGTATGGAAGATGTCCGCGAAGTACTGGGCCATCGGGTCGCTCCCCGGAGCCGGGCGGCGTTCAGTGCGCCAGCTGCCCGAGCACCATCATCCAGATCCCGGCGCCGACCACGCAGACGAGCGACAGCGGGATCATGACTTTCCAGCAGACGTACATGAGCTGGTCCACGCGCAGGCGCGGCAGCGTCCAGCGCATCCACATCTGCAGAAAGACCAGCACCGTCGCCTTCACGACGAAGACGAGCCCCGGGGCGACGTTCACGCCCGGGACCGGATTCTGCCAACCGCCGAGGAACACCGCCGTGGCGATGCAGGAAACCAGGAACAAGTTCGCGTACTCGGCCAGGAAGAAGAAGGCGAACCGCATGCCGGTGTACTCGGTATGGTAGCCGGCCACCAGCTCCGACTCGGTCTCCGGCAGATCGAAGGGAGTCCGGTTCACCTCGGCGATGGAGCAGATGAAGTAGATCAGGAACGCCAGGAACAGGAAGGGATTGCGCAGCAGGAACCAGCCCGCCACCCCGCCCTGCTGGGCGTGCACGATGTCATTCATGTTCAGCGATCCGGTGTACATGACCACCGGGATCGCCGCCAGGGCGATGGGGATCTCGTAGCTGACGATCTGGGCGGCGCCGCGGGCGGCTCCGTAGAGGGCCCACTTGTTGTTGGAGGCCCAGCCCGCCATCAGGATGCCGATGACCGCCAGCCCGCTCACCGCGAAGATGTAGAACAGGCCCAGGTCCAGGTCGGCGGCGACGAAGCCCGGCGCGAAGGGGATGGCCGCCCAGGCCAGCAGCGAGCCGAGGAAGATGATCAGCGGAGCCACCCGGAAGAAGAACTTGTCGGCCTCCGCGGGGATGATGTCCTCCTTCTGGAGGATCTTGAGCATGTCGGCGACGGGCTGCGCCACGCCGTGCCAGTGTCCCACCCGCATGGGCCCGTAGCGGCTCTGCATGAAGCCCGCCACCTTGCGCTCCATCCAGGTGAAGACGATGGCGCAGGCGGCCATCACCAGCGCCATCACGAGAGCCATGGTCAACCCGCCCAGGACCAGGAGGACCTGAGGGGATGCGCCGGCGCCGAGGATCTTCTGGTACACGTCTGTGACAATGACCATGACTACCTGTCGATCTCCCCCAGGACGATGTCCAGCGAACCCACCGTGGCCACCAGGTCCGAGACCATCAGGCCCCGTCCGATCTTCTCGATCACGCTCAGGTTGCAGTAGGAAGGCGAGCGCACCTTGTTGCGGAACGGCTTGGTGCCGCCGTCAGCGATGATGAAGTGGCCCAGCTCCCCCTTGGCGCTCTCGGTGCGCGTGTAGCAGGAACCGGCGGGCACCCGCAGCACCCGCTTGATCTCGTCGGCCAGGATCGGCCCCTCCGGCAGGCCCCGGAGCGCCTGGCGGATGATCTTGCAGGACTCGGCCATCTCCCGCACCCGGACCATGTAGCGGTCCCAGCAGTCGCCCGGCGTCCCCACTTCCCCCGTGCCGTAGGGAATGTCGAACTCGAAATGACTGTACACCGCGTAGGGATCGTTGCGGCGGCAGTCCCACTGGATCCCCGATCCGCGCAGCACCGGGCCGGTGCAGCCGTAGGCGTGTGCGTCCTCGACGCTGATCACGCCCACGTCGGCCGTCCGCTCGATGAAGATCTTGTTGTAGGAGAGGAGGGTGTTGTAATCGTCGATCTTGTTCTTCTCGAACCAGCGCACGAACTCAAGCACATCCTCGCGCCACTTCTCCGGCAGGTCGAAGCGCACCCCGCCCACGCACATGTAGTTGTAGAGCATGCGCCCGCCGCACAGCCGCTCGAACAGGTTGAGGATCTCCTCGCGCTCGCGGAAGCAGTAGAGCAGCGGCGTCCAGGCGCCCATGTCGAGGCCGAAGGTGCCGAGGGCGATCAGATGGCTAGCGATCCTCTGCAGCTCGGCGCAGACCACCCGGATGTACTGCGCCCGCTCGGGGACCGGGAAGTCCAGGAAGCGCTCCACCGCGGTCACGTACGCGAAGTTGCAGTTCATGGGCGCCAGGTAGTCGAAGCGGTCGGTGTAGACCGTCCACTGCTTGTAATCGCAGCCCTCGGCGATCTTCTCGGCGCAGCGGTGCAGGTAGCCGATGTAGGGCTTGACCTCGTAGACGATCTCGCCGTCGGTCTTGACCAGCAGGCGCAGCACCCCGTGCGTGGCCGGGTGCTGGGGCCCCATGTTGATCTCGAGCAGCTCGGACCGGAGACCCGGCAGGTCCTCCGTCTCGCTCCAGCCCCCGGCGGCGGCCGGTGTCCTGTCGTCAGTCGCCATGGTCATCCTTCGCCGGAGTCGTCGCCGCCCGCGGGGGGCGCGTTGTCCTGCTTGAAGGGATTCTTGCTGTAAGGCTGGCCCGCGAGCGGGACCTCGGTCCAGCGGTCCGGCATCTGGTAGTCCTTGCGCAGGGGATGGCCCACCCATTCCTCGTCCAGGAGGATCCGCTGCAGATCGTGGTGGCCGGCGAAGCGGATGCCCAGCAGGTCCCAGGCCTCCCGCTCGTGCCAGTCGGCCGTCGGCCAGACGTCGGAGACCGTGGGCACGGTCGCATTGTCGCGCGCCAGGCGCACCTGCATGGCGAACTTGTGGTCGTGGCGATAGGAGTAGAGGTGATAGGCCACGCCGAGATCGCCTGCGGCCACGCGGTCGCTGGTCTCCGGCGTGCCGTCCGGGTTGTAGCCCAGGATGTCCACGCTCTTGCCCTTGCCGCTCTCGTCGTAGCCGTCCCAGTCGATTCCCGAGAGGCACATCAGGAGGTCGAAGGACAGGCGCGGGTCCTCCCGCAAGAAGATCGCCGCCTCGTGGATCCGCGCGGCCGGGACCAGCGCGTAGGCCTCCGGCCCGGCCTCCCGCCAGGCCAGCTCGGCGTCCTCCAGCTTCCCGGCCAGCAGCTCGTAGATGTCCCTGTCTTGCATGCTCGCCCGTCCTCGCGACCCTTCCGGGTCACCTGCGGTAGGGGATCTTCTGGGCGTAGTCCTGGACCCACTTGGGCGGGCGGAACTTGCCCTTGCGGCCCCGGATCTTGTCCTGCAGACGCATCAGGCCGTCCAGCAGCACCTCGGGCCGCGGCGGACAGCCGGGGATGTAGACGTCGACGGGGACCAGGAAATCGACCCCCTTGACGACGTGATAGCCGAACTTGAAGTAGGGGCCGCCGCCGATGGCGCAGCTGCCCATGGCCACGACCCACTTGGGCTCGGGCATCTGGTCGTAGATGAGCTTCAGGCGCGTCGCCATCTTGGCGGTCACCGTGCCCGAGACGATCATCAGATCGGCCTGGCGCGGCGTGGCGCGGAAGGCACCGGCGCCGAAGCGGTCGATGTCGTAGCGGGTGGCGCTGGCGGCCATCATCTCGATGGCGCAGCAGGCCAGACCGAAGGTCACCGGCCACAGGCTCGAGAGCCGCGCCCAGTTGAAGACCTCGTCGATGGTCGTCAGGATGAAGTTCTTGCGCTCGCTGACGACGAGCTGCGCCAGCTGCTCGTCGACCTTGAAATCGAGCATGTGCTCGCGCGCGGGATCGTAGCCAGGCGGCGGGGTGGTGCTTTCCCGGCTCATCGTACGGAAACCTCCTCCACGTTCCGCTGGTCCAGGTCCCGGTCCGCGAGACCCTTCACCCAGTCCAGGTCGCCTTTCACCCAGACGTAGGCCAGACCGAGCGCGAGGATGCCGAGAAAGACCATCATCTCCCAGAAGACCAGGGGACCCAGCCCCGGAACGGGGTAGAGCTGCTTGAATACGACCGCCCAGGGGAACAGGAAGACGACCTCGACGTCAAAGACGATGAAGAAGAGGGCGACCAGGTAGAAGCGGATGTTGAAGCGAACCCAGGAGGAACCGCGGGGCAGCTCGCCGCACTCGTAGGTCGTCAGCTTCGCGGCGTGGGGGTTGTGGGGTCGCAGCAGCTTGGCGATGCCGAGGGCCAGCATCGCGAAGAAGATACCGAACAGCAGGAACAGGAGGACGGTCGCGAAGCCGGCCAGGACTCCCGTGCTGACGGACACAAGCGGAGGCGATGCAATCATGCGCGGACCCGGGCTTGTTCGGAGGATGAAAGGGATGCGGAGACCGCTGTCGCCGGGCCGGCCGCATGCCCGTCCCTGTGACTCGTTTAACGGGTTGAGACAAATACAATAAGCGGCGCTTGGTCTGTCAAGTCATTCCTGATCTCGATTCGATCTTGATTCTCGCACCACCAAAAGCTAGAGAAGGGGGACCATGATACGCGTTCTGGCCGTGGGCAAGCTCAAGGACCGGCGGCTCGCCGAGCTGATCGCCGAGTACGCGCGCCGCATCCGCCCGCTGGCCCCCTTCGAGCTGGAGGAGGTCCGGGACGGCCCGCGCGAGCGCGTCACCGGGGACCTGCTGGCCCGCCTCGGCCCGGCCGGCGGGCACGGCCTGGTGATCGCCCTGGACGAGCGGGGCGAGCCCGTCACCTCGCGGGATCTGGCCGGAGTGCTGGGCTGCCATGGCAGCCTGGACTTCCTCGTGGGGGGCGCCGAGGGACTGGACCCGGCCGTGCGCGAGCGGTCCGACCGCACGTTGCGCCTGTCGCGCCTGACCCTGACGCACGAGATGGCACGCCTGCTGCTCGTGGAGCAGATCTATCGCGGCCTGACCATCCTGCGCGGCATGCCCTACCATCGCGGCTAGACCGCCGCCGCGGCGGGGGAACCGGCAGCGCAACCAGGTGTTTGACTCCTTGCCTTGTGGGCAGGATCTTCTATACTTGCCGCCCAACCCGGTCACGGCGTGCGATCCGGCGACCGCTGGTCCCCCTGAGAAACGGATGACCACGATGCCCGCCCAGAAACCGACAGCGGTCCCTGCCTGGCGCGAAGGCGCCGGGTGGCTGCTGCTGACCCTGCTCCTGGCCGGGCCGGCGGCGGCTGCGAGCGGCACCGCCACGGTGCACCTGGCCGGTCCCGCTGGCGCGGCGGTTTGGCTCGACGGACGCGATCTGGGTACCTTTCCGCTGGCGGGATCGCTCACCCTGGCTCCGGGGACATACACTCTGCGCTGCACCCTGCGCGGCTTCGAGTCGGACGAGGAGTCCCTCACCGTGGTGGACGACCGCACCGAGCTTCACTGGCGGATCCGCCTGCTTCCCCTGCACCGCAGCACGGCGCTGACCTCGGGCCTGTTGCTGGCGGGACTCGGACAGCATTACCTGAACCGACCGCGGCTGGGTTACGCGCTGAACGCGCTGGAGCTGGGCGGGCTGATCTCCGCCCTGGTGGGAGAGCTCTCCTACCAGAACCACCACGACGATTACGTGTTGCTGCGGGCGGACTACCAAGCCGCGGTGTCCGAGACGAACATCCTTCGCCTGCGCAAGCTCATGGACGAGTCCTACGCCCGGATGGAGGATGCCGAGCGGCTGCGGAACACTGGCCTCTACGTGGCAGGCGGGGCCGTGGTCGTCGGCCTGCTGGATGCCTGGCTCCGTTTCCCCTCGATCGAGATGGGCCCGGGGTCCTTGCCGAACCGCGGTTCGGCCGCCGGCGGCGAAGGCGGATCGGCCGTCGCCCCGACCTCCGCCGCATCCCTGCAGAACCTTCACCTGGGTTGCCGGCTCGGCTTCTAGCCCGTCGCGCGGGAAAGGGAAGGGAAGATCATGACGACCCGCCGCCTCGCCTGGCTCTTGCTGCTTCCGGCGGTCCTGCTGCTGGTCTTCGGCTGCACCAAGCGGCCCGACGAGCCCGAGTTCGACAACCCCTTCGATCCGGCGGGGCCGGACGCCGGGGACCCTTTCCACCTGGAAGCCCGCGTGAGCGGCAACAACGTGCTCGTGATCTGGGACCAGCCGCCCCATCCGGACATCGCCAGCTACAACGTGCTGCGCTCCGCCGACGGACTGAGCTTCGCCCTGCGTGACACCATGCCCCCGAAAGCCAACTCGTCGACCAACCAGTACATCGACACGGCGCCCCTCCGCAACGCTCCCAATTACTACAAGGTCCAGGCCGTGAACAGCATGGGCCAGACGAACGCCAGCTCCCTGGTGGCGGCGGTCGAGATCGTGGCCCGGCCCTATCTCGAGATCGCCGGTGGGGCCGCCTCGACGGCCACCCGCCTGGTCAACGTCAGCTTCAGCAGCCGCGTGGGCGATACCGCCGAGCTGGACTCGCTGCCGAACTTCCCGGCACCCCTGATCACGGCCGTGGTGCCGGGCGACACCGTCCTGAGCGTGCCCTGGGATCTGGGAGCGGCCACCAGCGATGGGGAGCACAAGCACGTTTACCTGCGCATCATGACCGGCGGCGTCAGCTCGGAGGTGGCGAGGGACTCGATCCAGGTCCAGTTTCGTCCCAGCTTCGGCGTGGCCGGCAACCCGCCCACCGTGGCCGGCCGCGACGTGCAGCTGACAGTGGCCAGCACCGGCGTGAGCTTGATGCGCTTCGCGTCCAGCTCCGAGGCACTGGCCTCTGCGCCCTGGCTGCCCGGCGCGGCCACGGCCGCCTACCGGCTGCAGGATCGGCTGGGCCAGCAGATCATCTACGGGGAATTCCAGGGGAACTTCGGCCTGCCCCCCTACACCGCCACGACCACCGCCACGCCGGACGAACTGGAGGACGCCGGCTTCGTGATCGACGGCGACGCCGAGCTGACCGATTCGGCCGCGGTCGAGCTGCACAGCGACGCCATGGCGCTCTGGATGCGCTTCAGCGAGGCTCCGGATCTGGCCGGTGTGCCCTGGATCCCCTACGCCGACACCTTGTCTTTCAATCTCAGCCCCGCAGGCGGCCTCAAGGTCGTCTACGGTCAGTTCCGCAACGACTGGGTCGACTCCCCGGTCCTTTCCGACTGGATCACCCTGGTGGCGCAGGATCTCGACGTGCAGATCGTGACGCCGTTCGCGGGCGCAACCCTCGACGGCGGCACGCCGTTGCTGGTGACCGGCATCGCCGTCGCGGCCAGCGGCGGCGATCCGATCGACCTGGTCGAGGTGGACACGGGCGAGGGCTGGATCACCGCCCAGGGCATTGCCAGCTGGTCCTACCTCTGGAGCGTGCCGAGCGTCCTGGCCGACAGCACGGCCACCCTGCGGGCCAGGGCCACGGCGGGTGAGCTGACCGCCACGGATACCATCACCGTGACCATCGTGCCCGCGGCGGGTCCCTAGCGGACCCGTGGCGGCCGCGCCCTGCAGGCCGCCACCCCGTCTTTCGGCCGCACCATTCATCAAGCGTTCAACCCGCTGCCAGGCCTGCCGATACTCCCTGCGGGGCCTGCGGTCGTCGCGGGCCCGGCTGCATGCTTCGAGAGGTGTCCGGCTATGGGATTCCCGTTGCTGGAAGGTCGCCATGGCCTGGATCCGCGGGCTGTTCGCTGCCCGAACTGGCGGCGGATCTTCGCGGTTCTGGCCGTGGCTCTGCTCGCCTCGCCGCGGCCGGCGCTGGGACTGGCGCCGGACCGGGACCTGACCCAGTACATCCACGACAGCTGGGGCAAGCGGGACGGCCTGCCCCAGGACATCATCACCGCCCTCGCGCAGGACTCCACGGGCTACGTGTGGGTCGGGACCCAGGAGGGCCTGCTGCGCTTCGACGGAGCGCACTTCGAGCTCTTCGATCAGAACAGCAACCCGCGCCTGCCCTTCGCCATCGTCCATGCCCTGCTGCCCGCGCCCGGCGGCACCCTCTGGATCGGCAGCGAGGAGGGCCTGCTGACGATGCGCGACGGCGAGATCACCGACTGCAGCCAGCATCTGGGTCTCCCCAGCAGCATCGTGAACGTCCTGGCCCGCGACCACGCCGGAACGCTCTGGGTGGGCACCGTCGGCGGGCTGCTGGCCGTGGATCCCACGCCGCAGGAAGGGCCCCGCAGCACCCTGCTGCTGCCCGGGATCGTGATCAACGCCCTGCTCGTCGATCGAGCGGGCCGGCTCTGGGCCGGGACCAACGAGGGCCTGCTGTGCTGCGAGGAGGGCAACTTCCGGACCTTCGACAGCGTGGAGGGTCTGGTCCACGCCAACGTGCTCTCCCTGGCGGAGGGACCCGACGGCGCCCTCTGGATCGGCACCTACGACGGGCTGCGCCGGCTCCAGCAGGGCCAGATCCAGATGTACACCACGGAGGACGGGCTGACCCGCAACATCATCACCGCCCTGCTCGCCGACGCCCGGGGCAGCCTCTGGATCGGGACCGAGGGTGGAGGTCTCAACCTGCTCCGCGGCGGAAAGTTCTCCTCGCTGCGCCGGCAGGAGCGCATCGACAACGACAACATCCGGTGCCTGCTGGCGGACCGCGAGGGCAACCTCTGGATCGGGGCCTTCACCTCCGGCCTGCATCGCCTGCGCGACGGCCTGTTCACCACCTATTCCGTGGCCGAGGGGCTCTCGCATCCGAACGTGCGCACGATCTGCCAGACCCCCGACGGCAGCCTCTGGATCGGGACCTGGGGACAGGGTCTGAACCGACTCGAGAACGGGCGGATCCGGGTCTACACGTCGGCGGACGGCCTGCCGGACGGCATCGTCATCGCCCTGCACGTGGATGCCGAAGGAGCCCTCTGGATCGGAACCAGCACCGCCGTCAGCCGGATGCAGAACGAACAGATCCGTCGCTGGCCGGTGCCCGCCAGCGTGACGATCGAGAACGTCCGCAGCATCCTGCGCGACAGCCACGGGGATCTCTGGCTCGGCACCGTGGGCCGCGGCGTCGTCCACCTCCACGGCCGTGATGCCGATGTCTACACGGCCCGGAACGGGCTGCCCAGCGACGTGGCCCGGGGGGGCTTCGTGGAGGACCGGGAAGGGGCCATCTGGGTCGGCTGCGACGGGGGCATCGCCCGGATCCAGGACGGACGCGCGACCAGCTTCACCGCGGCCGACGGCATGCCGGACCGGGTGGTGCTCGGCATGTACCTCGACGCGGCCGGCACCCTCTGGATCGGCACGGTGGGCGCCGGCCTGGTGCGGTACCGGGACGGGGCGTTCACCGCCTTCACGCGCAAGGACGGCCTCTTCGACGACATGGTCTTCCAGATCCTGGAAGATGCCCGGGGCCGGCTCTGGATGTCCTGCAACCGCGGCATCTTCTGCGTATCCAAGCAGGAGCTGAACGCCTACGCCGAGGGAAGCCTGCCGGGCCTGGCCTGCCTCAACTTCGGGCGCTCGGACGGGATGCAGTCCAGCGAATGCAACGGCGGCTCGTCGCCGTCCGGCTGGCGGGCGAGCGACGGGCGTCTCTGGTTCGCCACCACGGAGGGCGTGGTCGTCGTCGACCCGGCCACGGTGGGGCAGGACCATGCCTACCCGCCCGTGCTCATCGAGCAGGTTCTCATTGGACATACGCCGGTCAAGGTCGCGGCGCCCTACAGCGCCCCGCCCGGCAGCGGGGACCTGGAGTTCCAGTACACCGCACTCTCCTTCCGCGCCGCCGACAAGATCCAGTTCCGCTACCGTCTCGACGGCTACGACCGCGAGTGGATCCAGGCCGGTCAGCGTCGGACCGCCTACTACACAAACATCGCACCGGGGCGCCATTGCTTCCGCGTCCAGGCCAGCAACGGCGCCGGGGAATTCGGGGGCGCCGAGGCCAGCTACCGCTTCACCCTGGAGCCCCATTTCTACGAGACCGTGCCGTTCTACTTCCTGACGGTGCTGGTGGCCCTGGTCCTGGTGGCCGCCCTGCTCCGCTGGCGGACGCGGCGGATGCGGACGCGCGCCAACGAGCTGGCCCGCCTGGTGGCGGAGCGCACGCACGAGCTGAAGCTCGCCAAGGAAGAGGCCGAGGCCGCCAACCGCGCCCGCGGCGAGTTCCTGGCCAACATGAGCCACGAGATCCGGACCCCCATGAACGGCATCATGGGCATGACGCAGCTCGCCCTGAGCACCGAGCTGGATCCGGAGCAGCGCCTCTACCTGGAGACGGCCCACGAGGGCGCGCGCGCCCTGCTCACTCTCATCAACGACATCCTCGATCTTTCCAAGATCGACGCCGGCAAGCTGGAGCTCGCCGCCGTTCCCTTCCGGCTGCAGGACCTACTGAACGAGATGGAGCGCCTGTTCACCTTCCGGGCCCGCGAGAAGGGGCTCACCCTGCGCTGCGAGATGGGGCCGGGCGTGCCCGCCCACGTCACGGGCGATCCCGACCGCCTGCGGCAGGTGCTGATCAACCTGCTGGGCAACGCCATCAAGTTCACCACGGAAGGAACGGTCACGCTGATCGTGGAGCCGGCAGAGCAGCTGCGGCTCGGACTGCGCCGCGGCGAGGGCGAGGTCGCGCTGCGCTTCGCGGTCCGCGACACGGGGATCGGCATCGCCGGCGACAAGCAGCAGCTCGTCTTCGAGGCCTTCCGCCAGGCCGACGGCACCACCACGCGGCGCTACGGCGGGACGGGGCTCGGCCTCTCCATCTCCAGCCGCCTGGTGGCTCTCATGGGCGGTCGGCTGGCGGTCGAGAGCGAGGAAGGCCGTGGCAGCTGCTTCCACTTCACCATCGCTCTGGGCCACGCCCGGCCGTCTGCCGCCGACGAGGCGAGATCGGGGGCGGCAACCTTGCAGGATGACGACGCCGGGCCCTGGCATGTCCTGGTGGCCGAGGACAATCCCACGAACCAGCTCTTCATCCGGCACCTGCTCTCCCGGGCGGGACACGAGGTCACGGTCGTCGAGAACGGCGAGCAGGCCCTGCGGGCCTGTCGCAGCCAGCTCTTCGACGCCATCCTGATGGACGTGCAGATGCCGGTGCTGGATGGGCTCTCCGCGACGCGGGAGCTGCGCGAGAGGGAGCAGCGGGAAGGGCGGCGGCGCCTGCCGGTGATCGCCCTGACCGCCGACGCCATGAGCGGAACGCGCGAGGCCTGCCTGGCCGCCGGCATGGACGATTATCTCGCCAAGCCCGTCGATTCCGCCCAGTTGCTGCAAGCCCTGGAAGAGGCGGTGCACCGGACCGCACCCAGCGGCCAGCCGGTCTAGCCGGCCCGCGACTCGGCGACCTTCTTCAGCTTGTCGTTGGCCATGATGGCCAGCTCCACCCGCCGGTTGGCCTGGCGCCCCTCCACCGATTCGTTGGAGGCGATGGGCTGGGACTCGCCATAGCCCATGATGGTGAAGCGCGTGGGGTCGACCTGCATGCCGGCCAGGAAGTTGGCGACGGCCTGGGCCCGCGCCCGGGACAGCTCGAGGTTGTACTCCTCCGAACCCGTGGCGTCGGTATGACCCTCGATGAGGACGTTCGTGTCGGGGTACTTGTTCAGGATGCGCGCCAGGTCCCGCAGGTTGGCCTGGGCCTCCGGCCGGAGGGTCGCTTTGTTCACGTCGAACAGGATCCCCGAGTCGAAGGTCACCTTGATGCCCTCGCCGACGCGCTCGACCTGGGCTCCCTGCAGATCCTGCTCGATCTCCGCGGCCTGCTTGTCCATGTAGTTGCCGATGTAGGCCCCGGCCACGCCCCCCACGGCGGCGCCCAGGATGGCGCCCAACAGCGTATTGCCGGACTTGCTCCCGATCGCGGCCCCCACCGCGGCTCCGGAGGCCCCGCCGATGGCAGCGCCCTTCTCCTTGCGGCTCATGCTGGCACAGCCGAAGGCACCGAGAACCAGGGCGGCGATCAGGATGATGGCGAGGATCTTCTTCATGTTCGTCCCTCACTGGCTTGGGGTCGGCCGTCTGGAACGACTGGATCCAATCATGCGGCCGGCGGCGATGCAAGCTAAAGAAGGGGCCGCCGGACCGCCAGGGGCCGCCGGCCGGCCGCCCGCTGGCGTATGGACGGGGGGGCCGAACTCGTCTAGGCTCCCCCGTCAGGGTATCCCCTGCACTCGACACCACAATCCGGAGGAGAACGATAGCCATGACCACGCTGAAGCGAAGGGGCCGGGGCCCGATCCTGCCGCTCCTGCTGCTGCTGGCGGCGGGACTGGTCACCCCGGCGCATGCCGACGAGAAGGTCGTCCTGAAGGTGGGGCAATGGTATCCCACCGCCGAGACCGGTCTCAACCTGACCCAGAGCTCGTACAGCAGCAACTGGAACGGAGGCGACAAGGGATCGGTTGTCTGGACCTGGATCTTCAACGGCACGCTGAAGAACCAGATCTCCACGAAGGTGAACTGGGACAACCAGCTGAAGCTGGCCTACGGGCAGACCCACCAGCAGGTCGTGAACGACGAGGGCCGGCGCGTGTGGGCCAGGCCCGAGAAGTCCACCGATCTGATCGACTTCGAGACCATCTTCCGCTTCACCCTGGGCGGCTGGCTGGATCCCTACATATCCGGCCGTTTCCAGAGCCTCTTCGAGGACGCCTCGGATCCGCTCGGGCGCAACCTGAGCTTCAACCCGCTCAAGTTCACCGAGTCGGCCGGCATCGCGCGTCAGTTCATCGACGAGGAGGACCGCACGCTACTGGTCCGTCTCGGTCTGGCCCTCCGCCAGAGTTCCCGCCGGCTGTTCGTTGACGAGACGCCGAACTCCCCCACCAGGACCGTGACCGGCAACGACGGCGGTCTGGAGTGGGACACGGACTACACGACGAACATCCTCCAGGACCGCGTGACCTGGACGGCCCAGCTGATCGTCTACAAGCCGCTCTTCTACTCCGGCCACGATGCGCTGGCCGACCAGACGGCCGCGCAGCTGCGGGCCGTCGGGCTCGATCCCGACATCGCCGGCTACACGACCACCCTCGACGTGGACTGGGAGAACATCTTCACGACCCAGATCACCAAGATCATCTCCGTGAATCTCTACGTGCGCTGGATCTACGACAAGTACGACAATACCGTGCTGCCGGAGGTGAACGCCGCCGGCGAGCTGAGCAACGTGGACGCGATCCGCGACGCCGTACGCAAGGCGGGCCAGTTCAAGCAGACGCTGGCGCTCGGCATCACGTATCGCTTCCTCTGACCGGCGGCGGCCGGGCAAGGGCGGCGCGCCGGGGAAAGCCCGGCGCGCCGCGCCCTGCTCCCACGGAATTGCTCCCCTTTTCCTTGACGCCGTGTTATAGTGCCGTTTCTTTGTCAAGCAGTTTCGCAGCTACCTCCTCCATGGGACGGTGACCTTGAACCCCTTCCAGCGCTACCGGCTCCTGGGTCTGCTGGCCTCGCTCAAGCTGGCCCTGGTGCTCCTGCTGAGCTTCGGCGCGTCGATCGCCGTGGCCACCTTCGTCGAGGCGCGCCACGGAACCGAGGCCGCCCGTGCCCTCATCTACAACGCCCGCTGGTTCGAGATCCTGGTGGGCCTGCTGGTCCTGAACCTGATCCTGAACCTGATCAAGCGCTGGCCCTATCGCGGCCACCAGATCGGCTTCTTCATGGTGCACCTGGCGATGATCGTCATCCTGATCTCGGCCGGCATCACGCGCTTCTTCGGCTACGAGGGTCTGATGCACATCCGCGAGGGCCAGACCACGAACGTCATCCAGTCCAGCGGGGATTACCTGCAGCTGACCGTGGCCGGACGCACCCTCTCGGCGCCGGTGCGGCTCTGGAAGCCGGGAGCCAACTCGCTGACTCGCCGGCTCGACTTCACGGACGGGAGCTACCGCCTGCGCGTGCGCGATTACTGGCCGCACTATGAGGAGCGCCTGGTGGCCGGCGAGGGCGGCGTCCCGGCGATCCGCTTCGCGACGGTCGGCGGCCAGGGCATGGAATCGCACTCCCTGGTGCTGGGCGAGAGCCTCTGGCTCGGGGAGCTGCGGGTGCAGTTCGCCGAGGGCGAGCTGCCGGAGGCCCTCGGCGGCGGGCGCTACGGAGCGCTGATGGTTCACCTGGAAGGTCAGACCCACAACCTGGCCGTGCCGGCCCAGCCGCCCGCCGAGCTGGACGCCGAGGGCTACCGCTTCGTCATCACGGAGTTCCAGCCCGATTTCAAGGTCGGTACCGAGCCGGACCTCTCCCAGCCCATGAACAACCCGATGATCCGCGTGAGCATCACCGGCCCCGACGGCCGGCAGGGCGAGCGGATCCTCTTCGCCTACCATCCCGACTTCAGCATGAGCCACGGCGGCCGGGAGGATCCCTTCGCCGGCCTGGACATGCTCTACCGCTACGAGCACAGGCTGGTCTTCGCGCGGCTGGACGACGGCCTGGAGGCCCGCTGCACCCTGCCGCTGCAGCAGATGGACATGGCCACCGCCGAGGTCAGCCGGGAGATCCCCGCCGGCACGAGCTTCCAGGTGGCGGAGATGACCCTCTACCGGGATCCCGGCGGGAGCTTCTCCCTGGTCCTGCAGGAGTACCTGCCCTCGGCCGTGCACAGCGGCGTTCCGAGCGAGGACGTCCACGCCCCGGCCGCGGCCCGCGTCGCGGTCCGCTCCCCCGGCGGCGCGGAGGCCGAGGCCATCGTGATGCAGGGACAGCCCGGGACCGAGATCGCGCTGGACGGCCGCACGGACACGGTGGCCCTGGGGCCGGTCCAGATCCCGCTTCCTTACAGCCTGAAGCTCGCGGACTTCGAGCTGCGGACCTATCCCGGCAGCGACAACCCCGCCAGCTACGAGAGCCACGTGCTGCTCTTCGACGCCGCCCGGGGGATCGACGGCCGGCCCGTGCGCATCTACATGAACCATCCCCTGACCCACCGGGGCTTCAAGCACTTCCAGTCCTCCTACGATGCGGACCGGCTGGGCACGATCCTCTCGGTCAACTACGACCCGGGCAAGTGGCCCACCTACGCGGGCTACGTGCTGATCACCCTCGGCTTCATCCTGGTCCTCGCCAAGGGCCTGATCTGGCCGCGCCGGCGGAACGCGCAGGGAAGGAGACCGGAATGAACAGCGTGCGCAACGTCTTCCTGCTGGCCGCCGCCCTGCTGCTGCTGGGCGCGGCGGTGCCCGCCCCGGCCCAGCACGAGCCTCTCCCGGCGCCGGTGCCGGACCGGCTGCTGCCGGACGACGTCCGGCAGCAGATCTCCCGCCTGATCGTGCAGGACTTCCAGGGCCGGATGAAGCCGCTGGACACCCTGGCCCGGGAAATGGTGATGAAGGTCACCAAGCACACGCGCTTCGAGGGCTGGCGGCCCCTCGACCTCTACCTGAGCTGGCTGGCCGATCCGGAGTACTGGTGGCACCAGCCGGTCGTCGCCGTGCGCAACCAGGGCCTGCGGGACATGCTCGCCGTGCCCGCGGGTCAGACCCACCTCGCCCCGATCGGCCTCTACGACGAGAGCGGCCAGTACCGGCTGGCCGACCTGGTGGACGAGGCCATGCGCACCCCCGACAGGAGCCGCACCAAGGTCCAGCGCAAGCTGCTGTCGTTCGACGAGCGGTTCAACCTCTTCTACATGACGATCCGCGGCAGCACGCTGCGCCTCTACCCCGTGCCGGACGATCCCAACCACACCTGGCTGGCCGCTCGCGAGGTGCTGGACAGGCTGGAACCGCCCCTCAAGGACAGATACCAGCAGGCCTACCTGAACCTGATGGAGGGCCTGCGTCAGCGCGACATGTCCCGGGTGCGGCTGGGGATCGACGCCACGCGGGCCATCCAGCAGGAGTTCGGCGCCGCCGTCCTCCCCAGCTCGACCGCGCTGAACGCCGAGCTGTTCCTGAACCGCACGAGCCCCTTCGTGCGCGTCATGATGGTCTACCTGCTGGCCTTCGTGATCCTCATGACGGCCTTCTTCTGGAACCTGGCGCGCCACAAGGGCCGGCCCTATCGCTGGAGCCACCCCCTCTACCTGCTGGGCAACCTGGTGTTCTGGGCGGCCCTGGCCATCCACCTCGGGGCTTTCGTCCTGCGCTGGATCGCCGCCGGCCGGGCACCCTTGAGCAACGGGTACGAGTCGCTGCTGTTCATCAGCCTCGCCGTGGGCTTGGCCGGCTTCATCTTCGAGTTCGGTCACCGGCGGGGGGCGGCGGCCGGGCTGGCCGCGCTGCTCACCGCCACCATTCTCGGCGTCTCGATGATGTCCACCTTCGATCCGGCCATCGGGCCGCTGGTGCCCGTGCTGGACTCCTACTGGCTGAACATCCACGTGACCGTCATCACCGCCAGCTACGGCTTCCTCGGCCTGGCCGCCCTGCTGGGGGCCCTGGTGCTGATCCTCCACTTCCGCAAGGGTCCGGGCCGCCCCGCGGTGTTCGAGGCCGTCCAGCGACTGGACAAGCTGAACGCCAACGTGGTCCTGGCGGGCCTCGCCCTGCTGAGCGTCGGCACCCTGCTGGGCGGCGTCTGGGCCAACGAGTCCTGGGGGCGCTACTGGGGCTGGGATTCGAAGGAGACCTGGAGCCTGGTGACGATCGTGGTCTACGCGATCGTGCTGCACTTCCGCTGGGTGCCCGGCCTGAAGGATCCCTGGCTCTTCGCGGCCACCAGCTTCGCGGCCGTCGCCTCGGTGGTCATGACCTACTTCGGCGTGAACTACTTCCTGTCCGGCTTGCACTCCTACGCCGCCGGCGAGGCCGCCACGGTCCCGGCCTGGGTCAAGATCGGCGCCCTGCTCATGCTGCTCTTCATCCTGGTCTCCTGGTGGTTCGAGCGGAGCCGGAGCTGGGACGGGGCGCCGCCCTCCGGGTCCGACCGCGAATTGAAGACCTGACCGGCCGCTCCACGCGGCGCGCGGCTCCCTCATGTGAGAGCCGCGAGACCTTTGGGCCTCGCGGCTCTTCCCCACTTCACCACCCATCATCAATCGCATCCGGACTGCGGATCAGTTCATGTAGGTTGCCTTCAGGCGGCCTAGGGACACTTCCTCGTTGGCCACGGCCACCGGCTGCAGAGGCAGAACATCCCCGTTCGGCAGCGCGGCGTAGAGACCGAAGGCATCGAGCTTGGCGCTCAGGAAGCCCGAGGCGAAGACCACGGCCGCGCCGCCGCTCAGACCTTCCAGGTTGGCCGCAAAGCGCGCAACCACGGTTGCAGGCGCGCCGGCCGGCGTGATTTCCAGCGTGTAGTTGGCGGCCGGCACGGACAGGTAGCCCGCGAAGTCACCGAAGCCCAAGCTGCCGACCAGGTTGCCGACGCCCACCGCGTTGATGTCCACCGTCGGAGCATCCGGGGCGCCATGGAAGGCGAGCAGGCTGACGCCCGCGCCCGGGTCCGCGGTCTGCAGGCTGTTGACGTGGAGGTTGAAGGCGGTGTCCTTGCCTTCGGGATTACCCGGCAGGCCGCCGCTGATCACACCAGCGGCCATCACCACGTAGTCCCCGGCCGGCAGGTTGACCGGGAACCAGGCGATCACGTCCGCCGAGGACATGCTGTTGCCGGGCGCGACACCAACCATCAGGTCGGTATTGGCCGGTAGAGGCACGATCCCGGTCGCCTGGCGGAATCCGAAGTCGGGCACGGCCAGGTCTTCGCCCAGGTAAATGTCCACCACCGCGGCGGCGGGATCCGGCGAGTTGTGGATGATCTGGACGTTGGCATCCTGGGCCAGGGCCGGTAGGCCCGCCATCAGCAGGACGGCCAGCAGGGCGCCGCCGCTGCGCAGGAACGCAAAGTTGCGCGTCTTCTTCTCGTTAAGCTGCTTCATCTTGGTCCTCCCGAGTTCTCATGAGGTGATCGAGCACCCCGGTGATTCGTTCTTTCTCTTCCGTTTCGCTTGCTCCGCGAGACTCATGCTCGCCTTGATGGAGAAAGTCTAATCGAGAGTAATGAAAATGTCAAGTATAAATCATAGACAATATATAGACAATTATTGAAACCTCAGGATTTCACAGGATCGGCCGGGAAATGGGGCCCCAATGCGAGCGGGCCCCTCCCGCAATCCCGGGAGGGGCCCGCTCTCCTATAGTCGCCCGGCGGGAAATCCCACCACATGTGCACCCGCCGAGCGCGGACCCCGGCAGCTGTCTAGCCGCCGAACATCCGATCGTAATCCCAGTCCTCGGCCGGGACGCAGCCCTGGCCCCTCAGATCGCCCTCCTCGATCACCCGGGCATCGCAGTACCAGCCCTTGCCGCGACTGTCGACCACATACTTCACATTGGCGGTGGTCAGCAGCTCGGAATCGTGGCGGTTCATCATGGTCTTCCTCCCTCTTTGGACCAGGGGGCGGGCCCCGTGGTTCTTTCAATCCTTTGTCTTTGTCTTCTTTCGCTCTTTGTTGCAGTCATCATCCATTCGCAATCAACTCTGGAGTTATGATACACCCACGTGATCAAGATGTCAATAGATAATCCTGAACATTATATAGACAATTCTTATGCGGGCGCTTTGGATTACCCAAGTTGTTTCCCCATCAAACACTTCGACGCCCGGACTGGCTGGCCCGGGCGTCGAATTCTCGGGTATTTCGCGGAACGGGCTATTTGACGAGGGCCATCTTCTGGATCCTCACCAGGCCGTCCACGTCCAGGCGGGCGAAGTAGATCCCGCTGGCCAGGGTCCGGCCTGCGCCGTCGCGGCCGTCCCAGATCGCCTGCTGCCACCCGGCCGCCGCGGGCCCCTCCGTGAGGGTCCGGACCAGGCGGCCCCGCTGGTCGAAGATCTCCAGATGGACGCTGCGCGCCCCGGCCGGAACGTGATAGCGGATGGTGGTGAGGGGGTTGAAGGGATTGGGGCTCGGCGCCGCCAGCTGCGCCGGCAGGTCCGCCCCGGGGATCCCGTCGCCCACCCCCGTGTAGACGTTGCTCACGGTCACCTCGTCCACCCACCAGCCCAGACCACAGAAGTCTCCATCCTCGGCCGACCAGGCGCCGTCGCTGACGAAGCGCAACCGCAGATCCAGGACCGAGTAGGGATCCTTGGGCAGGCCGGCGACCTGACATTCCTCGAGGACGGAACCGGGGATCGGGAAGGTCTCGGTCTGGCAGGCGGCGCTGCCCGTGAAGGAGGCCAGCTCGTGCCAGGCCGCGCCCGCGTCGCCGGCGCAGCGCACCTCGACGAAGGCGAAATCGTAGCCCGGCTCCAGGTCGTACTTGTGCCGGAGCGTGACGCTGGCCCCGGGCAGGACCCAGATTGTCTTCCAGGTGAAGTCGTTCCAACCGTTCCCGTAGCCCGGCGGGCAGACGAACTCTGGATCGTCCACACCGAACCAGAGTCCCCCGCTGCCGGGGCAGCCGCCCGCGTGCAGCATGTCCTGATGGACGTAGCTGTAGCAGAAATCCCAGCCGTCGCTGCCGGTCTCGAAGTCCCAGGTATGGTCCGCCTTGACGGCTGCGGGAGGCTCGGCCTTGGCCCCCACCAGGAAGTCCGCCACCACGTCGTCCCCCGCCAGGGCGATGTTCTCGATGGCGATGCCGGTGGGCTCGCAGAAGTTGTCCTCCGCCGGCGGCACGGTGTCGTCGGCGAAGCGGTCCCGGTCCCGGGGTCCCACCCAGTCCGTGGAATCGGCGTTGAAGAGGGTGAAGCCGGGCCAGGTGTCCCCATTGTCGCCCCGATTGGGCTGGCTCAGGTTGGCGTAGGTGCCGGTGTCGCGATCGCCGTCCATCTGCTCGTACCAGCTGTCGTCCGGCTCGAACCAGGGGCTGGCCTCGACCACGTCCACCAGGCGATGGCGGTCGCTGGAGTTGCCGGAGTTGCTCTCGTCCACGTGGTAGACGATCAGCCCTTCCGGCAACGGCAGCCCCAGCAGGATCTGGCGTCGCACCAGCCCGGCGTCGAAGCCCAGGGTCCGCCGGTTCTCGCAGAGGAAGTACTCGTCGCCGCTCGTCACCCCGTCGCGGAAGATGCGGTAGGCGGTCGGGCTGGTCTCGACCGGCGGGATCGTCACGCCGTAGCTGGAGGCCGTCAGCGTGACGGGGGCAAGCCAGCCCAGCTCCTGCTTGCACCAGGCCGTCAGGTGCGACGGGCTGCTGCCGGCCGGATCGCCGGTCCGGTTGTTCCAGGAGCCGCCGGACATCAGGCCCCATTCCCCGATCCCGGAGCTGCTGTAATCGGTGTCGTAGAGGTCGGGCAGGCCGAGCACGTGCCCATACTCGTGGCAGAAGACCCCCACCGTCATCAGGCTGCCGTCCACCAGCTCCTCCGGCTCCACCGAGTAGCGGCGGATGGCGACCCCGTCGCCGGTGGACAGGCCGTAGTAGAAGGCGGAGGCGTGCGACCAGATGTCCGTCGTATCGCCCGTCTGCTCCTGTCCCGGCCCGGCGTGCACGAAGAAGAGGGCGTCGACGTAGCCGTCGTCGTCGCCGGAGTCGGGGATCCCGTCCGGCCCGTCGTTGTCGAACTGCGAGAAATCCACGCTCGGATCGAGCTGGGCCACGGCGTCGGTGATCATCTCGCGCGCCGTGCCCGCATCCTGGCTGCCATCGCCGTTGGCATAGCTGGCGTAGGTGTGCAGCGAGGTGGTCCAGCCGGCCACGTCCCCCCCGATGCCGTAGGCTCCGTAGCTGTTCTCCCGGTAGAAATCGTTCATGCTGCCCGTGGGGTAGACCGCCGTCGAGAACATCATGTCGTGATAGGCCGAGCCGGGGTGGGCCCCCTGGTCGGCAGGATGATCGGTGAACTCCCACAGGATGACCAGGCAGGTTCCGATGCCGCTCACCTGGACGGCGCCGCCCTTGGCTTGCAGGGCGGACAGCTCCTGCTCCAGCCGCGGCGGGGCATGCCGCGCCTGCAGCTCCGCCACCTTGGTCCGTCCGAGCTGTTTCAGCAGATCGGGGTGGGCAGGCATGAACTCGGCGGCGGGGGCCGCTGCAACCGCAGCGCCGGCGAGGACCAGACCGAGGATCGCACAGACCAGCAGGGGTCGTCCCGCGCGCAACCCGCGAGAATGAAGTCGAGGGAGAATCATGATGCTTCTCCAGTTGGGAGTTCTGCGGTTTGTTTCGACAGCCGCATCATTATAGGCGATCCGGAGCCCCGAGGGAACCCTTGCCGGCGGCGCGTTTGCCGGCGGCGCGCGGGAACCTCCGGGATCACGGCTGGCAGCCGTGCCGGCGCGCGACTATCCTGACTTCCAGGGTGCAGGACCGCCATCCCTTTCGGTCGGAGGATCGGGGACATGGACGCCGACGAGACACTCCGCAAGCACCTCGTGAAGCTGCTCGACTGGCGGGAGGCGCACGCCGGCTTCGACGCGGCGGTCGAGGGCCTTCCCGCCGACAAGCGCGGGGTCCGGCCCACCGGGCTGCCTTATTCGGCCTGGGAGCTGCTGGAGCACCTGCGGCGGGCCCAGGCGGACATCCTCGACTTCTGCCGCAACGCCGACTACGCCGGGCAGGAATGGCCGGCCGCCTTCTGGCCCGCGACCCCGGAGCCGCCGAGCCCGGCGGCCTGGGACGCGGCCGTCGCGGCGTTCCGCGCGGACCGGAAGGCTCTCGTCAGGCTCTGCCAGGATCCGGACCTCGATCTCTTCGCCCGTATCCCCCACGGCTCCGGCCAGACCTACCTGCGCGAGTTCCTGCTCGTGGCCGATCACAACGCCTACCACGTGGGCGAGCTCGTCGTGGTCCGCCGCCTGCTCGGTGCCTGGAAGGCCGACTGACCGCTCCGTCGCCTTGCCGCGTCCCCGGTGGCCGCTTTCGCGATCTGTGTCTTACGTGTCGCATCATAGTTCGCATGCAAGCAAGCTGGATCTTCTCGGCCACGGGAGCTGCTCCCTGCCGTCGATGCTCGAAGGATGAACGGATCCATGCCGCTCTGGCCCCTGGCGCTCTACTTCGTCCTGGCCGTCGGTCTGGCCGCGGTGATGATCGGCCTGTCGTACTTCCTGGGTGAGCGGCACAGCGAGCGCGCCACCGGCGAGCAGTATGAATCGGGCATCGTATCGACGGGACCGTCCCGCGTCCGCCTGTCTTCCCATTTCTACCTGGTGGCCATCTTCTTCGTGATCTTCGACCTGGAGGCGGTCTTCTTTCTGGCCTGGGGCGTGGCCGCGCGCCGTCTGGGCTGGCCGGGCTGGTTCGGCATCCTGGTCTTCACGGTGATCCTGCTGGTGGGGCTGATCTACGAGTGGCGGGCCGGCGCGCTCGAGTGGGGCACCAGCGCCCGGCTGAAGCGGCGGCGGCGCTCGGCCCTGCAGGAAGGAAGCCGGCGATGAAATGGTGGATCGACAGGCCCCAGCCCGCACCCGCTGGCGGCCCCCTCGAGCAGCCGACGGCCGATCCGCGCCTGGACGACGCCCTGCGTCGCACCGTGGTGATGGGCCGCCTGGAGGAGCTGATAGCCTGGGGGCGCAAGAACTCCATGTGGCCCTTCGCGTTCGGGCTATCGTGCTGCTTCGTGGAGATGGCCACCAGCCTGACCAGCAAGTACGACATCGCCCGCTACGGCGCCGAGGTCATCCGAGGCTCCCCCCGGGAGGCGGACGTGATGGTCATCGCCGGAACCTGCTTCATGAAGATGGCCCCGATCGTCCGGCGCCTGCACGAGCAGATGATGCAGCCGCGCTGGGTCATCAGCATGGGATCCTGCGCCAACTCGGGCGGCATGTACGACATCTACAGCGTGGTGCAGGGGGTGGACAAGTTCCTGCCGGTCGACGTCTACGTCCCCGGCTGCCCACCCCGGCCCGACGCCTTCATGGAAGGGCTGCTGCTGCTGCAGAAGGCGGTGGGCAACGAACGCCGGCCGCTGGGCTGGTGGCTGACCGACCAGGGCGTGCGCCAGGGGCCGCGTCCCAGTCAGCGCGACCTGAAGCGGCAGGAACGCTGCCGGACCACGGTGCTGCGGTCCATGGACGACGTGTGAGGAGACGAGCCGGCTGGGTGCGGCGGACGGGATAGTGATGAGCCGGGTAGAGAAGTCGCAGGCCACCAGCATCCTCGACGAGCTGCGGACCCGCTTCGCCGCGGACGTCGTGACGCCCCAGCCGACGCGCGACGGCATCCCCACCGCCTGGATCGCCGCCGACCGGTTGCTCCCCGTCCTGGGCTGGCTCAAGCACGACGTGGCACGGCCCTACCGCCTGCTCTACGACCTGACCGCGGTGGACGAGCGCGAACGCCAGCACCGCAAGGGTCTGCCGCCCGCCGATTTCACGGTCGTCTACCACCTGATCAGCCTGGAGCGCAACGAGGACGTGCGCCTGAAGGTCGCGCTGCAGGGCGAGCAGCCGGCGCTGCCCTCGGCCACGCCGATCTGGCCCGTGGCCAACTGGTACGAGCGCGAGGTGTGGGACATGTTCGGGATCTCCTTCAGCGGGCATCCGAACCTGTACCGCATCCTCATGCCCTGGACCTGGGTGGGCCATCCCCTGCGCAAGGACCACCCCGCCCGGGCCACCGAGATGGGCCCCTACACCCTGCCGGACGCCCGGCAGGAGCGCGAGATGGAGGCCATGCGCCTGCGGCCGGAGGACTGGGGGCTGGAGCGGCAAGGCGAGGACGCCGAGTACATGTTCCTGAACATCGGCCCCCAGCATCCCGGCACCCACGGTGTGCTGCGCGTCTTCCTGCAGCTCGACGGCGAGGAGATCCTGGGCGCGGTGCCCGAGATCGGTTTCCATCACCGCGGCGCCGAGAAGATGGGGGAACGCCAGACTTGGCACACCTATATTCCCTACACCGACCGCATCGACTACCTGGGCGGCGTGCTGAACAACCTGCCTTACGTACTGGCCGTCGAGCAGCTCGCGGGCATCACCGTGCCCGAGCGCGTCCAGGTCATGCGCGTGATGACGTGCGAGCTGTTCCGCCTGGCCAGCCACCTGGTCTGGTACGGCACCTTCGCCCAGGATTTGGGTGCCCTCTCCCCCGTGTTCTACATGTTCACCGACCGCGAGCGGATCTTCAGCGTTATCGAGGCGGTCTGCGGCGGCCGCATGCACCCCAGCTGGTTCCGCATCGGGGGCACGGCCCAGGACCTGCCCCGGGGCTGGGACGGCCTGGTGCGCGACATCCTGGACTACCTGCCGGGGCGGCTGGACGAGTACGACCGCATGGTCATGGCCAACCGCATCTTCAAGGCCCGCTGCATCGGGGTGGGCGAGTACGACCTGGACACGGCGATCGAGTGGGGCGTGACCGGGCCCGGCCTGCGGGCCTGCGGGCTGGACTGGGACTTCCGGCGGCGCCGCCCCTACAGCGGCTACGACCGCTTCGAGTTCGACATCCCGACGGCCGCCCGCGGCGATTGCTACGGCCGCGCCCAGGTGCGCGTGGAGGAGATGCGCCAGAGCCTGCGCATCATCCGCCAGTGCCTGGAGGGCATGCCGGCCGGCCCCTACAAGAGCGACCACCCGCTGGCCACGCCGCCCCGCAAGGAGCGGACGATGCACGACATCGAGACCCTGATCACCCACTTCCTCGGTGTCAGCTGGGGTCCGGTGATCCCGGCGGGCGAGGGTTTCGTGCACACCGAGGCGAGCAAGGGCGCAAACGCCTATTACCTGACCAGCGACGGGGGGATCCACTCCTACCGGACGCGGATCCGCAGCCCCTCGTTCCCCCACCTGCAGATGCTGCCGATGATCAGCCGGGGCCTGATGGTGCCCGATCTTCTCGCCATCCTGGGCAGCATCGATTTCGTGCTGGCGGACGTGGACCGGTGAGCGGGGAGGAAGACGGGACATGCTGAACCCCGAAGAGAAGCTCGACATCGACAAGCTGCTGGCCGAGGTGCCCCACCGGCGCGCCGCCGGCATCGACGCGCTGAAGATCGTCCAGAAGCGGCGCGGCTGGGTCTCGGACGAGGCGCTGCACGACGTGGCCGCTCATCTGCAGCTGTCGGCCGAGGACCTCGAAGGGGTTGCAACCTTCTACAGTCTGATCTTCCGCCGCCCCGTAGGCCGGCACGTGATCCTGATCTGCGACAGCGTGAGCTGCTGGGTGATGGGCTACGAGGAGCTGTTGGCGGCCTTGCAGCAGCGCCTCGGCATCGCGCTGGGCGAGACCACGGCCGACGGCCGCTTCACGCTGCTGTCGATTCCCTGTCTGGGGGCCTGCGACCGCGCGCCGTTGCTGATGATCGACGAGGACCTCCACGGGGATCTGACCCCCGCCAAGCTGGACGACATCCTGCAGGGGTACGAGTGAGCATGGAGAAGGTGCTGACCCGCAACATCCGCGACGACCGGCAGCCGCCGGACCTGAAGGCTTACGTGAAGGCCGGCGGCTACCAGGGCCTGCGCCGCGCCCTCGAGGAGCTGGCGCCCCAGGAAGTCCAGAAGATGGTCGAGGACGCTCAGCTGCGCGGCCGCGGCGGCGCCGGATTCAACGCGGGCAAGAAGTGGAGCTTCGTGCCCATGGGCCCCGACGCGCCGCGACCCAAGTACCTGGTCTGCAACGCCGACGAGATGGAGCCCGGCTCCTTCAAGGACCGCCTGCTGCTGGAGGGCGACCCGCACCTGCTCGTGGAGGGGATGGCCATCGCCGCCTACGCGATCCAGGCCAGCCACGCCTGGCTGTTCCTGCGCTGGGCCTACAAGCTCTGCGAGCAGCGCGTCCGGCACGCCGTCGCCGAGGCCTACGCGGCAGGTTATCTCGGCCGCAACATCCTGGGTTCGGGCTACGATCTCGACCTGCACGTGCACATCAGCGCGGGCCGCTACATGTGCGGCGAGGAAACCGGCCTGCTCAACGCGCTCGAGGGCCGGCGGGCCACGCCGCGCAGCAAGCCGCCCTACCCGCAGGTCAGTGGCCTGTGGGGCAAGCCCACGGTGGTCAACAACGTCGAGACCCTGTGCAACGTGGGGCCGATCGTCACGCACGGCTCCCAGTGGTTCCTGGACCTCGCTCCGGACTCGCAGGACGGCGGCACCAAACTCTACGGGGTCAGCGGCCGCGTACGGCGGCCGGGACTGTGGGAGCTGCCGATGGGCACCACCCTGCGCGAGGTGCTCTTCGAGCACGCCGGCGGCATGCTGGACGGCCACGCCTTCCGCGGGGCGATCCCCGGCGGCGCCTCCACCGAGTTCATGCTGCCGGAGCATCTCGACGTGCGCCTGGACTTCGACGGGCCGCCGCAGGTGGGCAGCCGCCTGGGCACCGGCACGATCATCGTGCTCGATGACCAGCGCTGCCCGGTGGCCATGCTGGCCAACATGGAGAAGTTCTTCGCCCAGGAGTCGTGCGGCTGGTGTACCCCGTGCCGCGACGGGCTGCCTTGGGCCCACAAGCTGCTGGTGGCCATCGAGGAGGGCCGCGGCCGTGCGGGCGACCTGGAGCGGCTGGAGTCCATGTGCCGCCTGCTGGGACCGGGCCGCACGTTCTGCGCCCTGGCCCCCGGAGCCGTCGAGCCGCTGCAGAGCGGGCTGAAGTACTTCCGCCGAGATTTCGAGCGTCACATCACCGAGGGCCGCTGTCCGTGGAGGACGTCCTGATGGCCAGGATCTGGATCGACGGCCACGAGCACGAGGTCGACCCCGACCGCAACCTCCTCGAGGTCTGCCTCGAGCTGGGCTACGATCTGCCCTACTTCTGCTGGCATCCCGCCCTTGGTTCGGTGGGCGCCTGCCGCCAGTGCGCCGTCAAGCAGTTCAAGGACGAGAACGACGACGAGGGCCGGATCGTGATGGCCTGCATGACCGCGGCAGCCGACGGCACCCGCATCTCCATCACCGATCCCGAGGCGCACGAGTTCCGCCGCAGCATCATCGAGTTTCTGATGGTCAACCACCCCCACGACTGCCCGGTCTGCGACGAGGGGGGCGAGTGCCACCTGCAGGACATGACCGTGATGACCGGCCACGACTACCGGGCCTTCCGCTTCGACAAGCGGACCCACCGCAACCAGGACCTCGGGCCGTTCATCGAGCACGAGATGAACCGCTGCATCGCCTGCTACCGCTGCGTGCGCTTCTACGACGACTACGCCGGCGGCAAGGACCTGCGGGCGCTCGGCGCCCACGACCACGTCTACTTCGGGCGGCAGGCCGACGGCGTGCTCGAGAGCGAGTTCAGCGGCAACCTGGTGGAGGTCTGCCCGACGGGGGTCTTCACCGACAAGACCTTCAAGCGGCACTACAGCCGCAAATGGGACCTGCGCACCGCGCCCTCGGTCTGTGCGCACTGCAGCCTCGGCTGCAACACGCTGGTCAACGAGCGCTACGGCGAGCTGCGCCGTATCCGGACCCGCTACAACGGGGCCGTCAACGGCTACTTCCTCTGCGACCGCGGCCGCTTCGGCTACGACTTCGCCAACAGCGAGCGGCGCATCCGGCACACCCAGCTGCCGCAGGGTCCGGACGCCCAGGCCCGAGCCGTTTCCGCCCAGGAGGCCGCCGACCGGGCCGGTCGCCTGCTGCGCGACGCGGACGAGCGGATTCTCGGCATCGGCTCCCCGCGGGCCTCGCTGGAGTCCAACCTCGCGCTGCGCTGCCTGGTCGGACCGGCACGCTTCCACGCCGGCGTCGAGGCCGCGCAGGCGCAGCTGGACCGGGCCGTCCTGGACGTGCTGCGGCACGGCCCCGCGCGCAGCTGCAGCCTGGGCGAGGTCGGGCGCTGCGACGCCGTGCTGATCCTGGGCGAGGACGCCACGCAGACCGCTCCCCTGCTGGCCCTGGCCCTGCGCCAGGCGGCCCGCCGGCAGCCCACCGCGGCCGCCCGCCAGCTGGGCATCCCCGGCTGGCACGAGCACGCCCTGCGCGAGGCCGTGCAGAACGCCACGGGACCGATCTACCTGGCCAGCCCGGCCGCGACCCGGCTGGACGAGATCGCCCGCAAGGTCGTGCGCGCCGCGCCCGAGGACATCGCCCGGCTCGGCTTCGCGGTGGCCCAGGCCCTCGATCCAGCCGCCCCGGCCGTTCCCGAGCTCGCTCCGCAGGCCGGCGCCCTGGCCGCCGAGATCGCTGAGGCCCTGGCGACGGCGGAGCACCCCCTGGTGGTGGCCGGGACCAGCCTGGGCAGCGAGGCGGTGATCCGGGCGGCGGCGCAGGCCGCCCGGGCGGCGGCCGCCCGGCGGGAGGGCCGGCCGGCCGAACTCTTCCTGACCCTGCCCGCCTGCAACAGCCTCGGCCTGGCCATGCTGGGCGGGGGCGATCTGGACGAGGCCCTGGCCCGGGTGGAGAAGGGCGACGTCGACACGGTCCTGGTGCTGGAGGCCGACCTGCACCGGCAGGCCGGTCCCGCGAAGGCCGAACAGCTGCTGGCCGGGGCCGCTCACGTGATCGTGCTGGACCATCTGGCCACCGACACGGCCGCCCGCGCCGAGCTGCTGCTGCCCTGCGCCCCCTTCGCCGAGGGCAGCGGCACCTGGGTCAACAACGAAGGGCGCGCGCAGCGCTGGTTCCGCGCCTTCGTGCCCGACGGGGACGTCCAGGACGGCTGGCGCTGGCTACGCGACGCCGCCCGGGCCGCCGGCCGCAAGGGCCACCCGGCCGGCTGGGAGAACCTGGACGACGCCCTGGCCGCCCTGGGGCGGGAACTGCCCGAGCTGGCGCCCGCCGCCCAGGCCGCCCCGTCGGCCGGCTTCCTGCAGGTTGGGCAACGCCTGCCCCGAGCCACCCACCGCTATAGCGGACGAACCGCCATGGAGGCCGATCGCACGGTCCACGAGCCGAAGCCGCCCCAGGACGCCGACGCGCCCCTGACCTTCAGCATGGAGGGCGCGCAGGGTCCCCCCCCGCCGCCGGCCCTGGCGCACGACTTCTGGGCCCCGGGCTGGAACTCGGTCCAGGCCTTCAACCGCTTCCAGGAGGAGATCGCCGGCCCGCTGCGCGGCGGCGATCCCGGCATCCGCCTGATCGAGCCGGCCGCCGGCTCCCGTACGGACTGGTTCACGCCTCCGCCGCGCGCCTTCGCCCGACGCCAGGCGAGCTGGCGTCTGGTGCCGCTGTACCACATCCACGGCTCGGAGGAGCTGAGCAGCCTGGCGCCCGGTGTGGCCTCGCTGGCGCCGGCGCCCTACCTGGCGCTGGGGCCCGGCGATGCCGCGTCGTTGCAGGTGGCCGACGGAGACGAGGTCGAGATCGAGCTGGGCGGCCGGAAGCTGCAGCTGCCGGTACGGCTGCGGCCGGACCTGCCGGCGGGCGTCGCCGGCCTTCCGTCCGGGCTGCCCGGACTGTACTGCCCGGCCGATCCGGGCTGGACGGAGATCGCCAAGCCATGAGCATCGTGCTGCTGAAGCTGCTGACGGTCGTGGGAGTCATTCTAGTGCCGCTCTCCGTCGCGGCCGGTCTGATCTGGCTCGAACGGCGGCTGCTCGGGCTCTGGCAGGATCGCTACGGTCCCAACCGGGTGGGTCCCTTCGGCCTGCTGCAGGTCCTGGCCGACATGATCAAGATCTTCCTGAAAGAGGACTGGATCCCCCCCTTCGCGGACAAGCGGATCTTCGTGCTGGCTCCCGCCATCATCATCATCACCGTGCTGATGTCGTTCGCGGTCGTCCCGTTCGCGCCGCGGGTGGCCGTCGCCAACCTGAACATCGGGCTGCTGTTCTTCCTGGGCATGAGCAGCCTGGGAGCCTACAGCGTGGTGCTGGCCGGCTGGTCGAGCAACAGCAAGTACTCGCTGCTGGGGGCCATGCGCTCAGCAGCCCAGATGATCAGCTACGAGGTCTTCATGGGCCTGTCGCTGCTGGGCGTGGTGATCATGGCCGGCAGCTTCAACCTGCACGACATCGTCATGGCCCAGCACGGCATCTGGTACGTCATCCCTCAGCTGCTGGGCTTCGTGGTATTCCTGATCGCCGGCCTGGCCGAGACCCACCGGCTGCCCTTCGACCTGCCGGAAGCGGAGGCGGAGCTGGTGGCCGGCTACCACACCGAGTACTCGGGCATGAAGTTCGGCATGTTCTTCGTGGGCGAGTACCTGGGCATCGTGCTCATCTCCTGCCTGATCACGGTGCTGTTCTTCGGCGGCTGGCGGGGGCCCTGGCTGCCGGATCTGCTGTGGTTCGCGATCAAGATGGGCGCCTTCATCACCTTCTTCATTCTGATGCGGGCCGCGCTGCCGCGCCCCCGCTACGACCAGCTGATGGCCCTGGGCTGGAAGCTGCTGTTGCCGCTGACACTGCTGAACCTGCTGGTGACCGGGGCCCTGGTCCTGGTCGCCTGATCGTCCGCAACATCCGGCCCGCAGGGCCGCGGAGAAGGAACGGAGTCGACAGGAATGCGCAGCCTCTTGCAGACGACCCTCGAGGTCTTCAAGCACCTGACGCGCAAGCGCGCCACGATCCTCTACCCCGAGGAGAAGCCCTACCTGCCGCCGCGCTGGCGGGGCCGCATCATCCTGTCCCGGGACCCCGACGGCGAGGAGCGGTGCGTGGCCTGCTACCTCTGCTCGGCCGCCTGCCCGGTCGACTGCATCGCGCTGCAGGCCACCGAGGACGCCCATGGGCGCCGCTATCCCGCCTGGTTCCGCATCAACTTCAGCCGCTGCATCTTCTGCGGCCTGTGCGAGGAGGCCTGCCCCACCTACGCCATCCAGCTGACGCCCGATTTCGAGATGGGCGAGTACGACCGTCCCAACCTAGTCTACGAGAAGGAGCACCTGCTCATCGACGGCCCGGGCAAGTATGCCGGCTACAGCTTCTACCGGGTGGCGGGGCTGAAGATCGGGGGCAAGGACAAGGGCGAGGCCGAGCACGAGGCACCGCCGGTGGACTACCGGCGGCTGTTGCCCTGAAGGGAGGTGGGGACGCGTGGAGGCAACCTTCTACGTCGCGGCCGCGGCGGCCCTCCTGGCCACCGGGATGGTGATCACCCGCCGTCACGCCGTGCATGCCCTGCTCTGGTTCATCGTCTCGCTGTTCGCCGTCGCGGTGATCTTCTACACCTTGGGGGCGCCGTTCGTGGCCGCCCTGGAGGTGATCGTCTACGCCGGCGCCATCATGGTCCTGTTCCTGTTCGTGGTGATGCTGCTGAACCTGGGGCCGGCGGCCGCCGCCGCCGAGGGGCGGCTGCTCAGCCCCGGCGCCTGGGTGGGGCCCGCGATGGTGGCGCTCGTGCTGGCGTTCCAGCTCGGCTGGCTGATCTGGAGGGGCGGAGCCGCGCAGCCGGCCGGCCAGGTGCCCATCGCGCCGGCTGACGTGGGATCGGCTCTCTTCGGTCCCTACCTGCTGGGCGCCGAGATCTGTGGTCTGTTGCTGCTGACGGGGCTGGTCGCGGCCGCCCACCTGGGCCGGCGCCGCCTGCCGCCCCTGGATGCCCACCGGGAGGAGTCGCCATGATACAGCTGCCCCTGGTGCAGGTGCTGTCGCTGGCCGGCCTGCTCTTCGTCATGGGCCTGATCGGTCTGCTGGTGCGCCGCAACGCGCTGTTCATGCTGATCTCGGTCGAGGTGATGCTCAACGCCGCCGGGCTGGCCTTCGTGGCGGCTGGCTCGCGCTGGCAGCAGGCCGACGGCCAGGTGATGTTCCTGTTCATCCTGACCGTGGCCGCGGCCGAGGTCGCGGTCGGGCTGGCGCTGGTCCTGGGCCTGCACCGGCAGCTCAAGACCCTGGACACGGACGCCGCCGACAGCCTGGGAGGTTGAGGTGCTCTCGACGCTCTGGCTGATCCCCGCCCTGCCGCTGGCCGGCTTCGTGCTGCTGGCTCTGTTCGGCCGGCGCCTGGGGCACGCCGGCACGACGGCTGTCGGCGTGGGCTCGGTGGGCCTCGCGGCCGCGGTCGCGCTGGCGGCGGCGCTCGCGTTCATCCTGTCGCCGCCGTCCGGCTGGTCCCACACCCTGGTGCTCTGGCGCTGGTTCACCGTGAACGGCCTGCAGCCGGACATCGCCCTCTTCTACGATCCGCTGGCGGTGGTGATGACCCTGGTGGTGACCGGCGTGGGCTTCCTGATCCACGTCTTCTCGACCGGCTACATGGCCGACGACGACGGCTACAGCCGCTACTTCGCCTACATGAATCTATTCGTGGCCATGATGCTGCTGCTGGTCCTCGGGCGCAGCCTGTTGCTGCTCTACCTCGGCTGGGAAGGCGTGGGCCTGTGCAGCTACCTGCTGATCGGCTTCTGGTACCGCGACCTCGCCAACGGGCGTGCGGCCCGCAAGGCCTTCATCGTCACGCGGGTGGGCGACACCGCGCTCACCATCGGCCTGTTCCTGATCTTCCTGAACCTCGGCACCCTGGACATCCCGGCGCTGGTGGGCCTGGCCACGCAGCAGTGGGCCGCCGGAACGGGCCTGGCCATCGGGGTAGCTGCGCTGCTGCTGGGTGGGGCGGTGGGCAAGTCGGCCCAGCTGCCGCTGCAGACCTGGTTGCCCGACGCCATGGCCGGCCCGACGCCCGTCAGCGCTTTGATCCACGCCGCCACCATGGTGACCGCCGGCGTCTACCTGATCGCCCGCCTGCACGGGCTGTTCCTGCTGGCCCCGCCGGTCATGACGGCCGTGGCGATCGTCGGGGCGGCCACCTTGCTGCTGGCCGGCTTCAGCGCCATCACCCAGCGCGACATCAAGCGGGTGCTCGCCTACTCGACCATCAGCCAGATCGGCTACATGTTCCTCGCCCTGGGGGTCGGCGCCTGGTCGGCGGCCGTGTTCCACCTGATGACCCATGCCTTCTTCAAGTCCCTGCTGTTCCTCGGTGCCGGCGCGATCATGGTCTGCTGCCACGAGGAACGCGACCTCTTCCGGCTGGGCGGTCTGCGCACGCGGTTGCCGGTGGTCTTCTGGACCTTCCTGGTCGCCAGCGCCGCCCTGTCGGGATTCCCGCTGGTGTCGGCCGGCTTCTACAGCAAGGGCCTGATCCTCAGCAGTGCATTCGCCTCGACCAACCCGCTGGCGTTCTGGCTGTGGCTGGCCGGGCTGATCGGGGTCCTGCTGACGGCGATCTACACCTTCCGCATGGTTTTCCTGGCTTTCTACGGGCCCGGCGAAACCGAGGTGGAGCACCGCCCGGGCGCGAACCTGACCGTGCCCCTGGTGATCCTGGCGGTGCTGGCCTGCGGTGGCGGCTTCGTGGAGACCCCCTTCTTCGTGGGCGGAATCCACGTCTTCGGCGACTTTCTGCGCCACGTCCTGCCGGCGCCGGCCGAGACGCATCTGGCCGACGGGACCGAGGCGGCGCTCGAGGGGCTGGCCTCGGCGATCGTGCTGCTGGGCATCTTCGTGGCCTGGTGGTGGGTGCTGCGCGGCCGCCGGACCAAGCCCAGCCCCATCACCCCCCTGGTCGGCGAACGGGTGCACGCGTTCTGGTTCGGCGACTGGGGCTTGGACACCCTGTACGAGACGCTCCTCGTGCATCCCTGGGCGACCCTGGCCCAGGTCGGCCGCGGGGACGTCGTGGACCTGTGGCCGCGGGCGGTCGCCTGGACGGCCCGCGCGCTCAGCCTGGGGTTGCGGAAAACCCAGACCGGACGGGTGCGCTGGTACGCCGGCGGGCTGGCCGTGGGCGCGGCGGTGGCCCTGGGGGTGGTGTTATGGCTGTGATCCTGGTCCTGCTGATCGGTCTGCCCCTGCTCGGCGGCCTGGCCGCGCTGGCGGCGGGGGACCGCCGGCCGCAGCTCGTGCGCTGGCTCAGCGTGGTCGTGCTGGCCGCCGACCTGGTGCTGGCCCTGACCTTCTGGGGGCGCGCCCCCCTGCTGCCGGCCGACGGCGGCGGCGCCTGGATGGCCGTCCTGAAGGCCAGCTGGATCCCGGCGCTCGGCATCTCGTTCCAGCTGGGCATCGACGGCCTGAGCCTGCTGATGGTGCTGCTGACCATCCTGCTGGGGCTCCTGTCGGTCGGCTGCTCGTGGAGCGAGATCACCGAGCGGGTGGCCTTCTTCCACTTCAACCTGCTCTGGATCCTGGCCGGCATCATGGGCGTGTTCCTGGCCCTCGACCTGTTCCTCTTCTACCTGTTCTGGGAGCTGATGCTGGTGCCGATGTACTTCCTCATCGGCATCTGGGGCCACGAGAAACGCCTGTACGCCTCGGTGAAGTTCTTCATCTTCACCCAGGGGGCGGGCCTGCTGATGCTGCTGGCCATCCTGGGCCTGGCCTTCGCTCACCGCCGGGCCACCGGCGTGCTGACCTTCGACTACTTCGCCCTGCTGGGCACGCCGATCGCGCGGGCGGCGCAGATGTGGCTGATGCTCGGCTTCTTCGTCGGCTTCGCCGTGAAGCTGCCCGCCGTTCCCCTGCATACCTGGCTGCCCGACGCGCACACCGAGGCGCCGACCGCGGGCAGCGTGGTGTTGGCCGGCCTGCTGCTGAAGACCGGAGCCTACGGTCTGCTGCGCTTCGCGGTGCCGCTGTTCCCGGAGGCCTCGCTCGCCTGGACGCCGGTGGCCATGTGGATGGGGGTGGCGGGCATCCTCTACGGCGCGCTCATGGCCTTCGGGCAGAAGGACCTTAAGCGGCTGGTGGCCTACACCAGCGTCAGCCACCTCGGTTTCGTCCTGCTGGGGATCTACGCCTGGAACGCCCTGGCCCTGCAGGGGGTCGTGCTGCAGATGATCGCGCACGGCCTGAGCACCGGCGGGCTCTTCATCCTGGTCGGCGCGCTCAGCGAGCGCACCCACACCCGCGACCTCGACCAGCTGGGCGGCCTGTGGGCGGTGGTCCCCCGCATGGGCGGCATCGGCATGGTGCTGGTGATGGCCTCGCTCGGCCTGCCGGGCCTGGTGAACTTCGTGGCCGAGTTCCTCATCCTGCTGGGCTCGTTCCACAGCAACCGCCTGCCGGCCATCTTCGCCGCCCTGGGCCTGGTCGCCGCGACCGTTTACTCGCTGTGGATCATGCAGCGCACCTGGCACGGGGCGAACGAGCGCGGCTGGCGCATCGGCGACCTGCGCGCGCGGGAGCTGCTCGTGCTCGGGACGATGATCGTCCTGCTGGTGTGGTTCGGGTTGTGGCCGCAGCCCGTGCTGGACGCCGCGCGCCCGGTACTGGCGCGACTGCAGGAGGCGGTGGCCGTGGCCGGAACCCTGCCGATGGAGTGATACCGTGAACGGAAGCGATGTGGCAGCCCTCGCCCCCCTGCTCGCCCTGACCTGCGGCGCCCTGCTGACGCTGCTGGCCGTGGCGGTGCATCGGGCCCACGGGGTCGCGCTCGGCGGCGCCCTGGTGACGCTGGTCGCGGCGGCCGTCTGCCTGCCCGTGGCCGCCGCCCATCCCGGCCCGGTCGGCTTCCTGCTGGTGAGCGACGCGCTCGCCCTCTACTTCCAGGGGCTGATCGTCGCCAGCGGGCTGGCCACGGTCCTGCTGGCCCACCGCTACCTGGCCGGGCGCGCCGAGCAGCGGGAGGAGTTCTACATCCTGGTGCTCCTGGCGGCCCTGGGCGCGGGCGTGCTGGCGGCCGCCCGGCACTTCGCCTCCTTCTTCCTCGGCCTGGAGACGCTCAGCGTGGGGCTGTACGGCCTGATCGGCTACCTGCGGGACGAACGCCGGGCGATCGAGGCGGGGCTGAAGTACCTCGTCCTGGCCGCGGCCGCCTCGGCCTTCCTGCTCTTCGGCATGGCGCTGGTCTACGCCGTCCTGGGCACGCTGGACCTGGACAGGATGGCCGACGCCCTGGCCGGGGCTCACGGTGACGGCCTCCTGCTGGCGGCCGGCATGGGTCTGGTACTGGTGGGGATCGGCTTCAAGCTGGCCCTCGTGCCCTTCCACATGTGGACGCCCGACGTCTACGTGGGCGCTCCCGCCCCGGTGACCGCCTTCGTGGCGACCGCCTCGAAGGGGGCCGTCTTCGCCGTGCTGCTGCGCTTCTACCACGGGCTGTCCGTGCCCGGCCTGCCGGGGCTGTTCACCCTCCTGACCCTGATCGCCCTGGCCTCCATGCTGGCGGGCAACCTGCTGGCGCTCCTGCAGCACAACGTCAAGCGGATCCTCGCCTACAGCTCCATCGCCCACCTCGGCTACGCCCTGACGGCCCTGCTGGCGGGTGGAGCGGCGGGTTACGCAGCCGTCGGCTTCTACCTGGCCGCCTACACCGTCACCATCCTGGGTGCCTTCGGCGTGGTGACCGTGCTCTCGGGCTCCGACCGGGAAGCCGAGGACCTGCAAGACTTCCGCGGCCTGTTCTGGCGGCGGCCCTGGCTCGCGGCGGTCATGACCGGCTGCCTGCTATCTCTGGCCGGCATCCCGGTGACGGCCGGTTTCGTGGCCAAGTACCAGGTGCTGGCGGCCGGGGTCGGCGCCTCGGTCTGGCTCCTGGTGCTGGTCCTGGCCGTCAGCAGCGCCATCGGCCTCTACTACTACCTGCGGATCGTGGTCGCCATGCTCAGTCCCGTTCCCGACGCCGCCTTGGAAACCGATCCACCGGCCGTCGCCGGGCCCGGTCCGGCGGCCGGGCTGGCCCTGCTGGTGCTGGCGCTCGTGCTGCTCTGGCTGGGTGTCTTCCCGGCCCCGCTGCAGAGTCTGGCGGCCCTCGCGGCGGCCGGTCTGCCCGGCCTGCTCGGCCAGCCCTAGACCGGATGCTCCAGGCGGCATCGCGGCCGGGCGTTCCGGCCGGAGCGCGGGATGCGGTCCAAGCAGGAGCGGCACGTCCGTGAAACGACTCCGCAAGCCGCTGGCCGCCGAGTTCCTGGGTACCGCCCTCCTCGTGCTGGTGGGTGTCTCGTTCGTCATCCTGGACTTCGGGCGGGGCAGCCCCGTGCCGGCCCTGATCCCCTCAGCGGGCGCCCGCCGCCTGATCACGGGATTTCTCTTCGGCGCGACCGGGGCCTGCATCGCGCTCTCGCCGGTCGGCAAGATCAGCGGGGCCCACATCAACCCGGTGGTGAGCATGGCCTTCTGGGCGGCCGGCAAGCTCCGCGGCCGGCACGCCCTGGCCAACGTGATCGCCCAGTGTCTGGGCGGGTTGGTCGGGGCCCTGCCCCTCCTGCTGTGGGGCTCCGTCGGGCGCAGCGTCGTCTTCGGGGCCACCCTGCCCGGCCCGGGCTACGGAGCCGGCGCCGCGCTGGCGGGGGAGGTCGTGACCACCTTCGCCCTCATCGCCGGGCTGTTCGTCTTCGTCAGCCACCGCCGCCTGAGGCGGTTCACTCCGGCCCTCTTCCCCGTCCTGTACGCCCTGATGGTCTATCTCGAGGCTCCCGTCTCGGGCACGAGCACCAACCCGGCGCGCAGCCTCGGGCCGCTGGTCGTCGCCGGCACCTGGGGCGGCTGGTGGATCTACTGGGTCGGGCCCACCCTCGGGATGCTGGTGGGGGTCGGGCTGCACCGGATTTCCTGGCTGCGGCACTTCGAGATCGAGGTGGCCAAGGTGTACCATTTCGAGCACGACCCCGCCGGCATCTTCACCCCGAGCGAGCGCCCCTCTCCGAGCGGAGCGCGGGCCGAAGGAGGCGGCGTCCATGAATGATTCCGTGGCGATGATCTGCCCCTACTGCGGGGAGCCGATCGAGGTGGAGGTCGATCCGTCGGGCGGCCGGCACCAGAAATTCATCGAGGACTGCTGGGTATGCTGCCAGCCGATCGAGTTCGAGGTTTCCATCGGACCGGACGGCGAGGCCGAGGTGCGCGCGCGGCAGGCCTGATCGGGAAGCCGGCCGTCCCGCGCGAGCGGTTCGCTGCCCTCGGCCCTATATATTCCTGATTCGCCTTGCGTTGCGAGGCCAGGAAGGGAGGCCACCATGTCCATTCGACCCGTCAAGCGGCTGATCAAGGCCAAGCCGACCCTCGAGGGTGCCGGCGTGCATCTGCGGCGGGCCTTCGGGTTCGGCGACACGACCGACTTCGACCCGTTCCTGCTCCTCGACGACTTCCGCAGCGACCGGCCGCAGGATTACCTGGCCGGTTTTCCCTGGCATCCCCACCGCGGCATCGAGACGATCACCTACGTTCTCGCCGGGACCGTCGAGCATGGCGACAGCATGGGGAACAGCGGGGTCATCGCCGCCGGCGATGTCCAGTGGATGACCGCGGGAAGCGGGATCATCCACCAGGAAATGCCCAAGGGTGATCCGGAGGGACGGATGCACGGCTTCCAGCTGTGGGCCAATCTGCCCGCGTCGCTCAAGATGACCGCGCCCCGCTACCAGGGGGTGACGGCGCCCGACATCCCGCGGATCACGGACGACGACGGGACCGAGGTCCGCATCGTCTGCGGCACCTTCTGGGGCAGGTCCGGTCCGGTCGACGGCATCGCCGCCGATCCGCTCTACCTCGACATCTCGGTGCCGCCTGGCCAGCGGAAGACCCTGCCCATCGAGACCACGCGCCACGCCTTCGCCTACGTCTTCGCCGGGGCGGGCAAGTTCTGCAACGCCTCGGGGCCCCTGGCGGTGCCGACCGAGGGGGTGGGCTGGGCGGACACCGAGCCTCCCGCGGAGGCGGAGAACCGCTCGCTCGTGCTCTTCGACCGCGGCGACGAGGTCACGGTGCAGGCGGACGCTGCGGGGATCCGGTTCCTGCTGGTCTCGGGCCAGCCGCTCGCGGAACCGGTCGCCTGGTACGGTCCGATCGTCATGAACACGCAGGAGGAACTCCGGCAGGCCTTCGCGGAACTCCGCGAGGGGACGTTCCTGAAGTCGGCGGGCAGACAGGGGAAGGGAACGGCGTAGAGAATGCCGGCCGGCGGCCGGCGACGGGCAGGTCTCAGCTCCAGATGAAACGGCTGGAACCGCAGGCCGGGCATTCCAGCAGGCCGTCGGGGATGACCGCGTCGCAGTTCAGGCATAGCTTCGTCCTGCCCGTGAAGTCCTACAATCTCGCTTCCGTCTCGTCCTGCCCCGCCCTGCCGGCGGCGCCGGCCGGGGTTTCGCCAGGCTGGCCCGCGAGGCATTCCCCCGCCTCGGGGGACGAGCGACCGCGCAGGATCGCGATGATCTCGGCCTTCCGCTCCTGCTGGGCGTAATCGAGTGCCGTGAGTCCGTTGCTGTCCTTGATCTTGGGATTGGCACCCGCCCGCATCAGCGATCTGACGACATCGGCATGGCCTTCGTAAGCGGGCATGTGCAGGGCCGTCGCCCCATGGGGGGCCCGGGCGTTCACCGCGGCGCCGTGAGCCAGCAGCAGATCGACGAGGGCGACCAAATTGTACTCCGCGGCCTTCATCAGCGGCGTCGAACCGCTCGGGTCCGGGGCGTTCACGTCCGCACCCGCCTGCAGCAGAGCCGCCGCGCCCTCGACGGAGCCACGCCGGCAGATCCAGTTCAAGGCGGACTTGCCCCCGGCATCGGCGCTGTTGGCCGCGGATCCTGCCTGCAGCAGGGACATCACGACATCCTCGCGCCCGCGCCGCGCCGCGCAGACGAGGAGCGGAGTTCCGAAGATGTCCCGCGCCTCCGGATCGCTGCCCGCCTGTAGCCTGTCCCGCACGGCGGAGGCATCGCCGAACTCGACCAGCTCGGCCAGTTCCTGGTCGTAGTAGATGCCCGGCTGGTAGCCCAGCTTGTCGAGCGAGTTCGGGTGCCCGTTGAGGCAGGTCACGTAAAGCCACTGCGGGGAGGAAAACCCCTCCACGTCCCATCCCGCCTCATGATCGTAATACTCGACGAGCAGTCCGCTCAGATCCTGACCGCACACCTGGCACTCGTCACCCTCGACGAGCCGGGCATAGTAGTCCAGGGGCTGGGCGCGACATCGGCGCGCGCGGGGAGCCGCAGGCCCCGACGCCGGTCCCTCCGCCCGGTGGCGTTTCCGCCTCGCAAACCGCTCGAAGAAGCTACTGGCCAACCTCCTCGATCGGCCGGACCTTGCGGCAAGCCCCTGCCGGCGGCCGCTCCGGCGCGCGGGAGCCCGGTCAACGCGGGGCGTTGACCGGGCTCCCTGCGCGAAAGCGCAACTACTTGACGAGCATCATCTTGCGGCTCATGGTCTGGCCGCCCGAACTGTAGCGATAGATGTACACGCCCGAGGGCAGGCGGTGGCCGGCGTCGTCGGCGCCGTTCCAGGTCTCCTGGTGGGGACCCGGGGCGTAGGACTGGTTGACCAGGCTGCGGACCTTGCGCCCGCTCAGGTCGTAGATGTCGATCCGCACCGGTCCCTCCGTCGCCACCGTGAAGAAGATCGTGGTGAGCGGATTGAACGGATTGGGGCGGTTCTGGGCCAGGTGGAAGGTGGGGCGCGGCGTCAGCTCCGCGGTGTCGGACATCGCGTAGATCGAGTGGGCGGCATCCGTGTTGCTCTGCAGCTCGGCCAGGCTGTTCCCGTACACCAGGGCGAAGCTGCACTGGATCGAGTCTCCCGGCGCCAGGGTGTACGGCCCGGTGGAGGTCAGCAGGGACCAGTCGTCCGGCCCCGTGGAGACGGGTGTCGAGATGATCCCCTTGAGGTGCCGGCCCTTGAAGCCGTCGTCGATCATGCCGTTGGGATAGACGTAGGTCTGGTTGTTGATCAGCGTCAGGTTCCGGTGCGTGTGCGGGTAGAGCAGCGCCACCCCCACGTACTTCCCGCTGCTGCTGTACATGTAGGTCAGGTGCCGATCGGCATCGGTGGCGCCCTGGTTCGTGCTGTAGTCGCCGATGTCCAGGTCGCAGAAGACGCCCACGTGGTAGTCGGTCAGGGTCTCGGTCCCGTCGTTGCGGATCCAGTAGACGAGCATGATGAAGTTGTCGTAGGGCGGATCGGCCCAGGCATAGCTCTCCTGACGAACCACGATGTTCTTGGGACTGGCGTGGCCGCTGTCCGAGAAGATGGCCACGTAGTCCTGATCCGAGCGGCCGGCCCCCAGATCCTTGCAGCGTCCGTTGGGCGTCTCGACGACCTCCCAGTCGAAGGAATCGACCGAGGGGCTCGTGCCGGGATAGTCCCGGTTGCACATGTACGTGACGCCGGTCCCGGCCCAGAGCGAGCCCACGTACAGGTCGCTGACGCCGCTGGCGACGCTGCCGAAGCCCTCGCCCTCGACCTGGCTAGTGCTCATGTAGCCGATGATGCCCTGGTCGGTGACGGTGCCGAAGACCGAGCCCACGTCATGGGTCAGGAAATCGGGCAGACCCACGAAGAGATCCAGGTCGAAGGTCGTCTGGTAGCCGTTCTGGGCGTAGACCGTCAGGAGCAGGGTGAAGACGTACCCCTGCGGCGTACCTGGGGAGGCGGTGAGCTGGAAGACGTCGCCGCTGTTGTCCCCTGTGCCGCCCCCCAGGAGCAGGTCGGGGTAGCTCCCGCTGGCATCGGTCACGGTGACGTACGGGTTGGCGGCCACGGCCAGTCCCGCGGTGACGCCCGTGGCGTCGACCGTGGAGCTGTTGTTGGCCAGCTCGATCACCAGGTTCACCGTCTCGCCCGGATCGAAGATCCCGTCGCCGCTCGCATCGAGCATGGTCGTCACCGGGACCACGTGCGGTCGCACGGCCGCCGGCACGGCGTTGACCGCCCGGAGGGCGTCGATCAGGCCGGAGCCGAAGACGTTGTCCTTGCCCGCCACACCGAGGTCGAGGGCGGTCTGCTCCATGATGGAATCGATACCGGCGGGCGACAGGCTGGGGTTCTTCTCCAGCAGGAGGGCCGCCACTCCGGCCGCGTGCGGACAGGCCATCGAGGTGCCGCTCCAGGTCTCGCCGGTGTAGCCGCTCGGCTTCTGCAGCGAGTTGATGTTCACCGCGGGGGCGGCGACATCCGGCTTGACCAGGCCGAAGCCGGGCCCGTAGGGCCAGTCGAACCAAGGAGGCACATCCTGCCAGGTGACCGGCCCCTGCGACGAGGCGCTGTACACGGCCGTGCTCTTGTAGCTGGTGCCGCCGACGGCCATCACGCCGCTCCGGGAGCTGTAGGGCGTGCCGGGAGTCGGGTGCCAGGGGGACGGCACGCGGGCCGTGACCCCGAGTTCCAGGGGCGGATCATAGTTGAAATGATCGTTGCCGGCGGAGTTGAAGAGCACGACGCCGGCGGCGCGGATGGCGTCGCCGCCCTCGCGCTCGGTCTGCATGACCGAGACCGGAATGTCCCCCGCGACACCCAGTGACATGGTGAAGATGCGCGCGCCCATCATCAGGGCATACTGCTGCCCCTCGTAGATGGCGCTGAAGGGCGCGCCGGAGCCGTCGGAGAGGTAGGACTTGCAGACCATGAGCTGGGCGCCCGGCGCCACACCGGTGTGTGTGCCGTTGGTGCCGTCCCCACAGACCGTGCCGGCCGTGTGCGTGCCGTGGTTGCTGGCCCCGCCGATCACGTCGTCGTTGGGGTTGCTGTCCAGGTCGGCGAAATCGTAGCCGTGGACGTCGTCGACGTAGCCGTTGCCGTCGTCGTCCAGCCCGTTCCCGGGGATCTCGCCGGTGTTGACCCAGAGCCGGTTCACCAGGTCGGGATGCGTGAGCCAGGCCCCCGTGTCGAAGTGGCCGACCACGATGCCGTTTCCGGTGTAGCCGGTCTGGATCCAGACGTCGTTGGCGTTGATGTACTTCACGCCCCAGGCCGTGTCGTCCTTGGCCTGAGCGAAGGCGGTGCCGTCGCCGTCGCCGGCGGGCGCGGCGGAGCGCGGGCCGGTCACGCTGCTGATCATGTCATAGGGCCGGTCGTACACCAGCGTGCCCGGTGCCTTGCTGGCGGCCAGGGCCTCGATGGTGGCACGGTCGCCGCGGAAGGCAATGCCGTTGACCAGCCAGAGAGAGCGCACATCGGCCGCGCGGCCGGCGCGCTGGGCGTCGGCCAGCAGCTGCAGGGAAGCGGCCTGGACCTCGGCGGCGTGCGTCCTGAGGGCATCGATGACCGTGGCGCGGCGCTCCTCGAACGTCGCCCCGGCCAGCCGGGCCTCGACGGCGGTCAGATCGGCCGGCCGTTCCATGAGCATCAGGACCCTGACCAGCTCCCCGTCGCTCTTGCCGGCCAGAACCGACTGGAGCCCGGGATCGATCGTGGCGGCCATGGCGGTTCCGCTGCAGGCGACCAGCAGAAGGAACAGGAAGACATAGGCCCGCTTAGACATGGATCTCTCCTTCGCGGTGCGGTGGATGGCCGGACCGCAAGGGACGGTCCGGCCTCTGGCCTGCCGTTCTTCTGCCGAGATTCCCCCCGGATAACGCTGTCCGTCACGGCTGCAGGCCCCACGGTTAAAAGTGAGTAATTTTACCATATTCGGGGCCGGCCCACAAACAATGTCCGCCGGGCAGCGTTCGCGGAGGCTTCGGAGGCTCGCGGAGGCGGGCGCCGGGAGGCCCCCCGGGGGGCCGGAGAGCCTCAGGCGGGTCGCAGCTCGTAGTCGTAGTCGATGTTGGCGATGGCCCCCAGCATGGCCCCGATCGAGCAGTAAGTCTTGGCGGAAAGCTGGATGGCCCGCTGGAGGTTCTTTTCCGGCACGTCGCCGGTGACCACGAACAGGACCCGGATGTGGGTGAAGACCCGGGGATGCTTCTCCCCCCGCTCCGCATCGGCCCGGACCTCGAGAGAGGCCGGCGGGCACTTCATCTTGGTCAGGATGCTGACAACGTCGACGCCGCAGCAGGCCGCCAGGGCCATGAGGGTCGTCTCGACCGGCGTGGGGGCCGAGCTGTTGCCGTCGATCGTCAGCGGCACGTCCATTTCCGCCGTGTGACCGGAGTCGGCCTTGCACATGAAATGCAAGCCCCCTGACCAGTTTGCTCTTGCAGTCAGCATGCTCCCACCTCGCGTTGATGAACGACGGCCCGCGCGGGTCGAAGGTGACGGTCTCAGCGGAGAGGGCGAACCCGCCTGACGCCGTCCTCGTACTCCAGGCGCTTCATGAGCGCGTTGATCTCCGCTCCCACCAGGAAGATCAGGCCCGAGATCCAGAGCCAGATCATCAGGACGATCACGCCCGTCAGGGAGCCGTAGGTCTTGTTGTAGGCGCCGAAATTCCGCACGAACAGCCGGAAGAGGGACGAGGCGGCCAGCCAGAGGATCGTGGCCGTAGTCGCCCCCGGCAGGATCCAGCGGAACTTCTGCCGCGCCTCGGGCGCGTAATAATAAAGCAAGGAAAGTGCCAGCAGGCTGAGGCCGAACACCAGCGGCAAGCGCAGCGTCGCCCAGAGGTTGTCGCTCTGCCCTGCCAGGCCGAGCCACTGGAAGAAGGCCCCGGTGACCCGCGGACCCAGCAGGATGATCACCGTCGACAGCAGCCCGATGCCCGTCAGGATCAGCGTCAGCGCGATGGACAGCAGCTTCTGGGTGGCCATGTTCCGGCGCGGCCGGATGTTGTAGGCGCGGTTGATGGTGGTGATGAGGGCCCCGACCCCCATGGAACCGCTCCAGATGGCGGCCAGCAGGCCGAGACCGAGCAGTCCGGCGCTGCCCGCGGGCAGGAGCGAGAGGACCGTGCCGGCCACCTCGTTGTAGGCCTCGGACGGCAGCTGCTCGCTCAGCAGCTGCAGCAGCTCGCTCTGCAGATCGCTGCCCAGGGGCAGACTGCTGATCAGGCTCAGGATGAAGATGAGGAAGGGAAACAGGCCGAGCATCATGAAGTAGGCGATCTGCGCGGCCATCCCCATGCAGTCGTCGTAGCCGATCTCGCGCTGCAGGCGCGCGAGGAACAGTCCCGTCTTCTTGAAGCGGCGTGAGAGCGTCATGATGCGCCTAGGATGAATCCTGCCGCCCGGGAAATCAACGCTCGTGTCGGGCCCGGGTTTCCCTTTGCCCGAGTCCCGTTCCCTGTCCTATCTTCGGCGGTGTCCGCTCCCGCGGCCCACCGCAAGGCCGGAACCCCTTCCGGAGGAAAGAGATGAAGCGCCAGCTCGCGTCGTTCGCCCTCGCCCTGCTCGCCATGGCCCTGCTGCCGGCCGCCCTGACCGTCGCGCAGGACGAGTCCGTCGTCGAGACTGCGGCCGCGGCCCAGCCAGCTCCCCAGCCCCTGGATCCGTGGCTGCTGCTGGGACCCTGGCCGTCTCCCCTGCCCGCCTTCCACGCGGCGGAGGAGCAGGGTTTCAAACTGGAGGAACTCCTGAAGGAACGAACCCTCGATCCGCGGATCCTGCGGCCGAAGGAGGGGGCCAGCCTGCCCGCGCCCGGGGGCCCGCTGGCCTGGCGCGAGGTCGGCATCCGGGGCGAAGGGCTGAGCCTGACGCCGCCGGATACGGTCCCGGCCGAGGCCTGGCTGGCCGTCTACCTGGAGGCCGACCGCTGGCAGGAGGCCACGCTGCGCCTGCGTTCGGCCCACCTGGTCGAGGCCTTCCTGGACGCCGAATCCGTGGACCTGGCCGAGGAGAAGGGGGACGCCGAGCCCGCACCCGCGACCGCGGAGGAGGCGCCGGAAGCGCCGCCCGCGACCCCGATCCCCTGGCAGAAGGGCACCCTGCAGCTGATCATCGGCAAGCATCTGCTCCTGGTGCACACGGTGTACGATCCCGCAAAGGAGGCCCCCTGGCAGGTGGCCGGCAGCATCACCAGGGCCGAGGACCTGCCGCCCGCGGCCTTGAGCTGGGACGTCAACCCGACGCGGGCCGTGGACATCCACGACATCCTGGACGCACCGCGCATCGACGACGTGGCCCTCTCGCCCGACGGCGACCTGGCCGCCCTCTCCCTGAGCGAGTACGTGGAGGGCGAGAAGGAGAACTGGCTGGAGATCCGCCGCCTGAAGGACGGCGGTCTGGTGGACAGCTGGCGCGGTGGGCTGGACGCCGCCCGCATCCAGTGGCATCCCGACGGCCACCGGCTCTCCTACACCAGCAGCGAAGAGGACGAGACCACCCTCTGGCTGCACGACCTGCGGAGCGCCTCCACCGAGGCCCTGCTGCGCGGGGTCGAGGATTTCGGGCGCTACGAATGGGCGCCCGACGGCACCTTCCTGGTCTACTCCTACACCGTCGAGGCCGAGCCCGACGAGCGCAAGGTCAAGCGCGTGCGCAACCCGGCCGACCGGCAGCCCTGGTGGCGCAACCATACGTTCCTGGTGGAGGTCGCGGTGCCCGAGGGGACCCGGCGCCGGCTGACGGCCGGCCCCCTGAGCGCCGAGAGCTGGCAGATCTCCCCGGACAGCGATCGGCTGCTCTTCTTCCTGAGCGAGCCCGACCTGCTGGAACGGCCCTACAGCACCAGCGAGCTCTGGGAGCTGGACCTGGCCAGCCTCGAGGCCACGCGCATCCTGGACGATCGCTGGATCGGCGGAGCGGCCTACGGTCCGCAGAAGGCCACGCTCGCGCTGACCGGTTCGCCCTCGGCCTTCGGCGGGTTGGGCCGGAACCTGCCCGAGAACGTGCAGGCCAACGATTACGGCGGTCAGCTCTACCTCTACGACCGCACGACGGGCACGGCCCGCGCCGTGAGCCGGCAGTTCGCGCCGGCCATTGCCGACATCCACTGGTCCCTGGTCGACGGCCGGATCTACGCCCTCTGCACCGACACCCAGTACCGCCGGCTGTATGCCTACGATCCCGGCAAGAACAGCTGGAGCCGCGTGCCGGTCGGCGTCGACTACGTGGACGAGATCGCGTACGCGCGCGACGCCCGCACCGCCGTGGCCGCCGGCTCCAGCATCACCACGCCGCCCCGGGCCATGTCCCTGGACCTGCGCAGGAACAGGCCGCAGCTGCTGCTCGATCCGGGAACCACGCACTACCGGGACATCGACTTCGGCCCGACCGAGATGTGGTCCTGCCTGCTGCCGGACAGCCAGACGCTGGACGGGCGCATCTACTACCCGCGCGGCTTCGATCCCGACAGGACCTACCCGGTCATCGTCTACTACTACGGCGGCACCACCCCGGTGACCGTGGATTACGGCGGCCGCTATCCCAAGAACGTCTGGGCCGGCGAGGGCTACGCCGTCTACGTGCCCGAGCCCAGCGGCGCCATCGGTTACGGCCAGGCCTTCGCCGCCCGCCACGTCAACGACTGGGGCAAGCGGACCGCTCGCGAGGTCATCGAGGGGACCAAGGCCTTCCTGGCTGCCCACCCCTGGGCCGATCCCGAGCGGGTAGGCTGCATCGGCGCCTCCTACGGCGGCTTCCTGACCGAGTACCTGGTCACCCAGACGGACATGTTCAAGGCCGCGGTCAGCCATGCCGGCATCTCCAGCATCGCCAGCTACTGGGGCGAGGGCTACTGGGGCTACGCCTACGGCGCGCGGGCCCTGGCCGGCGCCTTCCCCTGGTCCGACCGCGAGCTCTATATCGAGCAGAGTCCGCTGTTCCTGGCTGACCGCATTCACACGCCGCTGCTCCTGGTGCACGGCGGTTCCGACACCAACGTGCCGGTGGGCGAGAGCATCCAGCTCTTCACCGCCCTCAAGCTGCTCGACCGCCCCGTGGAGTTCGTGCGCATCGAGGGCCAGAACCACTGGATCATCGACCATGATCAGCGCATCGTCTGGAATGACACCATCCTGGCCTTCTTCGCCCGGTACCTCAAGGACGAGCCGCAGTGGTGGCAGGCCCTCTATCCCGAAACGAAAGAGGAGGCCGCGCAGAAGAGCGAGGAATAGAACGCTGCGCGGGCGGCGCGGGCCGCCCCTTCACTCCTGCCAGGGTCGATCGACATGATCATCCGGGTCGCTCCGCATCCCCTGCTCGATCTGGCGGCCGTGGCCGCCGTGCACCCGGCGCCGCTGAGCGCCGGGCCGAGCCCCACCTGGCTCGTCGACCTGCTGCGGGTCGAGGCCGTGACGCCGCTGCGGGTCGACGCGGCCGTGCGGGCGGCGGGGCGCGAGCTGCTGCGGCAGGGGGGCTTCAAGCCCAAGGGGCGGAACAAACCAGCCGCGGAGTACCTGCGGCAGGCCACGGCGGAGGGAGCGCTGGGCAGCATCAACCCGGCCGTGGATGCGGCGAACGCGGTCTCCCTGCACAGCGGGCTGGCGCTCAGCGTGATGGACCGGGACGAGCTGCGGGAGCCGCTGCGGGTGGACATCGCGGGACCCGGCGCGAGCTTCGTCTTCAATCCCGCCGGCCAGGTGATCGAGCTGCAGGGGTTGCTCTGCCTGTCCGATGCCGACGGGCCGTGCGCCGACGCCGTCAAGGATGCTCAGCGCACCAAGACCGGCCCGGCGACGGTCCGCACCCTCGGCCTGATCTGGGGCACGCTCGCCCTGCCGGGTCGCACGGCCGCCGCCCTCGCCTGGTACCGGGAGCTGCTGGAGCGGCTGGGCTGCACCGTGGCGCCGGTGGATCTCGGCGAGTCAGGATGACCCGCGGAAGCGATGCCGGTGGCACCGGGGGGCTCAGAGATCCGGTGATTGCAGGAGCAATCCCTGCTCGCCCTTGCGGTGGGTGAGCAGGAAGCCGTAGCGGCCCTCGTGCTCGCGTCCCTTCAGCAGGACCATGCCCCAGCGGCAGGGAGCATCGGGGCCGAGATTCAGGTCGTCCGGCACCTCGATGGTGTAGGTGAGGTCGGCCCGGTGCGAGAGACCCTTGACCTGCTCGAGATCGAAGTCGGGATCGAAGTCCACGGCCGGCTCGAAGCGCATGCCGCGCGCGCGCAGGTCGGCGATCTCCCGCCGCGAGAGACGGCCGGTCTCCTCCGCGCTCCGGATGGGATCCCCCGCGCGCAGAATGGACCGGCTCCCGTTCTTGACGAGCCGCCAGGCATCGAACTGGTAGGGTGTGACCGTGCCGGGCTTGACGGTGACCCGCACACCGGCGTCCCCCCACTCATTGCGCGAGACCCAGAAGTCGGGATCGCCCGTGAAGTGGTGATCGAACATGGAGACGTCGCCATCGTCGCGGACGTACTCCACCGGCAGCTTGACCGCGATGGTGGCGGTGTAGCTCTCACCCGGCTGCAGGACGACCGCGTCCACGCCCGCCTCGGGCACGGCTGCGCACGGGTCCTGCGGCAGCAGCCCCTGGGCGGCCAGCTCCTCCATCCACTGGGCGACCGGGCCCAGGGTCCGCGCCTGCGCCCACTGCCGGTAGGCCGTCTTCTCCTCCTCGCTCGGCTTCTGGCTCATCTGACACCGGGTCAGGCCCGTCACGAGAATCCCGGAGAGGACGATGGCCGTGATGCGGAGGATTCCCTTCATGGCTTTCCCCTTCCGCTGCACGCGAGATGATGATCCGTCTTCGTTATCGGACGGAAGAGGAAGTCCTGAAGCGGAAGAAGATCGTCGCGGGCGGTTCGTCAGCCCCGCAGGTAGTACTCCACGGTCGTGACCACCCTCACGGTCTTGTGGAGCTGGCTCTCCTCGCTGATGCCGGGAGCGCGATCGCGCGGCAGGATCACGAAGACACCCTGGGTGGCCTGGCGGATACCGCCGAGCCGGCTGCCGCTGTCGGTGGCGAACTGCACGGCCGCCTCGCGCGCGCTGGCGGTGGCCTCGGCGATCATGTCTGGTTTCAGGTCGTTCAGGCGGGTG
>Ga0315542_1000066_pt1 | contig 50062 bp, 41 predicted proteins | sample SalMarSW160120MG_FD_202541 | JGI IMG/M metagenome (GOLD analysis project Ga0315542, IMG submission 202541) | Salt marsh sediment microbial communities from the Plum Island Ecosystem LTER, Massachusetts, United States - Salt Marsh Sediment SW1601-20 ...
CCTTATCATCACCGAGGAAAGCGATCATTGCACCATAGATTCTACTTATTGCTGGACCATAGCAAGTTTGAAATCCATATTTTTCTTCTCCATCCGTATCGACAAATTTTACCTCGAATGGTTTTGCAAAATTTTGTCCTAATAAATGAGTAGAAGGAAGTTGCATCACCTTTCCAGATCCCATTAATGCATCTGCAGCAAAAGTTGCGACTGCTCCTGGAAACTTATCCCATTGAGGTCTCTCAAAAAAGATTATAGGAATACTAAATTCATCTTGAACCATTTGGTACGTCATTTCCATGTCTTCTTTTACTTGTGCTTCAGCATCTTCCATTGTCGCAAATACATCATGCCCTTCAATCCAATGAAATTCCCTCCCTCTAAAAAATGGCCTTGTCATTTTTCCTTCATATCGCCATATTTGACAAGATTGATACCTCTTATACGGAAGATCTTTATAACTTCTGATCCATAAGGAATACATTTTATATAATGCAGTCTCGCTAGTAGGTCTTAGTGCTAACCTTTCAGTTAACTCTCCTGAACTCCCTGCCTCAGTAACCCAAAATACTTCTGGAGTAAAACCCTCTACGTGTTCAGCTTCTAAAAGGAAATTACTTTCAGGTATCAAAGATGGCATCGTCAGCGGTAGATGGCCATGATCTTCCATGCATTTTTCATACTTGGCATACATCTTTTTTATAGTGATGGTTGCCCATTCTCGATATACAACAAAACCTTTTACGTTGTATCTAATATCAGCTAACTCTGCTTTATTTATCAATTCTGTATACCAAGCAGAGAAATCTTCTTCTTTAGAAACTGTAATGCCAGTAAGAGGGGCATCTTCTTTCTTACTTGCCATGCTAAATCATCAAATAGAATGTAATAAAGATTAAATATTTTACTAAGATTAGCTTACCCCAAAAAATAAATCTTATAAATATTAAAAATCAGTTAGTAATTCAGCGTTTGTCAATACATTACCCACTAAACCTTCCCGATCCATGTCAAGATCAATTAACTCAACCAAAAGTATTAACGCTTCATAACCTTTTGAGATTAAAAAAGTTCTTATTTCATGGCCAATCTTTTTTAGTTTATCTTCATCCATGGAATAAATTGAATATTGAATTAATGAATTTGGTTCCTCTATTAATTTCATATCTTTCACGTGAAACCTTTCACGAGAGAAAATAAGAACATCATCAGCACCAGCTATACGCCCAATTTTTTTAATCTCCTCTTCTAACGGTCCCATTGTAAAGAATTGATGCTCTCTCTGAGCTAGATTCTGTTCCAATATCCTTTCTAAATTCTCTCGAGATTTTTTATCATAAAATGCTGTTAATTCATTCGTCGAAATATTTCTATATTTCTCTTTAATCAAATCCGCCTTGTTTTCAATAAATTCAATCAGGGAGTCAAAATATTTTTCGTCAAGTCTTCTAAATTCATCAACATTTCGAACAAAGTCAGTAAGCTTGTCAATCAAATCGTAGTAAAATTTCATGCGAGACTTGATTTCCAGTTTCGAATCTAAACTCTTAACTTCAGGGTAATACTTTTTTAAAATCAGATTAATTTCTTTATTGCATGAAGCACATAACTTAGCAATTTTTACAGAATTTTTGATATTCTTTTCTGATAATAATTCTTTAATATCCTCCTCTGTACTTACTAAGTTTTCAAGAATTTCATATATCTTCTTCGTGTATTTTTCCTCGATATAGGACATAATAAAGGCTCATTATTTTCTCTGGTGAGTGAATAAAAATAAAATAACAAAAAAATTTTATTGTTATAATCCCGCAAGAGTGGCTGCGACCATTACAGCACCACTTACGAGGGGAACGGTGAAGTTATCGTTCATATCCAATGTTAATAATTCTGTAATTGGTGCTGAAATTCCTCCCAAAATCAAGACAATTGGAGAAATATCTAAGAACTCATATAATAAATAACCAGATATTAATACAACTCCCAAGTAGGCGAGAGAACCCTCGAGGGTTTTATCTAAGATTTTATGCTTTCCAAAAGCTAAACCAAAGAATTTTCCAAAAGTATCACCAAATATTAAAAACACAGATACAATGATAGCAATATTTTTTGGGAAAATTACTAGTGTAATGAAATATGCAACTAAATACACCGTAATAGACGAAAATTTCTTCTTTTCTTTTTTACGATATAGAGCATCCACTTTAGATGAGCTCTGCTCATTCTCTTTGCTACCAAACTCCTTACTTAAACGAATAAAATCGAGGCTTATAAAAATCGCAGCAAAAATACTAATTGAAAATAAGGCTACGGTTAATGATATAAACGCATAGAAAAACAAGAAGATAATAGTACCAAATCGTAAAAAAATACGCCATTTATGACCAGTAAAACTTTCATCATCGATTTTAATCTCTGCTTCTGAAGTGAAATTAATCATGGTGAATATGATGATATGAGCCACGATGATTGTAAACCAAATGTTAAACTTTAAGATGAATGCTCCTGGATAATGTAAAAACACAAACACTACCATTAAAGAAAATGATGTGAGAGGAATAAGGTTAAATAACCGAGTTATGTAGCTGAAAATAGCAGCAAGCAAGATAAAATAAATCAACATGAATATGAAACCTAGGTCATAAAAACAATATAAACCGACATAAAACAACCACATCCCTATCGCCGATGCTACGCCCTTTCCTCCACGAAAATTCAGATAGAACGGGAATATATGACCAATTATTGTCATAAAACCACTAAATTGAGCCCATACGGGATCCAATCCCATCAGTAGACTTATTATAACAGCTATAACTGCTTTAAATATGTCATATAATGCTGTCGGAACTGCATATTTTATTCCCAATACCTTATATGTATTTGTAGTACCCGCATTTTTATCTTCAACTTCCCGAAGATCAATCTTTTTCACGATTCTGCCAAAGATATAGCCAGGATTAATAGTCCCTATCAAGTAGCCCAAGACAAGACTAACTATAAATAATGTCAATACAATTGGATTCAAATTGATCACGTATAAAATTAATATTATTTATTGTGTGTAAATTGTTATTTCTCGCAAGTTTATAAACATGTACCGAAGAATAATCCTATTACCAATATTTAATATTAAACGTATATCCCAAGTAAAAATCCCACATAAAGCATCACTGTACCACTTATTATTGACACGGTAAAATTATCATTCATCTTAATCGATAATAATTCAGTCAAAGGAGCCGCTATTCCACCGAAGATAAGAATTATTGGAGAGATGTTCAAAACAGTAAAAAGAATGTATCCACACAAAGCCATGCATCCCCCATAAGCAAGCGTTCCCTCGATTGTTTTATCCAAGATTTTATGGCGACCAAATACCAAACCTATTACTTTGCTAAAAATATCCCCAAAGATCAAAAAAACTATTGCGCTAAACGCGATTTCCCTGGGAAATGCTAAAACAGTCACGAAAAAGGCAACTAAATAAATACTTATAGAGGAGAAGCTTTTTGCTTCATTTGATCTATATAGAGATGATCCTTCTTTACCTGTCTTCTCTCCACTTTTATGTTTTAACATCCTTCTTATATCGAGTGAAACGAATAATGCCATAAAAATTAGTATTATCACGAATGAGACCGATTTCGTAAAAAGATCATAAAAAACAAGGAAAAATAGTGTTAAAAGCCTAAGTAGCATTCGTATCCAATCATTCTTAAAAATTTTACCTTTAAAGGGAAATTTTTTATTGATAACAGCGCTATAAGTTACGAATCCAAACAGAAATGCTAGATGTAATAGGAAAAAAATATTGAACTCATTTCCAAGATAATAATAATAAGATGCGTATCCTAAAATAGGAAAGATTATCCATGCAAGCATGCTAAGCAACTTAGTAATCCAGATGAATAATAATGCAATCGGAACCAAATACAAAACCAGAAAAATCATCGTAAGATCATATGGATTTGAAGGAATTAAAGGCATCATATACATGGCGACGTAATAAGGAAGCATGCCAATTGCAGCTGCAACTCCCTTTCCACCGTGAAATTTCAAGTAAAAGGGGAAAACGTGTCCTAATATTGCCATTATTCCTGAAAATTGGGCCAAAAAGTAGTCTAATTGTAGAAGATAAATTGCGAGAATACATGATATTAAACTCTTGAAGATATCATACGCTGCAGTCAAAATTCCATATTTTTTTCCAAGAGAATGCCACACATTGGAAGTTCCAGGATTCTTCGTTCCAACTTCACGAATATCTATCCCCTTCATCCGCCCGATTAGATAACCGGGATTTAAACTTCCTAAAACATATCCTACTATGAGAGAGATTACAAATAGAAATAATTCGAGTGGATCCATTTTTATTCATCTATTCATGTGATTTAATATTTTATTATGAACTCCCTTAATTTTACAATGATTATTTTATTGTTTACAATCCTCCAAGAAATGCAACGTACATTATAGCTCCACTGAATAGGGGAACTGTGATGTTATCATTTATCCCCATGGAAAACAATTCGATTAAAGGTGCTGAGAGTCCACCGAAGATGAGTATCCAGGGAGATACGTTTAGCAGTGTATATAAAACATACCCACAAATCATCATGCAACCATAATATGCTAAGGTTCCTTCCACGGTTTTATTCAAGATCTTATGTTTTCCAAAAGCAAGACCAAATACTTTTCCAAAGGTATCCCCAAAAATGAGGAAAGTACTTGCTGCGATAGCGATTTCTTTGGGAAATACTAGGATTGTTACAAAAAATGCGACTAAAAATACAGACATCGATGAAAACCTCTGGAATTCATTTTTACGAAATAGAGCTTTTGCTTTTTCATGAAGAACAACATTGGTTTGTTTATGTAGAAATCTAATAATGTCTAATAAAATGAATATAATTGCAACACATCCTATAATCAATAAAGCTATTATTTGTGAATAGATGACATAAAAAACTACAAATAGTATTGAGAGGGGACGTGTAATCACACGCCATTTATGTCCTGTAAAATTTTCATCAGTTATTTGTATTACCTTCATGGTAATGACGTTGTAAACATTAATGGATATAATCTGTGCAAGAATAATCCATAAAAAGAGGTTAAACGGGTTTCCTGGATATGTTACCCAGATAAAGTAGCCAAATGGAGGTATTACAATCAAAGCTAAAAGTGTTCCCCTCCGGGTGATGTAAGTAAAAATTCCTACTAAGATCATTTCAAAAATGAGAAAGTAAAGCAAGTTTATATTAAGAGTGAGGTATGCAACTATGTAGAATAGCATCATTCCCGTGGCCGTGGCAACTCCTTGACCTCCCTTAAAGTTCATGTAGAAAGGAAATACATGTCCTACAATTGCCAAGATTCCAGATAAAAGGGCAAAGAATTGAGGGGTCCCGACAATAGTTGCGATGAAAATCACTAATAATCCCTTAAATGTATCATAAAATGCTGTTGGAACAGCATATTTCAGTCCCAACAAGTGATAAGTATTCGAGGTTCCAGCATTTTTCGTTCCCTCCTCTCGAATATCGATTCCTTTCATCTTACCTAACAAGTAACCCGGATTGATAGATCCTACAAGATACCCAACAACAGGAAATATAATGGCCAATATAATCTGACTCGTTTCCATGATAAATCACTCTACGCGCATTAAATAAAATGATAATTGCTTTTTTAAATGCAATGCTTATTGAATTGGAAAAAATCACGATTTTATATGATTTTTTAGTAATAAAGTTAATCAAACTCTCTAAAATAGGTTATATGTTATTTTATCAAACTTCTTATTAGTTTAACTAATACTACCTAATTTACGAAAAGATTTAATAAGGTATTGACTAACTACACATCTTACACTACTGTCATAATCATTTAAATTGAAGGGAGATAACTTTGATAAATGTTGAAACTTTTCTCATGTCATTGGTCGATAATGTTGTATGCGTGGGCTTAATTTTTATCTTGATTCAATTGTTTTATGCAATATTTAACAAGCAAGGACATTTATTACTGAACCTAAGATTTAGCGCTTTTCATATATGCCGTTTTCATCCCCAGTCCTTTTGGTTCTATCTCTTAGCTTAGCCTCATTAGGATTGCATCCCATCATGAAAATTGGCATTTTATCTCCATCAGCAGTTCTAATTTGCTACTTAATTAGTCATTATGTCCTTCACAAAATAAAATGGAAAAGACTCGAGAAAGATGCTCAAGATAAGAAGAAGATAGCTTTTTACCAACCAATTCAATTAACTAAGACCATTAGATTAATCAGATGAAAATATTTATTAAGTGATAATCCTTAAAAGATTTTAGGCAGTTGACAAATTTGGTAAATTAATTGCATGTATAAAAAATTATTAGCTATAATCTTGATTATTATTGGAGGATATCTTTTAGTAGGAAATCCAATATTATCAATGATATTCACTAATGTGGAACCAATTGGATTCGATGTTCCAATAAACCCCGTGAATTATGCAACTAGTTGGTTCTTGCTATATGGTCCGATAACAATATTACTGGCAGGAATAGGTGTCTTGTTAGTAATTTATGGATTTTCCATGCTAAAAAGAAGTCACGTGATTATCAGAGAAATCGAATAAAAAGTTAATCAAATAAATTCTTAACTTCATTGAGATTAGTTTTCGTTATGAACCAATTAAATATTATAAAGTGTTCTAACTTAGGGTATAAAATAAAAATAGAAAGAAGTAAAAAATAAAAAATCAAACTAAATCTAAATTGATCATTGAATAAATTAACAATCTTACGCTAATTTACTCTTAATTTGCTTGGAACGGCTTCGAAGAGTAACCTCTGTGACCTTGGCAACATCGGACACTTCTGCTTGTGTCTTTCGACAGTTGCTTGCTTTCGCAGCCATGTAAATTACACTTGCTGCTAACCCTTTTGGATCTTTTCCAGTACGGAGTAATCCATTTTTAGACGCTTCGGCTAACATGTTGATGGCTTTCTTTTGTACTTCCATTGGTAGGCCTAAATCATTACCAAATCGAAATACAAGTTGTTCAGCAGTTATCGGACGGTATCTAAGTCCAAGTTCAGGCAAAACTTCTTTGACAATCATGCCTAAAGAACGGTGAACTGTTCTTCTGGGAGTCATGGAGGCATCGCAAACTTCTTCTAACAATCGTGGAAATTCATGTACTCGAATCGCAGCATATAAAGAAGCAGCAATGAACCCGTCAATTGATCGACCCATTGTTAATTTCTTTTTTGCTACAACACTATAGATTTTCCACGCAGTCTCCTTTATGTACTCCGGGATGTTCATTTTTGAAGTGAGCATCTTCAATTTAGGCTTTGCTTCCCAGAAATTTCGCTCAATACTCGAAATCAATGAATTCTGTATCTTTGATAATCTTGAGAACAATGTCTTCCCTTTTGCGTTGATTAACCTTCCTTTTGAGTCAATTTTGGTGTTTGGAAGCATGGTACGTGGCCCAAATTCCCTCCAGCGCGGTTCTGTCCTGCGGCGCTTGTTCACCTCTTCTACGGTATACGCGCGGCGCTCATTACCAACAAGGTTTCTGGAAACGATCATTCCACAGTTCATGCATACATTGTCGCCATCTCTTGACTCGATACAAGGATTATCGCAGCATTGTTCAGGTGTACTACAGCTATTTATATCCTCTGCTTCGGGCCTTGTCCCTCGCAAGCGATCTCTATAATTACTTGTCATATTTCTTCACTTTTTTTTAATGATTATTCGTTCGGGTATAATTCATCATTATTCGTAAAATACGTGTTAAAAACCAATAATCACTTGTTGCATATTACTAGTTTCTATTAGGGTATTTATTTCTTTACGTTAATAATTATAATTATTTAATCCCAGTGCAATACATTATTAAGTTACCCCACTATATAAAAATGTTTTTGTCTGGGTTTGTTATACGTCAAAGAACAAGAACTCTAATTCCCACGTCTCTCCCGCTAACTGATGGGAATTGCTTTCCATTATAATTTAAAAGTTGCTATTTAATTAAAGAAATCTTTAATTTGGGATTAATGGCATATTGATATTAGCTCTATAGTTTAAGTCCTATAAAGAACTTAATATTACATAAAGTAAAAAATTAAAAAATATGACTATAGAATTGATCTTTATTGTAATACAAGATAATTTGTTCTTTCTTGACAAATAAAATGTTTTTCATAATCTTCGTGACCACAATCGATACATCTAACGGTTATTGGCGGGAAATATTTAGTAATTTTTGGTTTTTTCATGCTGGAACAAATTGGGCATTTATAATGCATTTTGAAACTACACCTAACATACTTTAATTATCCATTTTTGGCTAATTACCAATTATAACTGTCGTAAAACAACTATTTTAAGTCCAATACTTTTCCCTCATTTTTTATATTAAAGACAGAAGAATTAGCTAACTATTGAGTTATAATTTCAATTGAATATGAAAAGATTTCTTAATTTTTATTTATTACATCTAAAAAAGCTTTCAATATCATTTATCTGAGCATGTAAAGATTCATACCTTACTGATTTAAATGGAAATGCTGAAATTATTAATTAGAATTTATTTAATTTCTATTAATATAAATTCTGTTAGAATTTATAAGAGGAACAATTATTAGTATGAATAACTTACAAGATTGTATATTTCTCTGTTTAACCTTAGATCCTTTAAAAAATGTTGACATGACCCAATCTATAATTAAGACACCAATAAATTTGAAACATCCAAATGTTAGGCGAGTGATTGAAATTGCAGAGGAAATAATTTCTGAGAATCATCTCTTAACCCTAGATAAACTTTTCAAACGAGCAAAAAGAATTTTAAAAATTCCAAGTTCTGGATTAAAAACCATAATTCAATTTCTAGTTAATAAAAAGATTTTAGTTGATCAATCGAGATTTACAAGTCAATCGGTAATATCTAATCCAATTAGGAAGGAAGTATATTCTATTATTTCTCATAATCCAGGAATTCATATTTCCGCAGTTAGGAAGTTGATCCAAGAGGAAGGTTTAAGTTTAGGAGTTGGACAATTACTTTGGCATATTGATATGCTTCTAAAATTTGGTTGTGTTAAATCTGTAAATGTAGGTAATTTTCTAATTTTGATCCCAACTAATATTAGTAGTGAATATGGAATAATCTGCTTTTTATTCCGTGATGAATTAAACAAGAGTATAATAGAATTGATATGTATAAGAACTCAAATTAAACAATCAGAAGTTTATAAAATCCTCAACGAATCGCGTGAATTAGTGTATTACCATATTAAAAAGTTAATAGAATATGAAATTCTCTTGATAAATGATGCAAGAATTATTAGAATTAATCCAAATTTCTCTAAAACCATCAGATTAAAACTTAAAGAAGAAAAGAGGGCAAAAAAATTTATAGAAAATGAGGTCATAAAATAAATGGTATATTGGACTCCTGAAGGGATAGTCAACATTATATCAAGTTCATTCTTATTCGTTTTAGTCATTATTCTTCAGATTTCTCCGAGAACAAATAAAATTTTGTCTGTAAAGTATCTCGCATTATCATTTTTATTTGCCTCGATCTTTAGTTTCCTTGTTTTTTTCTCAATTCTATTTTTAAGCGAAATGATTACAATTGTATATAACCTCATGCTAATTGGAGTAGCTTTATTTTTTGTCATCGGGCTTAATTATATAATGAAAGATAGAATATTTTCAACTAATTTACTAATTGCTCTAATATTATCCGCATTATTAGTATATGCTGCTTTTCAATCTCCAGTTGTTAAGCTTATAACAGTGGATGGTTATTATAGTACTATAGTTGTTGGGTATTTCTCTTTGTTTTCAGATTTATTGTCTGCTTTAATACTTTTAAATGCATTTTATTGGGGTTTAAAAACTCTGCTATATTGCCCGCCAATTATCAAAACAAAAGCAAAGATTTTCTTTATCGGAACAACCATTATGTCGATAGCGACTCTATTTTGTTATTTTCTCAATTTTTTCTTTCCCATTTTCCTTATAATATATCCAATTGTTTTTTCTTTAGGAATTTCAATATTTACAATTAATATTATTTTTGAACCCAAATTATTATATATACTCCCATTTGAATTAAATAGGATTTTGGTAAAAGATAGAGAAGGATTCCCACTGTTTGATCATGACTGGTCAGAATCTAATATTAGCGATAACATCTTCAGTGGATTCATCAGTGCTGTGCAGATAATGAGTAAGGAAGTCATAGATAAAGGAGGTATATTAGATATCATTTTAAGTGACGGAATTTTAATATTAAGAGAATCGGAATTTATTTCTGTAGGATTGGTTGCTTCAAAACCGTCAAAATTGTTAAGAAAATCTTTGATTAATTTTTCAGATGAATTTGAAACTAAATTTATGAAATTATTAAATACTAAATGTAGAGAAATTAATAAGTACGATGAGGCTTATTTGCTAATAGATAAATATTTCTCCAACTTTCCTTCAAAATTGGTTTCTAGCAAAGATAGTCCCCTCTATTTAACCATGAAGTATAAGGAAATTCCTCCCGAACTCGATAATGAATTAAAAAAAATCTTCTCTAATAACAATGAATATGAAGCAATGAAAAAAGAGTTTTTAAAATATCCAGAATCTATGATAGAGAATTTTTTAAAATTTTATGAGGAAAACAAGGATAAGATACCCTACAAGGATGATAAAATCCTTGAGAATAAGAATTCATAAAATGTAAAGATTCATTCCTTATTGTTTTATATACTCTCTTATACTCCCATTATTAAAGATATTTAATAAAAAATATCTGAGCGCGAAATTCAATATTTTAGCTCAAATTAAAACATTTAGGTTAAATGATTTAATATGAAAAATAGTAATAGAAAAAAATGTTTAGTTCTTGGGGTAGTTCTGGTACTTTATTTAATTAGCTTTTCAACCTTTTTTGACAAAGGTTTAAATGTTAAAGATCCAATAATACCGAATTCCAGTGATCCAGAAATTACAATTGTTTCTCCGATGAATACAACATATAATGAACCTATGAGCGGATATTATCCTGCAACTTATGGTTTTGAAAACGAATTTGATGGAGGTTTTCCCAAAGGATGGATTGATGAATCAACAGGAGCTTCTTCTGAAGTATCTGTAGCATCTGAAATAGCAGGACATAAAAAAGTCTTATCATATAGTAGTGCTTTAACTGGCGAATTTGCACAGACTAAAACAAATCTTAAAACTCCTCAAACAACTGGATCAATAGAATATTACGTCTACAAAAATTCGGGAAACAAAGGTTTTGAAATTTCTCTTCGAAATTCTACAGATGGATATGCATTAAGAATAGGAATTGATTATCAAAATGATGGTCAATTTTGGTGGCGTACATCTGGTTCAATCGCGGGCGAATTTGGAGCCGGAAAGTATTTAGACAACACATGGTTTCATATAAGAATAGATTTCGATATCATTTCAAAGAAATTTGATATATATATTAACGGAACTAAAGAAGTAAATGAACAAGATATGTTTTATGATATTGGTTCATTAACAAGCATATGGTTTTATCAAACAGGTTCATTATCTGGCCACTGGTACTTAGATGCTTTAAGTTTTTCATGGGATCAAGATTACGATATAGGAGATAATCTTTTTGAAGGATTGCTTTTAAGTTTTGAAAATGCTACACAACTTGATTGGATAGGATATTCTCTAGATAATCAAGTAAACACGTCTATTTTAGGGGACATAGCTTTTCCATTTCCTACTCTTGGAAGACATTCAATTCAAGTTTTTGGTAATAATTCTCTTGGAACCATTTACCAATCAAATATTGTGCATTTTACTACTAGCAATTATTCAATTAATTTGATTACTCCAGAAAATAGAACATATACTGGCTCTATGGATGGATACTATCTCGAGACTTACGATTTTGACGATGAAATTGATGGAACTATTAATGATGATATTAATTTTATCGATTCAAATTCAAGCGATTCTGAAAGTTTTTTTGAAATTATACCAGATTTCAATGGTCACAAAAAGGTCTTGAAATGTGTGGATGGCACTGGTACCTCGAGTCTGTATGGAATTCATAACTTTACACAAACGAGATCATCAGGAATAATAGAATTTTGGTATGCAATTGATAATGTTGACAGTACAAATGGAATGGCTTTGAGATTTTATGGTGATGGTGTTCATGCTTTTTATATTAATTGTTACCATGGGTCATTTCGATCTAATGGATGGATTGATATAGGACAAGCCATTCCTAATAAGTGGTATCATATTAAAATGGTATATGATTGTTCACTTGATACTGTTGACTATTTCATTGATGATGAGTTTAAAAGGACTGCAGCATTTGGAACTGCATGCAATCAAATAGAAATTCTTCAAATAGATTCAAATGCAGGGGATTCAAGTTCATTTAACGCTTACATTGATGCCTATGGTCATCTATGGGATGAAAATGGATATTATCCTGCGACTTACGGATTCGAAAATGATCAAATTAATACCCATCCTGAAGGATTCATGGTTTGGGAGGGTGGTGGAGTTGTACAAGTTAGAGATTCAATAGGAAGCCATAAAAATGTTGTCCAAATATACGATACAAGTGCCTCTGATTACACTGGAATTCATAATATTTTTGATTCTGATCACACATCGGGAACGATTGAGGTGTTTGTGAGATTTAGCCATACAAACAAACATCATGAGTTCAGCATAAGAGATGGTACATGGGCAGATTCGATTGCCTTTAGTTTCATAGATGGGTATTTATATTATTATACAGGAGGAGGTTGGGTGTATACAGGAGCTAACTTTATTGCGAATAAGTGGTATCACATTAAAATTGAATTTAACTGTTCTGATGCCTGGTATCTTTGGATTGATGATACTCGTATTGATAGGGGCAATGGTTTTGAGTTTAATGGAAATCCTATAGCAATGGATAGAATTTACATCATCACTCATAACTCAGATGCTAACTATAATTATTTTTTGGATGCACTTGGATATTCATGGGATGAAAATTATTTCATAGGAGAAAATCAACATGAAGGTTTATTAATTAGCTACAAAACGAATAAGGATCTTGAATGGGTTGGGTACTCGTTAGATAATCAAGCAAATATTACCATTAAGGGAAATAAAGTTATCCCAATGCCAAGAAATGGTACATATTCTATACAAGTTTTTGGAAATGACTCATTAGGTGATATATTTTATTCAGAAAAGAGGCATTTTACCGCACATTATAAATCGGTCGAAATTGTAACTCCTGAAAATATTAATTACACCGCACCAATGAGTGGATATTTTCCCGGAACTTATGGGTTTGAGAACGACCAAGATGGTGATGTTCCAGAAGGATGGACTATGCAAACCGCAATAGGTTGTAAAGTAGAAGTTATAGATGAAATATATGGTCATAACAAAGTAGTAGAACTATATGATCACTCTAGTTCAAATATAGCTTTAATGGAGAATATAATACTATCTCAATCTGTAGGTACAATAGAGTTTTGGATTGCAACTGATAATGCAGGACAAGGAACTTACATTAGTTTTATGGATGCTACAGAACATACTGCATTTAAAGTTGAAATTAAATCAAATCTCATCAAATTTTTATATCAGGGATTTAACTATTTGGAGGATATTATATACAATGATCAATGGCATCATGTCCAGATTGACTTTGACTGTAATGCACATGAAATGTCTTATTGGTTAGATGGAATTAAAAAAAATGAAGCCCCTTTACATTTTTATCAAGATATTGATAACATTGAAAAAGTATGGGCTAATACAGAAGGCGCTGGTACTGGTTATTCAAGCTACATAGATGCAATAGGATATTCATGGGATCCATCTTATTATGCTGGTGATAATCGTAAAGAAGGCATCCTGTTTAGCTATTATGACTATAACTACGATTTTGCATGGAGACAATTTTCATTAGATAGTCAGCCAAGACAAATGATATTAGGAAATAAAACACTTCCAGTCCCAGAAGATGGAAAACATTCGATACAGTTTTTTGGGGAGAATTATTTAGGTGATTATTATGAATCAGAATTAAGAGTTTTTACAATAGAAATAGCCCCATCTGTTGAATGGATTTATCCAGCAAATGGCAGTACTGTCATTTTGCCATATTCTAAGGCACCATATGAAAACGACGGCTTATTTACTTTTCAAAAAACCTCTAGGCTGGTAGAGGATATTGAACTTGAAATTAATGGTACTAATCTTGGAAGTGTATGGAATATGACTTCAATAGTGTTAACACCCTATACTGCTTACATTGACGGATTTTTATCTGCAACCCTTATTGGTAAAAATGGAAGTATGATACTTGATACAGATACTCGGAGTTTCAAATTCGTTAAAGTCACGCATGAATATACTCAAATTTTAAATTCTAGTACACAAGTCATAGGAAAACAGCTTTACTTGATACTTCATGACCCACACGGTGATAATAGCTTCTCAAGTATCTCTGAGTCCACAAGTTTATCAATTGGAGTGGGTTCTCAAATTACCAATGCTATGGGAGTATCTGTAGAGGTTGGTGCTGAATTTTCATTGTTTGGTGTTGATGCTGGGGCATCATTTTTATTAGAATATAAAGAAACGTTAACCGAAGATTATGATTTTCGATATGAAATAAAAGACACCACAAGCTTAACATCTGCTCAAGTAACCAATGATGCAGATTATATAGGACCAGGATATGGGGATCGATACTGGGGAGAATCATGGATTTATAAATGGGTTTTAAATGGAACTCATAGGATTTACTCAAATGGAACTGAACGATGGGAGAAACCAGAATTGTATTACGGTATTCTTAGAGGCGTAGAAACACTTGCAAGTGATGAACATGCTCCCATTGAATGGAAAAATCAAAATGCAATTTACAACGACAGCATTCCCGTCAGTTGGATAACTCCATTCTATGAAAGCGGCGGTGCTCCATATGAGTTTGAAAATGAAGTAACTACTACGACTACCCGAACTACAACATTTCAAATTGACCTAGGGGCAGATTTTGAAGAAAAATTTGGACCACTTGAAACTCATGCCACAATTGAACTGAGCCTAAAAAATTATGCCGAATCCGAGACAAGTAATATTTATAAGGCAGCATATCATATAGAAGACGATGATCCAACTGATCGCCTCGTTCAATGGATAGGAATTGACGAGAAATTTGGGACATACATATTTGAAGGTGATCAATTTTTCTGTGAAACTTCATATCCTCTTGAACATAATACTTATGATTACTTACCTCCTGAAATCGATTTTCCTACAATAACTTTTGATACAAATGGGGACAATATTGGACCTGGTAATGATGATTCACCATTAGTAAGAGTGAATATTTTTGAAGAGGGAGGTTTACAAACTGTTTTTATCAACTATTCTATAGATAATGGACTAAATTGGAGTGTAATTCCTCTTGATGAAATAATTACTAGTCCAGGAATCTGGGAGGGTGAAATACCACCGCATACACAGGGCACTAAGGTACAATGGTATATAATAGCAGTGGACAATCAAGGCAATATGGTAGAGAGAAAAGATATTTATGGAAACCCTTTCGAATATACAGTAGTTAATAAACCAAGTGTTCCTTCATATTCCCCAATATTGATCTTCATAGCTTTATTGATACCGATTGCTTCAATTCTATTAAGATATCGTAAAAAAAAAATCATAAAATAATTCTTTTTTTTTGTTTTGAATTTCTTTATAATAAAATTCAGTGTTTATTCTTATTTATATAGTTTAAAAAGGCTTTTACAATTATATGAAATCTTTCATCTGGTACGACAGTTAAATGATCTCGTCCCTGAATTTGAAAATGACATGCTCCTGGCATTGATTCTGCGAAAATGGTTTTATTTGAAATCAAGACATCATCACTTCCCATTACAGATAATACTGGGATTTTTACTTTTTTAAACGCTGATTTTATATCATTGAGGGAGTTAAATTTAAGATTTTCATCTCCCATTACAAAATTTCCCTCCATGACAGCAACTAGCGCTTTCAAATCTTCTCCCGTAGAATCAGCAAAATTACGGAAATTTAGTGCTACTGGATTCTTAATCTCCTTTTTGTTTTGTGTCTTGAGCCCTATAATAACAGGTTCGTAAAATTGCTTTGCTAATTCTGGTTTAATAACCATTGGTGCAAATCCACCTATTATCGCGCTATTAACGCGGTTTGGTTCCGACAGCAAAACACTTAGCGTGATACTTCCTCCCATCGAGTATCCAAAAAGATTTGCCTTAGAAATGGATAAGTGGTCCATGAGTTTAATGATATCCTCTCTCATATGAAATCCATATTGTTTAGGATCATATGGTTTGTCACTTTTACCATGTCCACGACAATCGACTAAAATCAATCTATTGTCGTCCTTTAAAGTTGATATCCAGTTGGGTTGTCGCCAATTTATTTCGATATTTGCAGCAAATCCATGTATCATTATCAAATCAGGACCTTGGCCTTCAATTTCGTAATGAATCTTAAATTGATTATTATCAAAATATGGCATTTTAAACACTTATTTTAACTATTATTAAACTGTAAGATCATGTTAAATTTTAAAAAGTTTATTCATTAGAAACGTATTCTAAAAAAACAATAATTAGATCAAGAGAAGTTTCAAAGCTTTTAATATTATTAAAAACAAGCGTGCTAAGTTGAAATTAATTTTATATTATTTTCTCATTAATGGAAGTACTTGAGGGCCATTAGGTAAAACCAAAATTCGAGCTTGATGACCTTGTTTCTGAAGAGATTTTTCGAGTGCATCTTCTATTGATGAAGCATACTTCAATCCAATGTTGCCTAATTTATTATCTTTTAATTTGGATACCACGAAAACATCTGCCTTCTGAAGAACCCGTGCTAGTACTTGAATTTCCCACTGATCTGGTGCGGTTATTTGCCCATTCATTATTTGTTTATACATATCTTTAGGATTTATGCCTGAAAAGAGTAATTCTTTAAATCTATCTTGTCTTATGCCCACTCCTTCAATGCATTCATTTACAGAAATAATCGTCCCTCCGTGTTTAACTGCTATTTCTCCTATTGCCATGCTTTTTACAGCTTGATATAAATTTAAGTCTAAAGGATATCCTCCATTTCCACATATTACGATATCGTAAGGATCAGTAATTGGGTGAAAAACATTCTCTAATTGATACTTTACTAGTTTTTTATGCAATTTTTCAAAATTCCCCGCAACGACTTTAACGATTTGATGTTTTTCATTAATGCAGACATTTACCGCGAAATCAACACCAACTGCGTTAGCTGCTATTAATGCTTGTTTATGCATCATGTTCTCTTGATAAATTCCAAATCGAGAATATTCAGAATGGATCATATCTGCAGAGTGATTTTTTTGTATTGTATCTTCTCCTGCAATTCCTGGTAGAATTGATTTTCTTCCTCCTGAAAATCCAAAGAAGAAATGAGGTTCAACGTATCCTGTTATAATTTTAAGATCACTTTCACAGTACTGTTTATTAATCAGAAAGTTATTGTTTGATGTAACAATCTGTTTTAATGATTTACGGTCTTTTGAATCATGGCCAATTACTTTGAGTCTCTTATATAATGATGGACCCAAAATCACTTGATGATCTTCCTTTGTTGATTGTCTATGCAATCCCGTCGCAACTAAAACCGTTATATTCTCATCCTTGACTCCTAAATTATTCAATTGATTGAGGAGTGCTTCAAGAATTAAATGAGATGGGACAGGTCGAGTTGCATCTGAAACTACAATGCAAACATTCTCAATTCCTCTTTTTTTATTGATAATGCTCTTTAAATTAGGGCATCCAACCGGATTGTTAATTGCTTCTTCAATCGATTTAACAGGTGATGGTAGCACTTCTAGAGTCTTTGGACTTATGATCTCTACATTCCAGTCCGGATTTGGAATGAAATTTAGTCCATTTTTACCATAATCAACTTTGATTTCCATGTTTTTTATCCTCATGTATTATAAATCTGGCTTTTTCAAATATTTCTTGAGTTGAAACTCCCGCTGGGCATTGAGAGAGACATAATCCACATAACGTGCAAGAATGAAAGATTTCATTTAATAATTCTTGATTCTCTAAGGTAAGTTCGCCATAAACTAAGCCATTAAGTATGCTTAATCTCCCACGGGGACTATAAGCTTCATTAAGATAATGAATTTTGGAAGGACAATCCGTTGTACAAAAACCACATCTAATGCAATTCAACTTTAACAAACTATTTGGCAAATTAATTAATCTTCTTGGAGAATCTTGAAATCTGGGTTTTTTATTATCTCCTTTGCCCATTCCTGGATTAAAAATTAATTTTGGATCAAATAACTTCTTTATCTCATGCATTATCTCAACCACTTCTTTCCCCTGTTCTTTTATTAAAAAAGGAGTTTTAATCTTTCCAATACCATGCTCTCCCGTAATGGTACCTTTAACAGGTAATATTATATCATTATATAAAGACTTAATCGCTGTATCAAACTCTTGGACTTCTTGTTCAGAATTTTCGTTAAATAAGAATGTTGGGTGTAAATTTCCGTCCATATGACCAAAAGTAGCCACTTTTAAATATGAAAGATCGAGATCTCTTGGTAAATTCTCAATTTTTTTTATAATTTTAGAAAAATCTGAAATTTTTATAGTGCAATCTTCTAGACAACAACTGGGTGCGGCTCTGGCTAAAGCTGGTAAAGCAGATTTTCGTGCATTTATAAGTTTATCTCGTTGCTTGTCAGTTTCAGCAATTTGATAAAATTCTAAATCATAGCTTGTAAGCACTTGATGTAAATATTTAAAATTTTCATTTACTTCACTTAAAGAGAAACCGTCCATATCTGCGATCAAAACATATCCACGTGGGTAATCCATAAATTCACCTTTTAAATAGTTGAATACGACATCAGCAGTGGTCATATCTAAAAATTCCAGCATTACAGGGACAACTCCTTTCTTTCTCAAATCTATAACTGCTTCATTTAATTTATCAATTGATTTAAAGATATACAACCCTAATTTTCTGAAAGGAGGTAATGGTTTTATTCTTAATCCAATTTTGGTAATTAATCCCAAAGTACCCTCTGATCCAATGAACAAATCCTTAAGATTATATGATGATGTTGATTTAAGCACTTCGGTGCCAAATCTTAGAATATCACCATTAGCTAATGCTACTTCTAAATAAAGAACATAATCCTTTGTCACTCCATATTTAAATGCTTGAATCCCTCCCGCGTTAGTAGCGCACATCCCTCCAATCGTGCAAACAGAACTCGACCCTGGATCGGGAGGGAAAAAATAACCGTGGGGTGCGAGCTTTCTATTCAATTCATCACAAATCACTCCAGGTTCAACTTCGACGAGATTATTTTCAATATCAATATTAATAATGTTATTGAATTGATTCAAATCCAAAATAATACCTCCTAGAGCAGAAAGATGCCCAGCAGATAAACTAGTACCACTACCTCGTGGAATTATTGGTATACTATTTTTTTTGGCTAGTTTCAAAATTTCAGAAATCTGCGAGGAGTTTTGAGGGATTAATATCAGATCGGGAATCCAGGCTCTTTCTAATAAAGAACCCCCAAACGCATAAGTCCATCTAATTTCATAGTCAGAAAAACAATATGATTTCCCGACTATAGCTTCAAATTGCTCAATTAAAGAAGGTGTTATATTCCCACTCATTTTAGAATTATCTACAATTTAAGTTCGTAATTAAATTAGCAGTTTAAATTATAAATTTTTGTTTGTTTATTCCTATAACTCACTATTGATTGAATTTTAGATTGATTTTTATACCTTAAAATCAATCACTATCTACGGAAAAACAAGATTTATTTTTAAGTAATTTATAATATTTTTGTAAAAACTTTCGAATTAGTTGGAGATACTTTTGGGAAAAATACTGAAGGATCTGTGGATCTTAACATCTACTGGGGTAGTATTATATTCAAGAGTTATTGATGAAAAAATAAATCCTCAACTTTTCGGTGCTTTAATGTCCGCATTGAACTCCTTTGCAGAAAAGTTATCTGATGGAGGCATTTCTAATTTTGAATTAAGCAACCTGAGATTTGTGGTAGTACGGAGAAGAGAATTCTTGTTTATTGGAAGTACTGCGAATAAGACAAAGGAAAAAAAGACTCTCGAAGAATTAAAAGTCATCTCAGACAAATTTTTCGAAGTGTATCCACAAGATACTATATTAGATTGGAATAGTGATATCTCTCTTTTTGCAGATTTTGGAACACATATAAAGAAATCTTTGGAGAAAGCTCCTGAAGATAACTTAAAAGAAGCCTTCTGGTAAATATAATTTCCGATTTTGAAATTACATTTTTTTACTCTAAAAAACTTTAAATATATGCATATTACCCCATAAATCTTAAGTCTAAAAATCAAAAGGAAATTAAAGAAATATATTATGAACCGATCCAAATTCTATTTCAAAATGATAATTTATTTTTCTTTTGAAATTATGACATATATTAAAAAACGCCTTTTAGTGACATATGCTTTTGGTTCGTGTTATATAAACACATTCTTATTATATAAATTATATAAGTAAATGCGTTATTATAAGAAATAGAGAGGGTGCTATATGGATGTTAGAAAACCTAAAAAGATTAAAGACCATACGAAAAGAAATAAATTTTTTGGTTGGTTCGCTGTAGGGATATCAATTTTTATGTCATCTATTTGGGCATTCTGGGGGATTGTTGAAAATTTTCATGAGGGATGGTATTCTACTTCTATATGGGAAAATCTTTTAATGATGTTCATTCAATATATGAGTCTTTCTATTGGGTTTGTTGTCTTAGGGTTAGTTGCTCTTCATTGGAGAAGGATTGGCCTTGCAACATTTTCATTAGTCGCAATATTTTTAGCAATATTCTTTTCATTCGGAAATTTTGCAGTAGTCGGTCTCATGATTGTAATTCCATTCTTAGGACTTGGTTTACTCTTCTTTTTCGGCAAATTGCCACCTAGATCCCTAAAGCGAGCAAGGATTGCTATCATTATTATACCACTTTTAGTAAGTATAATAGCAGGGATACCAGGTGCATGGCGGGTATCCCAAAGAATCGATGATGGAGATTATGGAACAAGAATTGTAGAGGGAAATGGTATAACCTTAGTTTGGGCGCCTAGTGGGCCTGGATGGCCTGACGGTGGAATTTCTTGGTATGAAGCTCAGAACAGAACCCTATATTTAGCAGAAAATGGAACAATGCTGATGGATATACCTCAAAATATCTGGCGAGTCCCTGGCGTTGATGAGATAGTTCGATCCCAATGCTTACACGGTGTTCAAGTTGGAGGGGTATGGCATAATGATACTAAAACTGCAACTTATAATAAAATACCAGACAAAGAAACACCCCTTTGGAGAGTCCATTCAAAGGTGATTTATTATTGGACAAGCACGGAAATTTCAGAAGGTGAATCGTATTATATTACTTACAGTGGAAGCGTGTACAGTAGGAATAACCATGATGATTATCCATACTTGAGTTTTCGAGCCGTGAAAGATCCCTAATCCAATAGATATGGTCTTAATGATCGAGATGTATTTTTTAAAAATATGAATCGCATTAATTCTATTTTATGTTTCATAGTCACAAAAAATTTAAGATTAGTTGTATTTTTTTTATTGTAAATATATAGAATTGGTTGAAAATGAAGCAAGAAGATTCAAGAAATGAAATCAATGGATCTGAAAAAGAAGCTCAACTTTTATCAGATTATGAAGATATTATTAATAGTGGTAATCTCGGCAGATTGAATGCAAGTGACCCAAATGTAATGTTAAAAAAATTATCCATGCCCCAATTTATCGGCTCTTATCATCTAAAAAATCCCATTAATCAAGGATTTAAATCTATAGAAAATATATTTAAAGGATCATCCGAATTAAAATATACTAAATCCCTAAAAAGCATCTTATTCAATCCGTTAACGATCGTACTTATCATTATAGCCTTGGTATTCAATCTTTTTTGGTTATTTACCTTATTATTTTAAATTTGATTTAAAAATAACTACGTTGTTTATTTTTAATCCTATAAGTTTTAAAGAAGTATTGTGTTATTCTTCTTAAGCTACACGATTAATTTCTTAACTAATAAGGTGTAAGCATACATGATTTATGATGTCATCATAATTGGAGGCGGAGTAACCGGTTGCACCATTGCACGCACACTCTCTAAATATGATCTTAATATAGCTCTCTTAGAAAAAGAGGCAGATGTAGCTTCTGGCACTACAAAAGCTAATTCTGGAGTTGTGCACGCAGGATACGCAGCAGAAAGGGAATATATTAAACGTGATTTGTGCATAAAAGGAAACAAAATGTATACACAAGCTGTAGAAGAATTAAATTTCCCTTTTCAGAGAATAGGATCCTTTGTAGTTGCTTTAGAAGATGATCAAATTAAGGATTTAGAAAGACAACGTAAAGAGGGAACACAAGATGGTGTTCTTGGACTAGATCTTATTTTAGATAAAGAAAAAATTAAATACATGGAGCCTAACATAACTGATGAAGTAGTTGGAGTACTTCATGCTCCTTCAGCAGGACTTGTCAGTCCTTATGAGATGACTTTTGCTCTTGCGGAAAATGCGGCAATGAATGGTGTTAAATTTTATCGAAGTCAAAAAGTTAAAAGAATAAAGCATCAAAATTACGTGTTTATAATAAAAACAAAAGATAAGGAATTTCGTGCAAATAATGTAATTAACGCTGCTGGACTCTATGCTGCTAAAATATCAAAAATGGTAGGAATGGATTATTTTGATATTATGCCTCGGAAAGGAGAATATATCTTGTTTGATCGTAATTCAATGCATTTGAATAAAATATTATTCCCTATTCCCACAAAAATATCCAAGGGTATATTAGTTTGTCCAACTCTTCACGGGAACACCTTTGTAGGTCCTAATGCTCAAAATATAACTGATAAAAAAGACACCTCCACAACAGAAGCGGGTTTAAAAGAGATTATAGAAGGCGCAAGAAAACTCGTACCAAATTTACCTGTAAGGGCTTCTATAAGGAATTTTGCTGGTTTGAGGGCTGTTCCAGATAGCTACGATTTTATAATAGATAATACGGATGTATATGGATTTATCAATGTAGCGGGAATATTATCTCCAGGTTTAACATCTTGTTTTGCTATCGCTGAAAAAGTCGTTGGATTTCTTGAACTCTTAGGCTTGGAGTTGAAAATTAAAGATGATTATAACCCAATAAGACCTAAGCCTGAACGTTTCAAGGATTTTTCAAAAGAAGAACTAGATAAAAAAATACAAGAAGATCCCACTTGGGGAAATATAATCTGCAGATGTGAAACTATTCCTGAAAAAGAAATTTTAAATGCTATTCATTCTCCTGTAGGCGCAACGAATGTTGATGGAGTTAAATTCAGGTGCCGTCCAGGGATGGGACGCTGCCAAGGAGGTTTTTGTCGCCCTAGAGTTATGGAGATTTTATCAAGAGAGTTGAATATTCCTTATGAAAAAATTACTAAAAAAGGAGAATATACCCGTATTTTATCAGGAAAGACGAAGGAAATTCTTCTAAATCAAGAGGAGGTAGAAGAAGAATGAAGTCATTTAGCGTGGATGTTATTATCATTGGTGCGGGGTCAGCGGGACTGGCTGCTGCAGTAGAAGTAAAAAAGGCAAATCTTGATGTTTTGATATTGGAAAGAGATAAGGAATTGGGTGGAATAACACTTCAATGTATTCATAATGGTTTTGGTTTAAAAGAATTTGAAGAAGAACTCACCGGACCTGAATACGTTCAAAGATTCATTAATCAAGTTCATGAACTAAAAATTCCCTTTCTTTTAAACACTATGGTTATTGAAATCACAAAAAGTAAACGAATATATGCCGTAAATAAAGAACAAGGCTTAATAGAGATAAATTCTAAAGCAATAATTCTTGCAATGGGATGCAGAGAAAGAACTAGGGGTGCTATAAACATTCCTGGATTTCGACCAGCAGGCATATTTACTGCAGGGCAAGCACAACGTTTTGTTAATATTGAGGGATATATGCCCGGAAACACTTACGTGATCTTAGGCAGTGGTGATATTGGGATGATAATGGCACGTCGGTTAACTTGGGAAGGTTGTAAAGTTAAAGCAGTAGTAGAGATCTTACCATATGTAAGTGGATTATTAAGAAACCAGGTTCAATGCCTTGAAGATTATGACATTCCCCTGATTACAAATTATACTGTCACTAAAATTCATGGACGAGATCGCATTGTTGGCGTCACCATTTCAAAAGTAGACAGAAATTTTGATAGAATTATAGGCTCTGAGAAATTTATTGAGTGTGATACTTTACTCTTATCCGTGGGTTTAATTCCAGAGAATGAACTCACGTATCAAGCAGGAGCAGAACTCTCTAATAATGGTGGACCTTTAGTGGATAATAATCTTGAAACAACTATAGAAGGGATTTTTGCTTGTGGAAATGTTCTCCAAGTTCATGATTTGGTTGATATGGTCACTGCTGAAGCGAAAAGAGCCGGTAAAAACGCTATAGATTATATCCAAAATAGGCATGGTAGAGAATTAAAAGAACCTGAATATGTAAAATGTGCACCTGGAGAGAATGTTAATTATATCAAGCCAGATCGAATAAATATGCAAAATTTATCTGAAAAAATTATCTTTACATTACGAGCAAGATATCCCGATAGAAGAATACTAGTCCAACTTAAGGATCAAAATAATAACGTAATTTATAAGAAGAAGAAAGTATATGTAATTCCAAGTGAAATGGTTGAAATAGAACTAGAACCCAAAGATTTACCTTTAGATTCTTTAAAGACAATCGAAATAGAAATAATACCTCGTCCGGAGGTTTTAATAGAAGAGGATTGATAAGAGGTGAACTATAATTTCAGAATTAAGTACCGTTAGGATAATTCGATGCATTGTATGTCCAACTGGATGTGAAATCAAAGTTTTGCAAGATAAAGATCAACAAATCACGTTTGAAGGATATACGTGCAAAAGAGGTTTAGAATATGCCCAACAAGAATTTTATGAACCAAAAAGAATACTCACGACCACAATGAGAGTAGAAAATGGATTTCTTCCGCTTGTACCAATTAGAACTGATAAACCTATTCTTAGAGATAAATTAAATGAAGCAATGAAAGTAATAGCTGAAAAGAAGATAAAGGCTCCAGTAAAAATGGGACAAATTCTTATAAAAAATGTTCTTAATACTGATGCTAATGTCATTGCAAGTAGAGATTTAGGGAGAGTATGAGCATACAGAATTATGAATGAACTGGATCAAATTTACGAGATTGACGATCAAATATATTTAGGAGCATATTGGCCGAGATTAAATTTTGAGAAATTTAGAGAAATTGGAATAACTGCGATTGTTAATTTAATGGAAGATAACCTTTATGATCCTACTCCTTATGGATTCAATTATCTCTATCGAGGATTTCCCGATGATTGGTATCCACCTCATGAATACATTCAAGATATATTAGTTTTTATAGATAAAAATGTAAAAGATGGGAAGGTCTTGGTCCATTGTGCTATGGGTATATCTAGAAGTGGAGGAATCCTTGTAGCTTGGTTTATGAAAGAGAATCCTAAATGGACATGGAACCAAGCTCTTAAATACATTCAAAAAAAAAGACTCATTTATCCTTCTATTGAAATTAAAATGTCAATACTTGATTATTTTGAATCAGTTGAAGGTTATCGTAGAGAAAAGTAAATTCTAAAACGAGATTTAACTATCCTAAATAATAGATAATTTGAAGACTGAATCAGTTTGGTATAGAATGAAAGAAACTCCTAAAATTCTCAACATTTTAATTTGCGGACATTCTCAACATGGTAAAAGCTCTCTAATTGAAGCAATTGTAGGGGAATTTCCCGATAATTTAAATTTCGAATTAAATCATGGTACAACTGTTTCTTTAAAAGTGATTCAATTCTTTTTATCACAGAAAAACACTTTTATAAATTTTCTTGATAGCCCAGGCCATTCTGATTTTCAAGGAGGTATCGCACTTGGTCTGGAATTTGCAGATATTCTAGGATTAGTAGTTTCAGGATCAGAAGGATTTCAAGCAAGAACCTATTGGTTAGTTGATAAAGCTATTGAAAAAAACATTCCAGTTATGATTATCATTACTAAAATGGATTTATCGGGGATCAATGTTGAAAAAATAAAAAAGGAATTAAATAGTATAGAAAGTTTAAAAATTCTTTCGATCATAGAGACTTCCTCAAAATTAAGGATTGGCATTGATAAGTTAATTGAAAAGATCACACTACAAGCAAAGATTCGAGTAGAGATGGAAGAAATTTTATCATTCATCATACTTGGATTCGAGACTAAAAAAGGATTAGGAGAACTTGTAAACATTGGAATTATTTCAGGTGAGATAAGAGAAAATCAATGGATAAATGAAAAGATTAAAATAAAGTTTATTTACTCCTTATCTGATAAACCTGAAAAACGGGCTTGTGAGGGCGAGATTGTTCAATTATTATTTAATGTAGTTCCTAATTTTGAACTTGGCTCAAAGTATAAAAATGGAAAATTTATTTCTCCTAAACTTGTAGGAATTTTATCCGAAATCAAACCGAGAAAAGAGCATTATATAGCAATTCAAGATCCTTCAAAATTCCATGTTGCTCTAGAAGTTTTAGAAAAAATTAAGAAAATCTTTCCTAATTTGGATTATTATTATGAGGGAAGAAAAATCACAATTCTAACGCAAGGAGACTTACAATTTGAATATTTTCAAGAAATGCTTGAAAACTTGATTGATTTTGAAGTTATCGGTTCTAAGATTAAGGGAATTATAACGATTAATAGAAGTAGTAAGGCAAAATATGAAACTGCATCAGTAAAAATAATTCCTAGAATAAGAGATAAACTCACAATTCAACGAAATGGGCTTCGAGCTACAAGACAATGCGATATTCTTGGCGCAGCGGTTGCTTATGATGCCTTTCATTTAGATGGTCTACACGTTGAAATTTATTCGGGTAAAAAGGAAGAACATATTGCTCAAGCAATTACAAAAGCGATTGAAAAAGTCAAAATAATTAAATTAATACCTTATCAAGATGTTATCGTTCAAGTAGAAAATTTTTATGACCTCAATCCTTTAATTGAGAAGTATAAGGTTGAAGTCTTATTTAAGTCTTCAAACAACAAAATTTTCCTCCAAATTAAGAATGAAGAATTTGAAAAATTCTTTAATTCCCTAATGAAAGTCTCTGAAGGTCAAGCTCATTTAAGCTTGCTCAAATTTGATCTTGAGGAAAAAATTCTTTCAGTGGATCCGGGAACTAGACATTTTGGTTTCTGTGTGATTGAGAGGGGACAGTTGCCTTCTTTATGGTATGTTAATTTGAAAAGAAGTATTGAGGATCGAAAGTCTCATAATGTAGCTCGAAAACAACTTGAGTATGAACTAAATACATTTTTAGAAAATGAAAAGGAGTTAATCACAAAAATTTATATTGGTTCGGGATCTGGTTCACAATTCATATTAGAATTTCTTTTAGATTATTTTGCAATTAATCCCAATGAATTAAATTCAGAAACCCCTACAGAAGGGTCTAGAATTAGAAAACCTGATATTTTTTTAATTGATGAGTTTAAAACTACAAAGGAAGCATTATTTCACCTTCAAAAAGGAGAATTGGTAAATGAAGTTAAGGCGAAAGGATTCGTGGACCACGCAATTGCGGCATTATTAATTGCAAAGCGAGGGCTCAAAGGTGAAATAATTAAAATTGATAAAAAACCACTTAATCAACTATATGATTATATTATAGAAAATTATAGTGGAAGTTCCGTTTTCTCCAGTATTCATAATATGAATAAATTAGAGGATTTATATCGAGGGATTTATCTCCGTATAAAAGATGCATCAAAATTAGATTCGAATCTTAGTAATGGGGACATAATAGCTTTTACTGGATTTGGAAGTGGTTTTACCCAATTGCATGGGGTCACATTAACAGGAAATAAAGTGATAATCAAATTTCAAGCTCAAGTTAAATTAAAAAGAGATTTTTTCAAGATTTTTGCTCCTTCAAAAGAAAAAAGATAGGCAAACAGATCCTCAGGTTCAAATTTTCACTAAGCATAAATTTTTAATGAAAATTTTAGATAATTTATTAAAATCGATTTATAATCATAAAAAAATTGGAGTATCTTTTATGTCTGATTTTGAACAGAAAGTAATTTCATTACTAGAAGTGATCAATAAAAAACTTGATTCCCTTCTGGAAAACAAATCGCAAACAAGAACAGTTTCTCATTCCATGCCAGAAGCAAGTGGTATTGTAAAACCCTCCTCGGTAGTTGAAAAGCAGGAGGAAGAGGAAAAAACTAAGGAAAATCCTCCTATAGAAGGTAGGAGAGTTTGCCCAAAATGTGGGGGAACTTCATTTAATACGGTTGAAGATCAGTCACAGGTGCTTTTTCAACAAGGCGGAATGAAGATTTATGCAAAGAAATATATTTGTAAGTCTTGTGGAACTGAAGTCTAAATTTTATTCTCTTTTTTTCCTCATTTTTTAAAATGAAGTAATGACATCCATTTTTCTATTTAAAAATGTTTTTCATTCTCGATACTATTCTAAGTCACTTTGGTTCAATTATTTTTTCAATTTAAGGTGCTAATATTGATATGAGTTAGGTTTTTAATCATGATTGAATTTATTAATTTATTCGAACATTTATTATCTTTTAATCAATTTATTTGACATCTTTTAGGGTGAACTTAATTCCGCCAATGAGAGGTAAGAATTGGTTAAGATATATGAAAAATTTCACCTTGAATAAATTTACCTCAAAGAAAATACCCTATTCTGCTCAAATTGAATTAACATTACGATGTAATGCCTCTTGTCCGTTTTGTTCATTCCCTATGATGGAAGAAAATGACATTTCAAAAGAGATGTCTACAAAGCAAGTAAAATGTCTTATTGATCAAATTTCTAGTTTAGGGGTGAATTCTTTATCTTTCACTGGAGGAGAACCTACGTTAAGAAATGATCTTCCCGAATTAATTTATCATGCTGGGGTTGAACATGATTTAATGATTGGTGTCGCAACCAATGGTTACCTAATGCCTAAATTATTTAAACAAAATGGCAAATTAAGTGGCTTAGACTACTTACTAATATCTTTAGATTATCCCTTTAAAGAACAACATGATAAAATACGAGGGATAAATGTTTTTGATAGAGTTATAGAAACAATAAATCTTGCGAACCAGCGTGACATAAAAGTCATTTTAAGTACTGTAGTTATGAAACAAAATTTTAAATACCTTCGAGAAATCTGTGAATTAGCTGAAAGTCTGAATTGCTCGATAGAAATATTTCCCTGTGAAAATATTATTAGAGACTTTCCAAATAATCGTTATATTGTGAAAAATATTGAAAATTTAATTCCTGACTTATCATTGTGGGCGAATACTATTGATAATTTAAGAAAGGATTTCAATAATATTCTAACCGACCCGATAAGCGTTGCTGTTGTCCAAAGAGGAGGATTTGGAGGAAATCCCAAATATAATCAAGAATTACTAAGATGTCATGTGGCAGAAGCATATTTATTTGTCAGATATGATGGTTTTATAGATTTTCCGTGCAAAATTCATCCCATAAAAAGTTTCAATGCCTTGAAGATTCCTATTTCAAAAATCTATAATTCATTAGAAGCAAGAGAAATTATGAATAAGCACGACGATTTTGAATTTTGTAAAGAATGCAGACTTGGATGTGCTATTGCATCTTCGATGCCTGCTCGTTGGAAAACTCTAGCATCCAAATTTATTATGGGATATTTAAGAGGTAATCTTAAATAAAAATTTATGAGTGTTTAACCGTTTAATTTAAAGCCTTATATGATAAAACTTAATTAAATTAGCATATTTCATAACTTAGTGATGAATTAATGGCAAATGAGTTTATTATCCTCCAAATCTTTTTTATAACGCTAGGTATGGTTGTCTTTAGCTTGCTATTAAATAAAATAATGGGGATTAGTCCTAAAAGTTCTAAAGAATTTAGAGAGAAAACAAAAAATCTTCAGGAGAGAATGAAAAATGCGCAATTAACTTCTGATACGCAACAATTCTATAGTTTACAACAGGAATCAATGCAGTTAACTAAAGAAATGATGAAAAAACAGATTTTACCCTCATGCGCGAGATGTATCGTTTTTTGGATAATATTCGCGATCATTGGAATTTTTTATAATCCTTATGGAGCTTTACTTCCTTTTCCACTTCTTTTCTTTGGTGATGGATGGATTGCTGTATACTTTCTCTTTTCCTTTGGACTTACTTTAGTGATCTACTTAACAAGGTGGGGTTATAGAAAAATTACGGGAAAAGAAAATGCTCCCAAAAGCGATGTAACTGAGGTAAGAAACATTCTCTCAAGAAACTCTGCCGAACCTCAAGAAATTTTCCAGATCGATTCCCACGAAGAGAATTTAGGCACAAATGGAGCTCGTAGTGACTCTTGGAAAGAAAGAATTAAAAATTAATAATTTGACTATTAAGATCGAGAATAAACTTAAAAATTTTGGATATCACATTTAAAAACCTTGAAAAATGAGATTAAATAAAATTTTGATGATTATTGGTCTAATTATAACTGCAGCAAGTTTAGTGCTATTTTTCTTATTTGGAGAATTCTGGTTAACTCCAATCCTAATCATCGTACCTTATTGTTTTAGTAGATCTCGATTACGGGTTGAAAATCATGAGGAACAGTCAAATGAAGACTATACACAAGATGAGGAGACACGAGCACCTGGAGAAACTGCTCCGTTTGTAGATTTGGATGTAGAGTCATATGATGATAAGGGAAAGAGGTGTTCAAAATGTCATTTTCTTATAGAAGAAGAAAATCTTAGATATTGTCCAAATTGTGGAAAGAAATTAGTAAAGTAAACTACTCATTTTGAGTGTAGAGTTAATATGGAACGTAAAAATAATGATATAAAAAGACAAATGTTACTCTATTTTACATTTGCAGCTTTAATGATTGGATTGAACTATGGTATTCAAAAGTTAAATCAATTTATTGCTCCAACCCTATGCTCAAGTTTTGCAGGGATTGATTGGTTTCAAGTTCTCTATTGTACTCAAGAACCTAAAATGTCACATTTTATTGGATCCGTTTTAGCTGTAGGAATTACCTACCTAATAAAATTTTTTCTTGATAAATTCCTTGTTTTTAAGGCAATGAGTAAAAAATTGAAACAAACTTCAAAAGAATTCGTAAAATATTTCATGTTCGCTATTTTAACAACGCTTGAAAATCTTGGAATTCAATTTATATTAGAAAATTTCTTCAATTTACCCTTAGATTTAAGTGTTTTTATCGCACTTCCAATAGGATATTTGACCAAATTCTTTTTAGATAGAACATATGTGTTTCAAAATAATATTATTATAGAAGAATTGTGATTTTCTTTTGTAGTCCTCCTTTCTAAGGCGATTTATGCATCCTTTGGATTAATTTGATAAGATATATTAAGTTTAAATTCGATATTAATTAACATAAAATTTAATAGATCAAAACGCGTTTTTTATAATATGCCCGAAGATCACGAAGACGAAGATAAATCAATCGTCGATGCCTTAAGCTCTCTTGGTTGGGTTGAAGAAAAAGAACCAGAAGATGAGGGAATTCAGAAAGATGAACAAGAATTAGAAGAACAATTACGTTTTCTTAAAGAAGAAAATGATAAATTAAAGACTGAGATTGAAAAAAGTCAAACAGAAACAGAAAATTTAATGCAAGAACTTTCTGAGCTCATACGTGAAAAAGAGACATCTCAACAAATAGTTATTAAAAATAATGATACAATTGAAAATCTATTACAGAGTATTACAGAAAAAGATGAAAAGATAAAAAATTTAGAAAGGCAGGTTCAAGAGGCATCCGACGCTTCACAAGAAGAACAATTGAAGCTTAAAATTAGAGAAAATGAATCTCAATTAGAAGAATTAAAATTTATTGTAGATGAGAAGAACAAGACAATTGAAAATTTAAATAAAGAAATTGATAAATCCAATCGTATCATAGATGATCAAAGTCAAAAAATCCAATCTTTAACAGATGAATTAGAAGAAAATCAAACCAAATTTAAATCTACAGAAGATTTAACTCATTCACTAGAAGAAAAAGATAAGCAGATTATAGAGTTGAAGGAACAATTACAATATTTAGAAGAAGATACGATCAATAAATCTAAGTACGAAAAAATTAGAAATGAATTACAAGTCAAGGATGAATTGATCACTGAAAAGGAGAAAGAGATTTTTGAAATGCAAAATACTTTTCAATCTCAAAATCAAAAATTACAGGAATTACAGCAACAACTCGAAACATTTAGTTTAGTAAAGAAAGATGTGGAAAAGAAAGAAGAAAGGATAAATGAATTGGTCTTAGAAGTTGAAAAATTAAACCAAAAAAATATCACGAATGAAGAATTTATTGGAAGGTTACAACAAAAATTAGAAGAAAGCCAAGAAAAATCTGGAAATATTACAGGCAAATTCGAATTAGAACTCTCAAATTTAAGAAGCATTATAGATGATAAAGACGTTGAAATTCGAGAATTGGCAGGCAATAAAACCAGGTTAGAAAACAAATTATATGAAGCAGAACAGATCGAAGATAGACTTTTAACAGAAATCCAGACAGTTAAGGATAAAAATTTAAAAATGGAATCTCAACTTGAGAATAAGGATATTGAGATTGTTGATTTAAAGAAAAAAATCAAGATGCTTAGACGAGATTTACAAAAAAGTTGAAATGATTTTATATTCAAATTGATAAAAATAGAAAAGAAATAAAATTATCTAGCTATTTTTCCCGCCATTCGATTCCACATTCACCACAGCGGTACTTTTTACCGTATACTCTCGGATAATCTAATATGATATTGCTTTTATCAACTGATTCGTGAATGGACATTTTATTTTCATTCCCGCATTTTGGACAAACTCGGCGACCATCACTTTTCTCAATAGTGAGAATTGAATCGTCAACTGCACCAGGAATTCCTGGACCAGCACTTGATGCACTTACTGCTTTTATCTCTTGTTTTATCTGTTCAGGCGTGACATCTGAGATTGTAGCTTTATGCTCTGGTTGGATGGATTCTGCCATTTTATCTGCTTCGGTTTCAGGTTCTAATTCTGATTCTGCTCGTAATTGAAATGCATCTGATTCTTTATAATTTTCTCCCTTTTGGAGAGCATTGATAAACTCAACGTCGTCACCTTCTTCAAAAATCGTTTCATTTTGCAAACCTGCTCGCTCTGCATCAATTTGACGAGCCCATTGTCCCGATTTTACTTTTTCTTTTACATTACAAGCATTGCCCTGCCAAACATATATTTTGTTACCTAAATCTAATACAAAACAATCTTCTGTATCTAAACTCTCTCTAACGTAAGGTACTTGTACCATTTTCATTGCATCAATTCCTTCAAACTCTTCAGAAGATACTCTATATAAAACATTAATGTGCTCATTAAATTGAGCATAATCACCTGTAACAACATCCTTTAGCATGGTTCGAGCGACATTTTTCTCGACCACTTTCATCGCTCCCATTGAAGATATGAGTTTGAGAAATTCAGCTGTTTCTTGGTTTTGATCAATAGTAATAATTTTTGCTGCTCCCCCTCTTTGCTGATCTAAAGTACGTGCTTGGGCTGCTCCAGCAGTTTTTTCATCAACTGAACATTTGTTTCCAATCCAGACATAGATCGTCCTATCATCATCAACTAAATATACATCACCAGTGGAAAAGATCGGATTATTTATTTCTTGGAGTTGTCCTTGATTAACCAAATATAATTTCATTATATTTCACTTAATTAAGTTGATTTTTTTTTAAGAAGTTACATTACATAATAAACTCAATATTTTTAAATAATTAGAAATAAAAACCTAAGTTTTATTTAACAATAAAATCTAGAAAAGCTGATTTAATGCGTTGAATGAATTCGGGTATTTGATCAAGGTTGATTGAACAATAAGCTATGCGAATTCCATTGATATTTTCTTCTGGCTTTTCTATTGGAATAATGCCAACTTTATATTTCTTTAATAAAAAATCTGCAAAAATATTGGCTTTTACTATGTTGGGATCGATATTAACGAAAATGAAAAATCCTCCACCATTAGGGTCAATTGAAATTCCAGGGATGTTAATTAAACCCATCTGCTTGTTTATAGTTTCGTAACGAGTTTGAAGTAGATCTTGAATTTTTTTTCTTTCTAATGATAACTGTTCAATACCTTGTTCATTCAAAAGTTTTTGAATGATTACTTGATATAAATGATTACAATTAGAAATAGTACTCCTTATCAACCCAGAAAGCTTATTATCTATCTCATTTTTTAAGATTTGTAAATCTCCTACGCCTTCTACCCATTTTGATTTTAATCCTATTGTAATAAATCCTATACGAGCTCCATATAGTAATAATTCCTTAGTGACTCCATCAAGTTTAACTGGGATGATATTTTCATTCAATTTTTGTAAATCATAAAAAATTGAATGCTTTACTCTATTCTTATTAAAAACATAGGGTTCATATGCATCATCAACCAATACAACAATAGGGATCTTAAACTCATTATTGATTTCAATTAAAAGTTCTACTATCGCATCTTTTTCTTCATAAGTTGGAACATATCCAGTTGGATTATTAGGAAAATTGAGAAGGATAATCAGTTTCTCCTGATGTCTTGCTGTTTCTTCTAAAACTTCTTTTAACCCACTTACATTCAATTTTCCCTCGTGAAAAAACTGGAATGACTTAATTTTTCCTCCTAACAACTTAATAATATTGTCATAATTGCCCCATCTTTTGTTTGGAATAATAACGCTTTCATTAGGATCTAAAAACATCATAAAAGATGAAAAGATAGCATTTGTAACTCCGTTTGTAATAATAGGAAGCGTGGTGTAATCTTTTAAGAATTGAATTTCATTAGGATGATTGAAAGGACATTTCTTCACTATTATATCTTTCCAGACAGACCTTAAATTAGCCACTCCGGGTATTGGAGCATATGGAACTAAATTATTAATGTTAAAATCTTGAAATTGAGAATGAACACTATTTAAGTAGCAAGGGAGCCACTCAGATGATCCTCCGGGGATGAAATCTTTTTCATATCCATAAGCAGCTCCAAGAGTCGCTGAATATTCAGCCTCCTTTTTAGCCCTTCCAGACCAATAAAAAATTCCATCTGATAAATAAATCCGTTTTCCAACATCTGAAAATGCTTTATAGAGGGGAGTTTTAGGAAGTAGGTTGAATTCCATACATATTTCTCTTTATTTAATTATCTGTTGTATGAATTACACATGAAATAAATATTTAAGTATCAAAATCTTAATAACAACCTATGAGTTCAGAAAAGAATTTACCGTATGACAATGAACAAAAAATAGAAAAGCGACAAGATGAATCTTCAAAAAATGTATTTCTTCAAGCTTGGAATGGGTTTGTGAAAGAAATAAATGAGGGATTAGTGAATTTAAAACAAACAATAGAGGAAGGATCAAAAGAAAATCAAGAAAACTGGGAAAATAACAAGCAAAACATTGATAAATTCTTTAAAGGTCTTGGAGAATCGTGGGAAAGGGACTTGAACAATTTTTCTACTGAAATGGAGAAATTTCAGCGTGAAAATCAAGAAGAATGGCAAAAAAACAAAGAAAAAATTTCGAGTTTTTTTCAAGACTCCCAGGCAAAATGGGATGCCCAATTAAAAAAATGGAATCAAGACATTCAACAAAAACAAAAGGAATCAGCTGAACAGTGGGAGTCACGAAAACAAAAAATCAACCAGGATTTTCGAGAGTGGAGAGAACAAACGAAACATGACTGGGAGAAAGGGTTAAAAACGTGGCAAAAGGAGATGATAAAAGGATCATACATGTTCCTGCTATTTATGATTCCTATTTTGATCGTAATATTTGTTATTGTTTGGCTTATCATGAGGTTGCTTCCTAGTTAAATTATGCTAGAAATTCTTCTGTTTTCGTTTTTAGTAGCTTTAACGGGAGCGCTTTCCCCGGGACCACTACTAACCTTTACCATCTATAAATCATTGAAAGAAAAGAAGGGCTATATAGCAACGGTTTTTATTTTACTTGGTCATGCGACAATAGAATTAACATTAATACTGATTCTTCTAGCTGGAGCTACTGTAATTTTCCAAAATGCTATGTTTTTAATTGTTGTTGGCGTGTTGGGGGGAATTTTTTTAATGATTTTAGGAATTCTCCTCATCAAAAATGTGCATCGAAACAGAATTGAGATTAACTTTGAGGTAGAAAACCAGATGAAAGGGTTCAAGGGAAATAGTTTTGTTGGAGGGATCGTTGTAAGTATTTCAAATCCATTTTGGGAACTTTGGTGGGCAGTAATAGGAGTGGGATTAATGATTAATTTAAATATTGGATTTTATAATCCCCTTGGCCTTCTGCTATTTTTTATAGGGCATGAGCTTGGCGATATCGTGTGGTATTTGCCTGTTTCTGTTTTTATTCATTTAGGAGGTAGATCACTCAATCCTAAGATATTTCAGTATGTTTTACTAGCATGTGGATTGTTCATGATCATTTTTGGGATTTATATGATGTTCAGTGCTTTTATAACCATACCAACCACTGTCTTATAAAGAAAAAAAATTTCTTGCTTTCGAGAATATAATACCATAATAACACCCTCATATCACATGAAAATAATAAGATTTTGAAATCTTCTTATTATAAGAATATAAATTTCGAAATTTGCTGATCTAGTTAAGAACTCTCGTTCGATATATTTTTTTATTAAATTAATTATAAACCATTCAATTAGGAATTATGACTGCAACTATAAATGAAAAACCAATGATTAAATGCCCCCTATGCGAGAATCAATTTATTCCACGAACATTTTATCCTGAAGATGCGATATTTTCAACTCCAGATCAAAAAAAATTTTCCTCAGGATTCAATGGGTATCTAGCTATGGGAAGTATAAAACCACCAGAAGTAATTTTAGGAACCTGGGTCACCTATTGTCCAAAATGTAATTATATTATGAAATTTGTCAAAGAAATAGTTAGAAAAGAAAAGGTTCAGACCCACAATATGAAAAGTATTGAACTGGCTGAAAAGTATAATAATTACTACTTTGGTTTCGAATACGGTGATTATTCACAATACTTGCGAGAAATTACAGAAAGAGTTTCAAATGAAATCGAAGAAACGTTAAATGATATTAATATGGATAACTGGGAAAATTTATATGCGATTAAGGATAATTTTAAATTCCTAGTGAGGTTTTTCACTAATTTAGATAACTACTGCAATAAGACATTAAATCTCACAAAAGTTTATGACATGCCAAATAAGATCAGGAAGTTGAATCTTCCTAAAGAGGTAGAATTAATATTGTTACAGCTTAATAACATTAAAAACCAGATAGTCCAAGGTGATTATGAATTATCCCTTGAAGAAGAAGATATGATTAATGGAATTTTGGTAAAATTTGTATTCTTCCTAATCAACTCTCACATAAAGCCTTTAGTAAACGAACATCAATTAGAGAATGGCTATGAATTTATTCGATTAAGTGATTTACAGGCTGAAATTAAGATATTTTTGGCAAATTATCTTTATACTACATTTAATAGCGATCCCAAATCTAGTAGGCAAATAAAGGGATTTCTTGATCGGGTATTTGAAATTCAAATCTCATAATATCGCAACTTTTTTTTAACCTTAATCCATATGAGAATTTATATTCAATTCAATAACTCACTAGATCCAAGATGGAACATTTAGTACCATCTAAATTAATCATTCTCAAATAAATTTGAAAAAGGCTCAAGAAAATGATTTTGACACATGGGGCATGAATTATATTTAGAAAGCCAAGCAGCTACACAGAGATAATGATATGTACTACCGCAAAATGGGCAAGTTATGAGTTTGTCTTTAGCGAAATTAATATTTTGATGACAAACTGTGCATTGAACGTCTGAGGTAGCAATGCCTTGTTTTTCTTTTACTTTATTTGTAAGAATTTCTTCCAATTTTGCTTGTTCTACTTGATATAAGCCTAAACTTGAAGTTAGAGTTTTAATTTTGGCATTCATTTCTGCAATCCTTTCCCTAAGCTCTTCTTCCGATAATTTATCAGCTAAAAATGCTGAAAGAGCAAAATTAAGCGGAAGTCCCTCAAAATTTTCTGCCTGTTTAGTGATTTCTGTAATCTCTGCAAATAAAATTGATTCTTCATCGATTAATTCTTTAAAACTCTTAAAAATTTTATTTAGCAAGATTGTTAGCAAAAAAGTTAACTGTTGTTTCTTTCGGTTAAAATTATTTTCCCAATGTTTTATTATTTGATAAGTATCTATATCTCTTTCCTTGTACTCATTTAATTTATCGTACACTTCAGATTTGATGGATTTTATTTTATCTTTATAATCACGCAAAAGATCTCTTATCTCTCTCAATTGAGGCAATTCTTCCCTTATAATCAGAGAAGCTTTATCTTCATATTCACTGATCATTTCATTCACTTTGTCGATTCTATCATCAATGAACTTCTTTACTTCTAGGCGTAGACCTTCGTCCCGCACACTATTGAGATAATTCTGATATTCCTCCTTTCTCCTAATAAGTTCATTGTTTAATCCTGATATTGTTTTTTTAAGAGACTCAGTTATATTTTCATAAGGCTCTAGATATCTGTCAAATCTCATGATCCAAGTATCAACATTATCGATGCTGGTAGCTATATCGTCAATTTTCTCTCTATATGTCTTAATAACATTAACAAAATCTCCAGTAGAAGTTTCTTCTATATTATTCATCATATCATGGAGTTGTTTATCCAAGACAGTAAAATAATAATCTATTATTTGTGGTAAGAACTCACTGAAATTCTGTTTAAATATCTTATCAAAATCTAGTTTTTCATTTTCATCCAATGGTTCTTTTTGGTTATAGTCCTTGATTTCATTAATAATAGGACGCAATTTAGACGAGATTAGCGATACAACAATAGGTTGCATTTTTTCTCTTAAATTTTGCACGATCTCTTTTCTCTCTAAAACATTTATAAAATCAGCACTGGAATAATCTTCAATAATATTATTTTGATAAAGTAGATAGATAAGATCAGAGTATATGGGTAAATCATTAGGGTAATTTTCAACGAAAAATTGATATAACTCATTAAAATGAAAGGTAATTTCGTTTAATTTTTGCTTTTTTTTACTAGATTCATCTCCGTGTAAATTCTGGATGAAATTAATTGAACCAATTAATTCTTCCCAATTACCTAAATCTTTAATCTCATTGAATTTATAATTCAAATTTTTAATTTTATTCGCTTCTATCCATAAGTATACTTCATCATCAAATAAATTTTCAAATTGCTTTATGTTTCTCTTTATCATACTTAAGAGAGCATTTGCTCTCTCAAGAGCGTCCTTAGTTATGATAGAAAAATTATCTAAATACTCATTATTCTTCAAAAAACGTTTAACATTACGATTGTTAGCTAAAATGTTATTTAAATTATTTGTAATTATTTCTAACTCTTTTATTATATGCATTTTTAAATTATAATAGAGTTCTTCCCGACTATGAACTAGGAAATCTCCCACAAATATCTCAATTTTTTTTAAATATTCGGTAAATAATTCTATGGGTTCATTGTGAAAAATTTCTGTTAAATAATCGTTTAGTTCTCCTAATTCCGTATTAGAGTTCCTAAACTGTAAAAGCTTGTTTTTAATCTCTAAAATCTCGTTCTTTTTAAATCCTTGGATTTCTCTTGAATCGTTGAAAGAATTATTGAATAAAAGCATTAAAGTACACCTATGAAACTATCTAAATTCAATTAGGAAATATACAGCATCCAATAAATTTCTTTTCAAATTAAAACTAAGCTGTTAAAAAATGCGTTCTAAAAAATATTTTTAGCATTTTGAAATAATAATATGGAGTTTATTCTCCTAATTCATCAATCTCAATGAATTTTTCTTGAGCGCCATCTTTCGTAATAATTATCAAATCAATTCCATTTCCTGACATGGCATCTCTTTTTATGGCATTTCGAATTGCTTTAGTAACAAGTTCTTCACCTTCAGCAATTGAAATATCAGGCTTATACTCCGCTTCTAAAATACCTATGGAAAGGAGCATCCCCGTTCCTGTTGTGCCATAATCTTCTGGTATTAAAGAACCGATGGCATCCAAGGTATATAATTGAGGTCCTTCCTCGTCGTAACCAGCAACTACTAAATTAGTGTATAATGGAGCCATTTTGCGAGAATATAAGAAATTAGATATCATCTTCGCCATGCTTTTCGTGTTAATTTTCGCTCCCGCATCTAACGCATATAAATTTGCTTGTGCTCTCATGATCCTAGCAAGGATTTGATAATCACCAATTAATCCATATGCTGCGAAACCTATTTTCTCACTGACAAGAAATACTTTTTTAGTAGACTTATTCGTAACAGTATAGCCCCATGTAGCTCTTCGATCATTTCCGAGAATTACGCCATCTTTACACTTGATAGCTACACCGGCAGCTCCAGGGACTGTAATTTGCTGACTCATAATTTTTTTCTCTTACTTATAGAATTATTAACTAAACTATCTTGAGATAGTAAAAAAGCCGATTTAATTAAAATTTTTGTTTAGAAATTATAACTTTTCACAAATTAAACCGAACAATTAAGTTATGTCATCATGATAAATATTGAAAGATTCTTCAAATCTTGATTATATCTTGTATATAATGTTCATATTTCAGTCTTGTGAGATCACTGCAAAATCATTAGCATTCTAAGATTAGACTCCAACGTAAATAAAAAATCTGTGTTTTTTAAAATCAATTGATCCGGTAAATTGAAGTAAAAGAAGAAAATGTAAAAAAAAGAGAAAGTAATCTCACTTAAAATGATATTTTCCTTTTAGTATACATTAGAACTCCTATAATAGCTACAATCATAATTAATGAGAAGTATGGACTAAATGGAATCGAAGGTTCTTCTGGTTCTTCTGATGCATTTTTAAAGATATAAACTTCTGCTTTTCCTAAATTATTGGCAGCATCAAGAACATAAAATGTTATATTATGCCTTCCGAGAGTGAGAGAATCCCATAACATCTGATCTATTTTATCCGAAGCTCCACAAGAATAATTAGTACCAATATCAATTTGATAAGCTATTTTATCCACTTGATACTCTTGAATTGAAAGGATAAATGATGGTGCTGTAGCATTAAATACTTGTCCATTTATCAAATTCATAATTGATACGATTGGACTATAAATATCTAGTCGATAACAGATTGGAAGTGGATCGAAAATTGTTCCTTCTTCATAAGTAGTCTCACCTATTCCATCTCCATTACAATCATATCCATCATAATCGTCCCAGTAATTTCCAATTGATCCATTATGAAAAATATTTCCCGAAGAACTGATTATACTAATATGGTCATTATTTGCACAAAATGTATTATTATAAATTGTATTATTATCAGAAATGGTTTGAAAGCTCATTCCTATACTATTAGAGCAGATTGTGTTCAGGTAAAGATCATTATATCTACCTGTATCAAGTAAAATCCCGACAGCACAATTTTTAACAATATTTTCCCTAACCTCATTTGTGTAACTATCCTCAAAATTTATACCATAATTAGTATTATATCGCACTTCATTTCCAATAATATAGTTAGAATCGCCACCAAATACGTGAATTCCCTTATTATTATTAGCGATTGTATTATTAAAGATAGTATTATTATCGGAAATAGATTGAAAGGTGATTCCTTCAGTGTTAGAATTTATTATGTTTAAATTAATTTCATTAGATTTACTACTATCAAGTAAAACTCCGACGTTACTATTTTTAACAATATTACTCCTAATCTCATTCATGTCGCTATTCTCAAGGTATATGCCAAAATTATTGGTATATTGAACTTGATTTCCAACGATCGTATTAGAATCGCTACCAAGTAAGTGTATTCCCACACTATTGGATTCAAAATAATTATATGATACTGAATTCAAATTACGACCAAAAAGTTCAATGCCATCTCCGTTATCAAAAAACCTATTTTTTGTGATATTGATCCATCGAGCAAGGTAAGCAACTCGAATTCCATTAATGTTATTTCTAAATGTATTGTTCTTAACTATGTTATTTTGGCAAGTACCAATTTGTTGGGAAAACAAGATTCCATTCTGGCACGATTCGAAAGTATTATTATAAATCAGACCATTTTCGACCCCCACTAACCGCAATCCTGCGTTATCATCTGCTGTTCCAGAGTTAATGAAGGTGCAATTACGAATAATGAAGTAACTGTCAAAATTTATCAATGAATACCCATTTGTACTCCCTCCATCGTATGTTTTATTCTCTAAGATGTATGGGTTTCCGATAGTTCCATTACCTCCATCCCAACTTGTATGAATCAAGAGAGGTTCATTTTTTGGAATTTCTTTTAAAAATTGAACATTAATTCTTATTGAATTAACAATTATTAATGAAAAAGTTAGCAGAATTAAAATTATGAATATTTTTGTCTTTTTCAAAAAATTCATCCTTTGTTGTTTGTATAATGATTTGTATGAAATCTATTTAAAACTTTTTTCTTCATATAAAATTTCAATTTCATCCATTGTGATTATCGTTGTTTTGCGCTTTTCAAGCCAAATGTTAATTTAATCCCATAAGATTTTCTATATTAGAATATTCAATTAAGAACTTAAAAGACAAAATGGTGAGATTGGAATCCCCAAACCCCAAACAATAACAAGTTTCTTAATGTCCCATCTTTTAGCATAAAGTACTATGGTTATCGAAGAAAAAATGAAAATTATTTATCTAAGATTTCTGAGTTAAACTTTCTCGAGATTGTAAAAAAGCTGATTTTATTAAAATTTTTGTTTAGAAATTATAACTTTTCACAAATTAAACCCAACAATTAAGTTATGTCATCATGATAAATATTGAAAGATTCTTCAAATCTTGATCCCATATCATACCACTAGAATAAGATTATTTTTTCCCACTTAATTACCTCATGACTAAGACCTTATGATCGTGGGATGGATCTCACGACATTGAATGATGATGAGTTGCATTGATAAAAATTTTTTTAATTCCCCTTTAAACCATAATAAAACCTATATTAAGCCTCTTTTTCTCAACTTGACCATCCGAATTATTTTGATTCTAAAAAATTGGATTCGAATTCTTCATGTGATCTTCCTTTCCATGATCACGGATGATTATCCTTTAATCAAAACATTAACTTTTTGTCGTGATTTTTTATTCATTTAATCCCTCAAGTTCTTCTGATATTGCCAAAACATTTAAATAATCGTTCGGATATTATATTATCTAAGAAACTTTACTAATAAACCAAAAAAAAGTAAAAATACTCGAATTATAAATTTATAATTGTGGAGGAATAGACCATGGCTAAAAAGAAACATAGATCAAGGGTCAAATCGACTCTGAGTGGAGTTTTGCCTGGTCGCCAATAAGGAGATTAATGAAGCAGCAAGGTGCAAGCATCGTAGCCAGAAATGCAGTGGATCTTTTAATTGACCATCTTGAAAAAACAGCATCTGGATTAACCGAACAAGCACGAGCTTTTACCATGCATGCTAATCGTAAAAAGAATTTCTTATTTCAAGGATTTCTTATATAAATTACCAAAAACGATCTCCTACTGGCGATTAAGTATAAATAAATGGAAAATAACCAGATATTTAAAAACTAATTTTTTTTCTTTTTTTTAGATTTTTCATTCATATAATCAGATTCTTATTTTGAACTTTTTTTTGTCCATTATAAAGAAAGAGTTCAATTGAGGATAAAAGGTTAGTGAATACTAGAGATTATGAATATAGAAAATGAATTTATTGATGATTTTAATTTAAATTTAAGAAGTACTATATTTGGAGCTCATTGAGTTCCATTCGAATTATTTCTGTTCTTTCCGGTTTTAAATCATAGGTAAAAGTGAATATTATTATTCCAATTAATACTAATATCCCTGGAATAAGAGTAAAGAGTATTTTAATTCCCCAAAGGGCCATTGGAGTCTGTGTTGAACTACCTGGAATGAATCCAGTCATAGAACGCATAATTGAAGAAAAGAAAGGAGAAATAATTGTTCCTAGGCTACTAAACATGAGTAAAGTTCCGTAAGCGAACCCATCCGAGCGCATACGATGGGTGTGTGAATTATCATCAAATGTGTCACCGATTAGAGGGATCATTGATATTATGTTAAGGCCATAACCAAAGCCCACGGCATTTATAAAAAGTACTGTAAGAGCGAACTCATTCATGAAAGTAGCTATAATAAGGCTTAAACTCATGAGGAAACCCGAGATGATGTATGTTTTTAGATGTCCAAGAAACCAAGATAAAATAAATCCTCCGAGAACTCCCAATATCAGCCATATGATATATCCAGTATAAATTATTGATTGGAATGTTGCTGATAAGCCCAATACATAATAGATATAATAAATCATTTCATTATTAAAGAGATAATTGAATATCGCGATTATCATGAATTGAGTGCTGAGAAGTAGGAAATTTTTATTTCTAAAAATCCGATATCTAACCGCATAATTATTTAAGAAACCTTCTGGAGCAACATTATTTGGGTTAAAATAGGAGTCAATAACTTCTTGTTCTTCGAATATTCCTATAAAGCCAATCATCAAACACGCAATAAATAAAACAGCTATAATAATAGCTGTGGATTGGTAAGAACTTGGTAACCCATATTTGATAAAAAATGGTGTAAAAAATAACGTTATAAATGCCGAGCTTCCGCTTAATGTTTGTGATATCATTGCGAGGAGAACTCGCTCTTTAGGATTCCTGAATCGTGTTAATAATGAAGCAAAAAGACTAATAGTAAAGGTTGTAAAGCTAAAACTAAAAATTAAATACACTATAAGTATTAAGAACCCATATGTTGACGGAATGTACATAGGCATCATAAATAATACAACAAGCATAGAAGCAGTTAAAAATCCTGAACCCAAAATCCATGGAAAACGTCTTCCCAGTTTCCTTGTAAACCCATAATTTCTGTCAGATATATATCCCAGAAATGGTTGAAATAATAAGATGATAACTTCCACTATATAAAATGTCATTGCTATAATGAATATTGGATGTCCAATCTCGACCTCATAATAGAAAAATAAGTATGAATTAATAAATGAATCAATAAGGCCCAATCCGATAAAAGGAACCCCAAACAAAATATAAACTAAGGCAACTGGAAATCTACGATTAAAACTGTTTAACATGATATACTTGGATTTTTATTTAAATTATAGAAAAGATTGTTTTATTAGTAATTAAAGTTGATGTAATTTGGTTTTAACTTAAGCTGATAATGATCGGATGCTAGTGCTTTAATTATATAACTTTATTACAATCGACTCTAACTTTTTTATAGCTTAAAATTTAAATTTTCCATACTATTTTCTTTAAATAGAGAATAGAATTTTTGTAGTTAAAAAATGAGTATAGATAGAAAAGATATTCTACGCCACCGTAGGGCTTTATATTTTGATTGTATCGTCGGGTCTGGGATTGCTATTCTTTCACTTACCTTAATATTCACGGGCACTCGTTATACACACATAACAGACATTACATCATTCTTCCTTAGTGTTGGATTTTGGATATTCTTTCTGGGGTTAGCAGTATTTCTAATAGCTGTTGGTCTCCGTGGTTTATATCTTGAGAAAAAATACCCCGATGGGGTTCCCACTAAGAAAGAAATCCGGGCTCCAATGGTGGGATGAATTTACCAAATTTTTAATTATGACCTCATTAATGTATTGATAATCTTACTTTTAAGAGATAAGAATGAGAATTGCATAAGCACAAAATATTATTAAAATTCATTCTTATTAATACATGTTAGTAGAATAACGTGATTAAATATGGCCAATAAGACCAATGATGAAGCTATTACAAGGGTTAATGGCAAAGCAAAGGAGATAATGTTCCAAAGCATGGACCTCATCATGAACAACCTGAAACATAACATGGAACACTTGAACAAGCCAAAGTATTTCTCCCATACGCAGAAATTCATCGAATTAATTCATGATGGATTAGTGAATAAAAGAAAGTTCTTTCTTTTAGCGTCCGGAAGATCTGCTTTCATCCTACAATGTTTTGCTACTAGATTAGTACATTTAGGTGCCGAAGTTTATATGGTGACTAATTTAGCAAGCATGCCAGCCCTCACGAAAAATGATGTTCTGATTGTACTTTCTGGATCTGGCACAACCGCGATAGTAGTAAGCTTGTTAAAGAACTATGTCAATACAGTAAAACCTTATGGGATAGTGACTATCACATCTCATCCTGAAACTATTATTGGAAGGGTTGGTGATATAACAATCAAATTAAAGGGGCGTACTAAGCGTGATGTTGATAGAGATCATACCGATACTGCAGTATTAACTCCTGAGGGAACTCAGTTCGAAATCGCAGCATTTGTATACCTTGATGCAATTATTGCTGAGTTAGCCATAAAATTAGGTAAGACCAACGAGGACTTACTGACAAAACATTCAGAATCGGTTTGACTGTCTTGATTAATCTAAAATTTTATTAATCTCAATTTCCTTACCTTTAATGTGCCCATTTTATAGTGTCTTTATGAGTGATTTAATTATTTAAATTCAATGATTAGAGATCTCCGAATGGGCACACATCTTTAATTTTTACAGATCATTCTAAAAGCATTCCTATAGCACCAGCAAATATCGAGTGTTCAAGAAAAATTGATTTCATTTGGTTGATTGTACAAAGTAAAGACAGCAATTTCTGAATAGGATTATTATTTCTTAGAAATCCTCCGCAAAAGACAAGATTATCTATTTCATACGACTTTGCTTTCTCAATGGCGATCGTTCCCACATTCTCTCCTATCATACAAATAATAGAGTTTAATAGATCCTCTTTTTGATAATCCTCAATTTTGAAGGAACTATTAATTTTTCCTAGTGAAGCTGCAGTAAATTGGCGGAATATTGAGCTAACTCTGTTATCTTCAGGTGAATAAATATCGCCTACTTTTAAATCCACGTTATATCTATCTCCTTTTGATGCAAACGTAATGGCATCGTCAAAATTATCCATTTTATAAAGTAAATTGATTAGAGCCATGAAAAAACCCCCTCCAAGCGCAGATCCCCCAATATGTTCAAATCTTTCTTTTCTTGAAATCATAGACGTCCCCGTTCCAACCGTTATAATCAAACAATGTGGAAGATTTTTCTCCTTCTTTAATTGATATAAAAATTCAATTCCATTCACGTTTACTTCAAATTCCCCAAAAAGCGATGTACTAAACTTTTCCTCAATAATTTTATAGAAATCATAACCCTTTCCCCCAGTTAGATTAATTTTCTTATTGGAAAAATCATTTTGTTCCAAAAATTGAATGACAAATTCATATGTTATATTTGTGGGGTGCAGAAGTAAAATTAATTTTTTTTCATCGCGATAAGCAATTTTGGTTAATGTTTGACCCAAATCAATTCCAATTATGTTGGAGTTTAATTGACTTAAAATCTTATCATTTTCAATAGATAATGTAAACTTTTGAAAAATGTGCATCACTTACTCAAAAATTAATTAAAATTTAATAAATTAAAATAATAAATTAATTTATCCAAGTTAATCAATTTCAAATAACATAGATTTCAGAGACTTAGATGTAATGGAAAATACCGACGTAATAATTGCTAAAGGAATAGATCATGCTTCTGCATTTTTAAATGGAGTCAAATTATTGGGAGGATTTAAAGCAGTTATAGATAAAGATGACATTATATTTATTAAAATTACCTTATATGATATTCAAGGATTTCCATCGCATTCAGATTTAACAATTCTCTCCTTAATCGTAAAAGAATGCAAAGAAGCGGGAGCAAAGCAGATTTATATAGGATCCATACCGAGAGAAGGTTTAGAAACTCATGAGGTTGAGAAGATACATCGTCTTGTTGAAATTTTGAAGTTTTCTGGGGCTGAATTTTCATTTTTAGACGATCAAAATTTATGTTCAAAAATCAATTTGGAAGCTTCAAATGAGATAATCAAGATCCCTGACATCCTCTTGAAATGCGATAAATTTATTATTTTTAATCAAATAAATGTTCATCCTTTATTCCAATTTAGCTTAGCAATTCAAAATTCTTACTCCCTTATAACCCCTAAGTATCGTCAAGTAATAGAATCCAAATCTCAACAAAATAGGGAACATAAGAACCAATATAAAGAGGATTTGATCACAAAAATTTTAGATGTGTACCAGATTCGAAAACCAGACCTTGTTATAAATGATATTTTTCAAGTCTTAGAACAAGCAGGACCTTATATTTATAGAGATTCGAATTTAAAAACAACAAATTTAATGATCTTCGGGAAAGACCCAATTGCGGTAGACTTTGCTACTCTTAAAATTTTTGCTCTCGATCCATATAGCAATGAATTAATATCAAATGCAATTAAACGAGAACAAAATGGATTGAAAATAAACAACCTCAATTTTATAGGAGAGCCAATTGAACAAAATACATTCCATATTAAACCTTGTACTAAAAATCTAGAGCAGTTAGATGTTTATGGAACTGAGATCAAGACAGGAACAATGTGTTGTGGATGTTATGAACAAGCTTATCATCTTATAAATTTTATGAAAACATTCATGACGAAAGATTTAGTATATATTATGAAACAAACGCTTTTAATTGGCGAAACTCCAAAAGAACCCGAGAATCATAAAAATGTGCTTTTATTTGGAGACTGTGCAGTTAATTCTACACGTAAATACGATTTTAGAAAATTAATACTTACTAAAAAGACACCCAAGATATTCGAAACTCTCAAAAAAGTCTTAAAAAAGAAAACTGAAAAAAGTGCAACACCAAGAACCATTAAAAAGCAAAATAAAGATATTTTAGAATTGCCAGGATGTCCCCCAACTATGAAGAATCTTACTTCAGCACTTATAAAATATTATTCCAAAAAAAACGTACCAAATTTACATTTTTATTTGCAGAGCTTGGACATACTTAACAAAAAATTGAAAGAGAGAGGGGCTAACTAATGTTTGATCCTAACTTTAAAGAAAATTGGAAAAAAATCTTGAAGTTCAATTCAAGAGTTAGCATTATAGAACACCCCGAATCCATAGCGGAGGATGTTAAAATACCTTTCACCCAAATAGAGACAAATACGTTTCTTTTATACAAACTTTTTTCATATCTTTACCCCATATTTATGAATTCTCAAAAAAGTGAAGTTGATATCATAGTATCAGACTATGATATTGAAAACATAGTACTAGAAATATATTTACATGAATCAAAATCCGCTGGAATATACGAAAAAAGTCAAAGATTGCGAAAAGGAATATTAAATTTCAAGCAAGATGACTTAAATGATATTTCATCATTGTATCATGAAATTGAGAAAAAAGTGTTCGAAGAAACTAGTATTAAAATTACTTCTTTACGAATACTTAAAAAGAGATTAGTAGATTTGATAAATACTCATAATTCAAATCTTCAGGGATATGATTTAACTCAAACCTTATCTTCAATTATTAATCTCAACCAGAAAGCGATAGATGATGATTTATTAATAATCTATCCGAAACCATTAGGGTTTCATTTCATCGCTCTTTTATTTACAATTTTGGACATTAACTTATCAAAAATGGTAGAAGATTTAGCAGATCTTATTGAGGGAATAGATTTAGCTGTAATTTTTGCGAACCAAGATTTGTC
>Ga0315542_1000068_pt1 | contig 49841 bp, 55 predicted proteins | sample SalMarSW160120MG_FD_202541 | JGI IMG/M metagenome (GOLD analysis project Ga0315542, IMG submission 202541) | Salt marsh sediment microbial communities from the Plum Island Ecosystem LTER, Massachusetts, United States - Salt Marsh Sediment SW1601-20 ...
TCAATGCACAATTCCGTCTCTACGCCGGAGCTCACAGCGAATCTCCGGACTGTCCGAAAGGTCGCTTCAGTAAGCCGCCGCTGGAGATCCGCCGCACCTACAGGGCCCAGAACCGGTATGAGGCGTGTTTTCGTTTTCCCCGGAGTGGGGTATCTCCCGAAAACAATGATTCTTTCCGCTGTCGTCTCTTTGGACATAGATTCCCAACTGCATCACTCATCTTCGTCTTCCAGGAAGGTTCTTCCTTCTCCAGGATAGACAATCCTATCACCCTCAGGGACAGGTTCCGGAAAAGGCCAGTGTCCCGGCTGGGGCTCAGATCCTTCCCGTGAGACGGGGCTTGGTTGTCTGTCTTTCATCCTCGGGGTCTTTCTCACGTCCGCTTCGAGGACCGGCACACTGAATTCAATAGGAATGTTGTTGGGGTCAAAGCTGTAGAGAGAATGGATAAAGCCGTGATCCACCACTTCTGAAACCCAGAATCCGGCCCCTTCCAGGCGCCCCTTGAGATCCCACAGGTCATCGTCAGATGCTACCTCGAATGACACGTGATCGAAAGCGAATGGCCCTCTTACCGGCACACCATGGTCTTTTTCAGGGATGTTCTCCACATCCGGCCATTCGAAAAAAGCGATCATATCATGCTCTGAAATCTCGAAAAAGTAATGCCGGTACCCTGCCCTTCCCAGGCCCGCCACCAGACGCATCCCCAAGAGATCCCGCCAGAAGCGGATGGTGCCATCCATATCCTTCGTGACCATTGCCAGATGGTTTATACCGGTGTATCGGATCATTTTTCTCTCCTAAAAGATATTTTTCCTCAGGTGGACCTCGAGGCGCTGGATCGAGAGGGAGACCGGGACCGTCAGGAGCATGTACAGGACCGTAACGGTAATCCATATCTCAAATACCAGGTAGGTGGATGCCATCAATTCCATCCCCTGAAAGGTCAATTCCTGCACGGAAATCACGGAAACAATAGCTGAATCTTTTATGGTTGAAACAAACTGCCCTGCCAGGGGAGGCAGGATTTTCCTGATGGTCAGAGGGAAAATAACAAGCCGCATCATCTGCCAGCGCGACAACCCGATGGCTCGTCCAGCTTCCCATTGTTCTTTCTCAATGGACTGGATCCCCGACCGGATGATTTCCGCGATATAGGCCCCTTCGAAAAAGCCGAGAGTGACCAGGGCCGACACAAATGGAACAAACAGGTTCGGAGGACTGAAAAGAACCCTCACCAGGGGCTGAAAACCCGCCGGCAGGGCTTGCAGCAACTGCTGGACATCAAGATTTGCAAACACCTGCGTACTCACAAAATAATAGAAAAGGAAGATCAGGATAATAGGAGGAAGGTTTCGGTTAAACTCGGTGTAGGTCCTGGAAATGAGCCTCAAGAAGAGGATTCTGCTGATACGGCACAGTCCCATTATGGTTCCCAGCACGATGGCCAGGATGGTCCCCCAAATGCTCAACCGGATCGTGGTAAAGAGCCCCTGGAGAAGCAGATTGGAAACCCATGCTCCCTTCTTCGGGTCAAATCTCAAAAGATACTGAGGGATGGCATACCAGTTCCAGTGGTAATCAATACCGACCTTGATCCGGTATGCCAGCCACATTCCAGCGGCCAAGAGAGAGAGCATCAGGAACATGTCCAGCAAGGACAATTTTTTCCTTCTCGTTTCCGGCACAGGATTTTCTCCCTGGAACCCTATTTCAGAAGACCTTCCCAGTCTCTTGTCTCAAACCAGTAGTGCTTTCTCTCCTTGAGCCATCCTTCAGCCTTGACCACGGTTATCCAGTTGTTAAAGAAGTTCAGGGTGTCGAAGTCGCTCTTCCGCACCGCAAAGCCAATGGGTTCCCGCGTAAACGTATGCTTCAGGGGCAAAAAAAGCCTCTCGGGGTATTTCAGGGCGAGGAACGCAGGGAGAGGAGCTGAAGCGACCATGGCATACGCCCTTCCGTTCACCACTTCCTGGATCGCCTGGGATTCATCGTCAAACTGCCGGAGATCTGCTCGTGGCATATACTCTTTCGCAGCTGCGACAGGTGTTGCTCCCAGCCTGACCGATAGTATCACACCCTTGCGGTTGAAATCTTCCAGGGTCTTGAATCCCGCTGCCAGCTTCTTATTCGCTACGAGGGACATGCCTGACTCATCGTAGGGAATGCTGAAATTGACTTTCAGGTTTCGTTTCGGGAGGATTCCCATGCCGCCGATAATGACATCGAACTTTCCGGTGAGCAGGGCCGGGATGATGCCTGCCCACTTGGTAGGCACGAATTGCACTTTGACGCCCATATCTTTGGCGACCCTCCTGGCCACATCGATCTCGAATCCTACCAGTTTTCCGGTTTTGTCCTTCATGGCCCAGGGCACAAAGGTGGACATCCCCACCCGCAGGACCCCGCGCACGAGCACCTGCTCAATAGTGCTCTCCTTCACGAGCTCATTCTGGATCTCTCCGGCCAGCCCGGATGCGGGCAAGCACAATATGCATGCAATTGCCGTCAATAAAACTGCTGCTCTTCTGGTCCCCATAGGTTACCTCCTTTTCTGCTTCAGTGTTTATCCATAGCCCTACATTCACCAAAACTAATCAATAAATTCTTCTCTTATCAGCCCGGCACCCTGAACCGATGCTCCACGACAGAAATGACCATCGACAGCAACAGCGCAAGCGACAGGTAGATGGCCGCCACCGTAAACCACACCTCAAACACCAGGTACGTTTCCGAAATAATCTCTTCTCCCCGCATGGTAAGGTCGTAAACGGCTATGGTGCTCACCAGTGCTGAATCCTTTACCAGAGATATCGCCTGGCTCGTCAGCGGGGGCAGAACCCATCGTATGGCTTGCGGGAGAATAACCTTCCGATAGGCCCCCCACTTCGTGAGCCCGAGGCTGTAGGCTGCATCCCACTGTTCTCTCGGGATCGAAACGATCCCCGCCCTGATGATTTCCGAGGCATACGCGCCCTCAAAGAAACTGAGTGCCAGGACAGCCGCGTAGAACCGGCTGATGCCCAGGATTGGTCCAAGGACAAAATAGACGAAAAAGATCTGCACCAGGAGAGGCGTATTCCGAATGACCTCGAGGTATCCCCGGGCCATCCCACGCCCGATGAAGGAATGCGACAGGCGCAAAAGCGCAGTTCCCAGTCCAATGGTAAACGCAAAGACAAAGCTCACCAGGGTAATCCGGCAGGTAACCAGCAACCCATCGATCAGTGGTCCGGGCACGACTGCGCCATCCCTGATAGACAGGAGGTACCTGGGAATCCGGTACCACTGCCAGTGGTATCCGAGTTCTTCGGTGCTGTAAAACAGGAGGAAAAGCATCCCCAGGATGAGCGCAAGAAAAGCGCCGATCTCCCCCAGTGTTCGGTATCTCGATTTCTTCTGCCCTAACATGCTATCGGAGTATCATCTCTCTTCTTGAAAACCACCGTCCTGCTCCTTGCTCTTTCTCTCTCACACCATTTCTTCTGCACTGATTGCCGCCCCCAGCAATGCCGCCTTGCTGTCAAGAATGACCCTGACGGGTACCTTTTCCAGGAATTCCTGGAATCTCCCCTTGTTTCGAAAAGCCTCCAAAAAAAGACCCTCCTCCAGGGCCGGAAGGATTTTCGGCGGGATGCCCCCGCCCAGATAGATCCCCCCCGTCGTCATCGCGGTCAAGGCCAGGTTCCCGCATACAGCCCCGAGTATGGAAACAAAATGATCCAGTGCCTGCCTGCACAGGGGGAGGTCGCTTCCAAGCGCACTTTCGGTGATCGCCTCCGCCGGATCCGCCGTTTCCATGCGTTCTTTAAGCGACTCAGGTTCCTGATATCGTCCGGACTCCTTGAGCCACCGGTAGATATACACCAGGCCCTGCCCTGAAAGCACCCGTTCCACGCTCACATGCCCGAACTGTCCGTGCAGGTACCGCCACAGGGAGACCTCTTCCTCGGTCTTCGGAGCAAAATCAACATGCCCCCCTTCAGATGAGAGGGGCACATAGTGGTGGTCTCGAAAAACCAGCAGAGCTTCTCCCAGCCCCGTTCCAGGTGCCACGACACCGATGTTGCCCCGCTTTTTCCCCCTGGCCCGGTTGAGAGCAGTGATCTGGCTGCGGCCGAGGAATGGGATGGAAAGGGCTGTCGCCGCCAGATCATTCAGGAGACGGACGTTTTTCCAGCCGAAATGTTTCCTGATCCTTGTTTCCGAAACCACCCATGGGAGATTAGTGGTCCTGGAACGCCCGTTTATCACAGGCCCTGCTATGCCAAAGGCCGCACTCCCGGGAGAGGAAGCATGTTCCCTGAAAAAGCGCTCAAGGATGGTCTCCAGCCCTTTTGCATCCACACTGGAATACGTGTGCGCCGCTTTCAGACGGGGCCGTTTTTTTCCGGACGCAAAAAGGCCGATATTCGTCTTTGTCCCCCCAATATCTCCGGCAAGGAAGGTCTTTTCAATGGGCCGGCGAGTCATGCAGTATCTCCCTTCAAGTATCCAGATCAGCGACCTGTCGGCAAAGGTCCTCCGCCTGTGCTTCTGCTTTCCTACTCCCCTTTGACTCTTCTGATGATTTTTGGAATGAAAATGGAAAACGCAAATAGACCAATAGAGAAAAACACCTTGAACGAAATCAGTTCAGCCCATTTTCCTGAAGCCCATACCTCCTTCAGGGTCCCGATGAAAAAGGTAAAAATAAAGGTCCCAACGACAATGCCAAGGCCTGTTCCGGTAAGATAATCCCTGAAACGCACTTTGGTAAGTCCCATCCCGAAATTCATGGGGGTAAATGGAAAATAGACCAGCCGGAGATACAGGACCGTGGCAAATCCGTTTCGCTCTATTGCGTCATCGTACCTCCTGAGCCGGTCCCCGATCAAGGACGCGGCAAACTCCCTCCCCAGTGTCCTGCCGATAAGAAAAGCAGCACCGGCTCCCACCATGGCGCCGATCCAGACGTACAGAAAACCCTTATAGGGACCGAAAATCGCAGCGCCCAAAGCTGTGAGCAGGGTCCCGGGGAGAAAGAGGCAGATGCCGGCCGCGTAAATAACCATGAATACGACAGGCGCCCAGATGCCCAGGGAATCGAGAAACCGGCCGAGGGCAGCGGCTGTCAAATAGTCCTTCACCCCGGTGAACCTGATCACAGAAATGGCCGAGGCGATAAACAGCACGAGCAGGATGGCCTTTACGATTCCCCTTCCTGAGTGCTTGCTCCCGGGTGCTGGAGATTCTTTCCGGTTCATATCAGGCACCTTCGCTTTTTTCCCTGATGATCTCGTTGAGTTTCCGGGTAAGTTGAGGGACGTGCTCCCCGTAATTTTTCCTTGGTCTGGCAAGCGGCACCCGGATCTCCTTATGGATGCGTCCCGGTCCTTTGCCCATCACCAGTATCCTGTCCGCCAGGAGAACCGCCTCGCTCACATCATGGGTGACGAAAAGGATCGTCTGGCCCAATTGCTCCCACAGGCTGAGCAGCAGATCCCGCATTTCCTCCCGGGTGTAGGCATCCAAGGCCCCGAACGGTTCATCCATGAGCAGCACTCCCGGCTTCAAAATAAGGACCCTTGCAAGCGCAACCCGTTGTTTCATACCTCCTGAAATCTCCCGGGGGAGGTATTCCCTGAAATCAGCAAGACCTACAAGGGAAAGAAACCGTTCTATTTCATTCTGATGCCCGGAGTGCGCGCCTGGCGATCTGCGCATACCGAAGGCGATATTTTCTTCCACGGTCAACCAGGGAAACAGGGCGTCCTCCTGAAAGACGAAACATCGATCGGTGCCTGGTTTTTTCACCCGTTTCCCGTCCAGGATGACCGCTCCTGACGTGGGAACCAGGAATCCTCCGATAAGTTTCAGGAGGGTGCTTTTCCCGCATCCGCTTCTCCCTGCAATACAAATGAGCTCACCCCTGCGGACAGTGAAGTTGATGTCTTCCAGGACCATCTGCTTCGTTCCATTCAACTGAAACTCCTTGAAGAGGTGTTCGACCCGCAGTATTTCGTCTCTCCGCAGTGTTTCCCTCCTTCCCACATTCATCCTGTTCTCCTGGCGCTCTTGAAAAAAGACCGCAGGGCAAACATGAGCAGTGTATCGCTCAGCCTTCCGATGACCGCAATGATGATGATTCCGAGCATAATCATATCGATGCGCCCCAGCATTCTGGCATCCATGATCACTGCTCCCAGGCCGTCAGGTACCCCCGTCAGTTCACCGAGGACAAGATAGGCCCAGGAAATACCGAGACCCAGCCGGAGCCCGGTCATGAGGTCGGGCATGATCCCAGGGAGGAGCACGGCAAACACTCCCCGCAACCTTGTCACCCCCATCATGGCGCCTGACTGGAGCAATATGGGGCTGATCTGCCGGGCGCCTGCGGCGGTGTTGATATAGATAGGGAAAAAGGCAGCGAGTGCGATAAGGAAAATGGTGGTTTTCAGCCCGATGCCGAACCAGACCAGGGCAATGGGCAGCCAGCAGATTCCCGGGACAGACCGCAAGCCATTAACAAAGGTGCTCATCACCTTCTGCGCAAAGGGGAGCCTCCCTGAAACGAGGCCAAAGGGCAGCCCCAAAACCGTGGCAAGCCCGAATCCGCTCCCCACCCTGACGAGGCTCGCCCGTACATCAGACCAGAACCTGCCCGCGTAGGGAGCCTGTCCCGGCTCCTGAAACAGGTAATTGTACGCAGTGGAAAGAATCTCCTGCGGCCTGGGCAGCAGGTATCCGGGAACCAAAGCGAATTCACTTACAAGAATCCACCCGAATACCAGTAGAGTCGGAATTATCCAGGGAAGCCCCGTTTCCATGACCTTCTTTTTGGACCAATCCATCTATTGCTTCACCCGCAAGAAGTCCGCCCTGACCTTTTTTACAAAGCTGAGATCAAACAGGATCGAATAATCCGGTTCCTTTTCAATAACGTTCAGGGCCTTCATCCTTGCGCCCAAGGCCCGGGTCCTCTGCACAAATTGCCCATCCATGTTCCACGCCAGTTCCATGTTGGAAGCCGCTTTTTCAAGGATGTCCAGACTGGTTCCAAAGCTTGAGGCCCGCTTCAGCCATTCCTTCTGGTGCTTCTTCAAATATTCGGTGGCCCTTGCATGGGCCAGGACCAACTGGTAAACCAGTTCGTGATGTCTCTTGATGGTTTCCTTCCTGACGAGCATCCCGGCATTAATAGTCCCTATCGTTCCCCCAAAATAAGGATAGGAAAGAATACGACCATACCCTTTCACTACGGCCATGGTCGGAAAAGGCTCCCCGGACAGAAAGGCATCAATGCCGCCCCTGGCCAATGCCATTCCCATATCAAAAAAATCCACCCGGGTAAGATGGACATCCTTATCAGGCAAGAGGCCGTTCCTGGTCAGGACTTCTCTCAAGAGTATCTCGTGCATGGTGCCGGGGACGTATCCGATCTTCTTCCCGGCAAGATCTTTCGGGTTCCTTATAGGCCCGTCCTTCCGTACAACCAGGGCAGAACATTTATTGCAGAGCGCCCCGACCAGCACAACCGGCTGTCCCCTGGATGCGGAATGGATGGCGTGCGCCAGGGTGGTGCCGCACATATCCAGGCTACCGGCCAAAAGGGCCATCTTCTGGTCCGCCGGGTTGGTAAACGAAAACACGGCCACCTTGCTGCCACCGGGGAAAAATTGCTGGTAATAAAAAGGCTGGATGGTCTGGGCTGTCTTCCAGGTGCCCACCCTTATTTCGGCAGCCCACGGGGAACTCCCGAAAACCAAGAACAGCATGGAAAATAAGAGAAAAAACAGCAGTTGCCCATGGATACGAACCCTCATAGCTCTTATTCCTTCCTATTAAGAGGACTGCTTTGCTGCCGCACCGGCTGTAGCGGTCCTGGGAGCAACGCAGTTGGAAGGAAGGTCAGAATTCCAGCCTGTCTCCCCGTGCATTCTCCGCGCTTCCACAATACCAAGGCCCCTGTTCCCGCCGGTATCCGACTGATTATCCCTCGGGCTCGAACCCACTTCCGGGAACAATAGGTTCGCGCCTGCGATAAGCGAGAGGCTGTTGGGCTCGTGCGTGCAGTGTGCCTTCGGCACATCTGCCATAACCAGACGGCTCACGGCCACCATGCGCGCAAGCTCCAACTCGCTGACCATCCCGAAATGTTCCATGGGCGACCCGGGGAAATTGATTCGCCGCATTATCCCGCTGTATGTGGCACCGTAGGTTTTCGCAAGAAACATCAAATCCACAATCTCTTCCAACGCATGCTCAGGGCCTACCGGTTCTACGCAGTTCATCCAGAGGAGCCCAACATCCCTGATCACCTCGATGGTATGTATCCTCTTTTCGCGCTTAAACGGGGTATCCCTGCCCTCACCCAGTCGTACCGCGTGATACGCACCCAGAAAACCGGCGTTGAGGAGTTTCTCTCCCTCCCGGTGATTAATGTCCCTCGTATTGGCCACCAGGGGTGTTGAAACGGCATTTTTTAATAATCTCCCCACTTCCAAAAGCCGTTCAAGAGAATAGGTCCCGGTAGTCATGATATTGAGTGAATCCGAGCCGTTTACTTCCGCCTCTCTTGCCCATTGGAGGATTTGCTCTTCGCTGAATTCTTCAGACTTGCTGAAAATTCCTGCGTTCAGTGCAAGTGAACAGAAACGGCAATTATATGGACAGGGGCTCACATTAACCCCGATGTGAAAATGATTTTCGCCTTTTCCGCCAAAAAGCTCTCTTGACAGGGCATCCGCTGCCTGCATCAAGGCGTAGGTCTCCGGGGAATGCAAATCCAGCCGCAAGAGAAGAAGCGCATCCTCCTTGGAGAGGTCACCACACTGGCTGCCCTTGAGCAGGATGTTCGAAACGTCCGTTGCAATTTTCCATCCCATATGGTTTTTTGCTCCTATCAGTAATCTACCGGGCCTCTAACCCTGTCCGGTAATGCTGCAGGTTCCGCCCGGACCCGCAGATTTCCAGGGCCACCCCGGCTTATTGAGACGGGCCGTGATCGTCATGCATGCCACCCTAGGCGGTTTGAGCAGGCGCGGGATGGTGCCCCCGGAGAACTTCTCAGAAATTCCGGCTTTCCGTTCCAGGAACCTATTCGCAGGCCCTTCCCTTCAACTGGAAGAAAAGCTTCAGCCCCTTCTTGACCCTGGTGGAAAATATCTTGGGAGAAAAGTAGGCCCCCACCACCTTCTTGTTGATCTCCCCCAGCGTCGGATAGGGATGCACTGCGGATGCAACGGAGGAGAGCTTTACTCTCCCGTTCAAGGCCACTACCCATTCGTTCAGAAGTTCACCCGCGTGCGGCCCCAGGATCTGCACACCGATCGGATTTTCCTTTTCATCCAGGAGCATCTTGATTTTGCCGACACGCTTCCCTTCCGTGAGACTCCGGTCATTTCCCGCAAAGGCCTCTGTAAAGACCGAGTAATTGATCCCCGCCTTTTTTGCCCTCTTTTCGTTCATGCCGATGCTGGCCAGTTCCGGGTCCGAATAGGTGCACCAGGGGAGCCACTTGTAGTTCACCTTCCGGGGAAGGTGAAAGACCGCATTGCTCACCACGATCCCTCCTTCGTACCCGGCCGCGTGCGTGAACTGGTATGATCCGGTCACGTCACCCGCTCCATAGATATGTTTTTGGCTGGTCTTCAAACGATCGTCCACCTTGAGGCCTTTTCGATCAAAGGCTACGTCAATCCCTTCAAGGCTCAGGTCCGATAAATTTGATTTTCTCCCCATTGCCACCAGTATCTTTTCGGCCTTTACTGAAATGCGCTTGCCCTCTCCCTGCTTGATCACTACTTCCTGGGACTCCACACCGTCGCTCAGTACACGCTGGACCGTAGAATTCAGATGGAAGCGGACCCCTTCTGAGCGGAGCGTCTCCAGGACCAAGTCAGCCATGTCTTTGTCTTCCTTGCTCAGGATCTGCCCGCTCCGCTGAACCACATGGACTTCTGTACCCAGCCGGCAGAAGGCCTGGGCCATTTCCGTGGCAATGGGGCCGGCGCCCAGGATAATCATGGATTGCGGGAGACGATCCAGGCTGAAGATATCCTTGTTGGTCAGGTATGGAATGGAGGAAAGTCCTTCAAGGGACGGAGCAGCCGGTGAAGAGCCGGTGGCGATGACCCATTGCTTGGCCACGTGGATCTGTCCATTTAATTTCACTGCATGGTCATCTGAAAACACGGGCGAACCGTACAGCACTTTGGCGCCAAGGGTACAGAAACGCTCCTCGGAATCGTGTTTCTGGATGGTCCGGATAACGGACTGAATCCTCTTTGCAATTTCGGAAAACTCCACCGGTGGAACCGTGACTCCGGGCAGCCCGAATTCCCTTGACGTTTTCATCAGGTGATACACCCGGGCGATCCGTATCAGGGTCTTGCTGGGGACGCAGCCGTAATGGAGACAGTCCCCGCCCAGCTCCTGTTCTTTCTCAATGAGCAGGGTCTTTGCCCCCAACTGGGCCGCACCCGCAGCCACGGTCAGGCCGGCCGCGCCTCCGCCTATGATCCCGATGTCGTAATCATACGCCGGCATTGTTCTTTCCTCCCATCCCGTCCTTCTTTCAACGCTCGCAAAAGCCGCAATGAGCCACCGAACGGCCTGGATAGCAACGGCAGTGGCCGGGACCTTGAGCACCGCATTGGCCTCTCCCGATCAGCACCGCCAGGAGCCCTGCCGGCCTATCAGGATGTACAGTACAGGTTTGAAGCTTATTCCGGCACATCCTTACCCTGCCTGACATGTTCCCTGGAACGTTTCCGACACATCAAGGAAGAGGAGTAGTTGTATACGCGATATTCGCCTCTTCGGATTTCCGGATCGGCAAAGGTTTTCCCTCCCTCACATCCTCCACCCAGTTCGGATTGAGCAAAATAGATTTGGCGCTGAGCACGATGTCGGCATCCGTCAGGGCATCCTCGGCACTCGCCCGATCGTAGATTTTTCCGCAGATCATCAGGGGCAGGTTCGTCGCTTCCCGGGTGATCTGAGCCATGTTTTGCTCCGTGCCGAACGCATTCCGGCGGTAATCGTAGGTAGAGACAGAGATGGCATCCAGTGGTTCCTTGCCAAGAAGCCTGATAAGCGTTTGATATTCCGCTTTGGTGCCGAAGAGGGATACCTCCCTGTCAACCCCTCCCCAATCGGAAATCCTGAAGGTCAATAACCGTTCTTCAGGGATGACTTCTGAGACGGCCTGGATAATTTCGTGTGCAAAACGGTACCTGTTTTCAATTGGGCCGCCATAGGCGTCTGTTCGTTGATTGGAATAAAGAGAAAGGAATTCGCTGATCAGGTACCCGTGAGCGCCGTGAATCTCTACCCCGTCAAAACCTGCAGCGATGGCACCCTTTGCCGTTTCGACAAAGCCCTGAATCACATGCTTCACATCGAACGGGCTCATCTCATCCGGGACTGGATAGGGTGAACCGGTTGACGCATTATTCTGCTTGGGAGCGATGGGACTGGGAGCGATAATCCGTTTTGCCGGATTCACTTCCGGCCAGGCAATGCGCCCACAATGAAACATCTGCATAATGGCCACGGCCCCCGCGTCCTGTATGGTGCGAACAACCGGCCTCCAGGCCTCTATCTGCCGCTGAGTGACCATGCGGGACTGACCCGGATACCCCTGGGCACTTTCATAATCTGTTACAATAGCCTCGGTATAGACAATTGCAGCCCCGTTCTCAGCCCGCCGTACCAGGAAATCCAGCACATCCCGGCGCGGAATGCTGTCATGCTGCGACGACTTGCGGGTCATGGGTGCAACCCCTATGCGATTTCTGAGTTGGCAATTTTTCAATTGAAATGGAGAAAAAAGCCTATCTTCGTTCATGACGAACCTCCCTTCCATGGGGATTGTTTCCTTATTTTTCCCGAGCCGGTTGCGCGGGAAACGGACGACAAGTGGATAGATGGGTTTGACAAAGGTCCACCACCCCGGCCGGGACTTCCTGGTTCATGCGGGTGCTTCCGCTGAAACCATGGCAATCTCCTCGTGATTATTTCCAGGGATGGCTGCAAAGAATCAGCGGACCGGACAAATGGACACGGATTATTTCAGAAAAGGCTTGATGGATATCTTCAGGGCCATCGGATTCGTTGCAGCGTGTCAGCGCTTTCCGGTCTACATATCCTGCATATACAGGCTCTCATACAGGGTTTCGAGCCTTGAAAGGTGGCCTTCCTCGTCCTGTGCGAGTCGGGAGAACATCTTTTCCATGGGAGCCCCGCCACATTGACCCGCCATGGCCTTATAGAAATCCACGGAACGCTTTTCTTCGTGTATGGCAAAGACCATCACGTCCTGGTCAGAGGCTGATTGATCAAGCGGTTTTTCCTGCAGCAGGAGTGTCAACTGCATACTTGGCCCCTCTTTCTGCCCGGCATCATGGAGTTCGACGGTATCTTCAAAATAGGCCCTTTCCAGGGTATACTTGTGTTTGAGTTCATCCAGGGCCAGGTCCTTGAGGACATCTTTTGCCAGGCGGTCTTTCACCTTCAGGTACAAGTTCTTGTAGATAGCAAAACTCTGCGATTCCATCTCAATTGCCTTTTCTATGGCTACTTCACGGGTATAACAGACATCCTGCGTTTCCATTCTTTCCTCCTCAGATCCCGGACGTTTTTTCTCCAGCATCTTGACGCAAGTCAAAGACACATGGCACATGCCGGAGAGCATATACACCGGCACTCTTCATGATCAATAAAAAATATCATATATCCTGTATTTCAGCAACTCAGATATGCGCCGACAGGCCGGTGAACTTCGCTCTCAGACATGCCCCGGAATATGAGACATAATTGTCTCAGAATTACGAACCAACGGCCGAAAGGCGGCGTTTTTTTTGATTCATTCTTGTCCGGAACGGAAAAGGATTTTCTTTCTGCATCGGTAAAACCTATCCGGGTCTCCACCAAAGAAGGGAAGTTTCATCAAAACTGACGAGATCGCGTTCATCCGTGGGAGCCGGCTTTTCAGGAGGGTTCTGCTTGACAAAGACCGGGGAACGAATCATAAAGAGCGAGGAGGTCCTGAAATCTGATATTCCTTCACAAGACTATTCAGCTTCGTCTCTGCTCTCCCGCTTTCCCTCGAAAACATTGCCGGGAAGCAATCATTTTATCTGGAGACGGGTGCAACTTGCTCTTTATCGCCACTGTTCTTAGTGAACCTTTGTCCGAGGAGAACATCATGAAGGCAAAAATCGACTATGATCTTTGTATGGGGGACAGGAACTGCAACAAGCTCTGTCCCGAGGTCTTTCAGTACGATGAGGACCAGCTTGTATCAAAGGTCCTTCTGGACCCGATCCCCGAAAAGTACCACGATCTGGTACGACAGGCAGCCCAGGAGTGTGCTCCCGGCGCCATTATTATTGAAGAATAGCACCCCGGCTGCACAAATGGATGAAGCCAAAACGGCAGGCGAATAGGGAGAGCACAGCCGGTCCGGCTGCCGGAGGAAAACCCAATGGGCGAACTGGCAAGCATTTACGAGAAGGGCAAAGAGATTCTGCTGGCAAAGGAAATCGGATTCTTTATCGGCGGTGTGGAAACTGAATTCGTAATGCGCCACAACCGCATTGTTTTGGATCAATACACTTTCAGGCAAAAGGCAATCGATGCCGTCGAACAGCCTGGTACTGCGGTGGAGGTCCTCGGGGTGTCCCTTGGTACTCCCGTGATCATGTCGGCTATGACCATGCCCATTCCGGCCATCACTGAAGACGGCCTTTTGAAAGTCGCACGGGGGCTCAAAGATGCCGGGAGCCTCATGTGGACCGGGTCACCCATCCCGTCGGATCTGAAAAGCATTAAAGCCACGGGCGTCCCTCTGGCTGCAAATGTAAAGCCTTTGAAAGACAGAAGAAAAATGTATGCAGCCTTGGATGAAATCCACGAAGCGGGTACCGACTGGGTGGGAATCGAGATCGACTCCGGCCAGGGGACCAAGGTGCTGGACAGACAGATGGTCTCTGATTGCTCGCCGCTTTCCTTTTCAGAGCTGGAAAGCATCAGAAAAGCCGTTCACCTGCCGCTCATCTTCAAAGGGATCCTGAGTGAAGAGGACGCGGTCAAGGCTGTGGATGCGGGAGCCGACGGGATCATCGTTTCCAACCACGGGGCACACACCATCGACTACCTCCCGCATCCCCTGCAGGTGATGGACCGGATTTTCACAAAAGTGGAGGGGAAGGTCGTCATTATGGTGGATGGGGGTTTCAGGCGGGGAAGCGATGTCCTGAAAGGCCTCGCTTTCGGCGCGTCCCTGGTAGGTCTGGGCAGGCCCATTCTCTATGGTCTCGCTGCAGACGGGCAACAGGGAGTATGCGACGTGGTGACCGCAATCACCGACGAACTAAAACGTATCCTGAGTATGGTGGGGGCGCCCGATGTTCAGCATCCGCGGAGGGACATATTAATAGAAGGGTGAGATTAGAGGTTCAGGAAATTTATCCGCCGAAATTAGGGTTGATAAATTCAACCCGATCTCCGTCTGAAAGAATCTTTCCGGAATAATCATGGGGGTACACGAATCGACCGTTGAGCTCCACGATCAGGTGAACGTCGCCATCCCCGTGGCTTTCGATCAATTGAGACAGGCTGCAGGGAGAAGGTATCTTTTCGGGAAACCCATTCAGTTCAATCTCGATCTCCGCCGGCATACGCTGTCCTTTTCAGCTCACGGGCTCGTGCCATTCTTGATCCGTATGGGATCTCCTTTTCGTATGCTCCCTCCCTGCAGCACCTTCCCGAAAATGCCCTCCCTTGGCATGATGCAGTCCCCGGCCTTGTAATAAATGGCGCATCGGGTATGGCACTCCTTGCCGATCTGGGTGATTTCCACAACAGCGGAATCTCCCAGCTCCACGAGGGTTCCAATGGGAACCTTGAGCCAGTCGATGCCCCTGGTGGCAATATTTTCGGCAAAATCACCGAAGCTCACCTGGAGTCCCCTTGCCCGGGCTTTCGCAATGCTCTCCGCCGCCAAAAAACTTACCTGCCGATGCCATGGCCCCGCATGGGCATCGCCCCGGATGCCGTGCTCAACCACAAGTTCAGCCGCTTCCACGGTCTGTTTTACAGTCCCTTTCTTTTTGCTCACCGCGATGGATACAATTTCCATTCACTCTCCTGGCTTTTTTCCGGGTTTAAGAAATGTGCCATGCCGCCTGTTTTCTGTTTCTCAGGGTTCAACGCTTTCTCTCATACGAGTGTGACAGAATCGCAGGAAAGTCCGCCCCGCAGGGCTCCTCACTCTTTCCACTTCCCGGGCCCACTGATGATTTCCTATGAAGTCATCAGGCAGGCTCCTTCTTTTCTGTGGGGAAATGTGCCTCCTGCCAGGCATTCCATCCCCCTTTGAGAGCAAAAACCTTAGGATATCCTCCTTTGACGAACTGCTGTGCCACACGGGCACTCGTATATTCGTTGGGTCAGGCACAGTAAAAAACCAGTGTTTTGTTCCTGGGGTATCTCTTCATCCATTCCTTTATGTGGTCCGGATTCTCCCTGATTGCGCCCTTGATCTTCAGATCACTGTCATTCCAACCCTTCTGCTGCCGGACGTCAACCACTATCACATCAGGATTGCCCAGAACTTTCCTCAATGATTCTTTTGAAATCCTTTTCACCTCATTCGCACTGGATATCCCGACACAAGCGAACAACATGACCGAAAAAAGTACCAGTATTTCTGACAGAGCCTTTCTTTTCATCCCATTTTCCTTTCATCAAACTCATCACGCAAGTGTTCTCCTTCTCGTGATCCGCCTGTTGCACAAAGCAGTTTTTCGGAATTTCAGCCACGGCCATAAGTTTCGAACCGTGACGCTTTTTTCCCATTTCCCTGCCGGCCTCTCTCCGCAATGCGCCGGCCATTTCCCTGATCTCATAAAGAGTCTGTTCCATTTCACCGAGTCCATGCCAGAAGGCATAGGCGGGGTTTCCATGAAAAGTGCCCTGAAACGCCCGCATGCGGTATTCACTGAACATCCGCCAGAGCTTCAGTTCTATGCTTCTTGGTTTTTTCAGAGGCGCCATGAAATCGGGAAACGGCTGGGCACTTTCCTTCGGTTTCTCCAGAATACCATCCTCATAGAGTGCGGCAACAACACGAATGGCCTCGGCCATAAGCAGATCAGTCTTCCGAATCATTCGATCACCTTCATCGAGTTCTTTTTCCGCAAAGGTGAGGGAATGACATTGACTGCACGCCACGAGCATCTTCTTTCGCTCTTTTTCCCAATCAGCGTCGGTTTGGCGAAACACTTCCCGTCGCTTCATCACTTTCATTCTGGCGGTCGGTTTCCCGTCGGAATCAAATAACCCCAGAGCGCGCAGAATCGTTCTGGATGCGGCGGCCCATTCCTTGTCACTGCTCATTTCCAGGCGCACTGCCAGAAAACCCCACGCCGTTCCCACCTCATGACTGCCCTCTTCCATGTGACAGGTCTGGCAGGTAGGCGCCGAGGTCGATTTGGGAAGGATTGCCATCTGCTTGAGCCCATATCGGACTCCGTGTTTTGACCCGGAGTACATCTCCCATTGTGCGTGGTCCGCGCCGCTGTGACAGGTGCGGCATGCCTGCGGCTGCTGGGCCTCCTTTTTGAAAAACGTATGCCTGGTGTGACAGACGTCACAGGAAGCCATGCCGAACCCGGCGCCTTTTTCCATCAGCGTTTTGATATCTCTCGCTGATTTAATTCCGATCCGGTGGCAGCTTTCACAGTTTTTCAGGCCGTCAAAAGAGTTCATGGATTTCCAGTGGGCCGTGGGCATGGCCTTCATTGCGTACCAGGCCTGGGCATGTTTCCCCGCCCTGAATTGATCCCCCTGCACCTGATGACACATAATGCATCGGTCCGGGCGCACGGGTCGCGCCTTCTCAACGTCCTCCTCGGAAGAATGATAGTCCCCATGGCAGACAGAGCAGGTCACCTCTTTCGAACTGTGTTTACTGAGTCTCCAGTCAGAAACGATATCGGGCGTTACACTTTCATGGCAGGTGACGCACTCTCTTCTGATATTCCATTTTTTCTCAAGCGGCAACTTGGCATCGACCCACCCATGATATCCGCCCTTGAGGGCGCAGACGTTCGTAAAACCAAGCTTTCTCAGTTCATGTGCCACCCGGGCACTGGTGGATTCATCCGGTCACGCTCAGTAGACAATAATCGGCTGGTTTTTCTTATACTTATGTTCCCATGTCTGGACCTGTTCAGGATTCTCATAGACAGCCCCCGGGAGCTTCTGGAGACTTTCCTTATACTGGAACAGTGGCCGTACATCTATGAGAACGGCCCGAGGGTTTTTGTCAAGCAGCTTCACACATTGGTTCTGTGCCATCCGTGGGACATCAGGGTAGGGAATCGGGTTCTCGCTGGAGCAGATCCCCGGAGCTGGAGTCAAAAGCATGGCAAATCCAAAAAAAATGACTAGAAAGGCAGAACCGGTGCGTCCCATTTTCTCCCTCCTCTGACCTGGTGAATGATGCCGGACCATTTTGCTGCTGCAATGATCATAAAATAGTCAGGTTAGCAGGTCAACAGAATATCGGACGATATGGCAGCCGGGTGAATACCCTCAGGACATCGGTGTGCCGTCTTCTTCACTATCCCGCCGTCATATTTTGTTTGCGTCTCTTTAAGAAAAAACATAGTATGCAGGCACTGGTTCAGAGAGAGCGACAAAAAGGTGTCGTCGGGATAGGGAGGAACATGATGGACCGACAAAAACTGCTGGAAATTTTTAACAAGCAACCCCGAATCGGAACGCTCAGTACGGCGAATGCCCAGGGCGATGTCAACGTAGCCGTCTTTGGATCGCCGCAGATGATTGACGAAAACACCGTAGTCATGGGAATGGGCGAGAATCGTTCATTCCGCAACCTGCGTGAAAATCCCAAAGCGGTATTCATCGTTCTGGAGCCGGGAGAGACCGTGATGGACTGGAAAGGTGCGAGGGTGTACCTGGAAGCCCTGGACATTGAAACAGGCGGCGGTTTTTACGACCAGATTCGGGACAATATTGCCAAGACCGCAGGAAAGCAGGCAGCCGCAATGATCCACGCTGCCATCCGTTTCAAAATCACGGAGGTGCGGCCCATTGTGGATATGCCCTGAGAATTACCGGGATCAGGGCCGTTGCCATGCCGGGTTTCTGGTCATCTTTTCAGCCCTGAAAAGGAAACAGAGAATACCCAATGGAACCAGGTGAATTTCAAAAGGTTGGAAGGTCCGCGGAGAGGATGTACGGTCCCTGGAAGCTTCTCGTCTGCGGGTACCCGGTTGAAGATCACGCACCATTTTTGTCATTCCTCGAAGCGGCCGGATTCAAAGACCTTCCGGTCATTTTTGTAACGGAGGCGGATCACCTGTCTTCCCTGCGTACATTGCTGGACCGTTCGAATAGAACAGGGTTTGAAGCAACTTCTGAGATGCCCAGAGCGACAATTATGTCCGGCTTTACCCAAAAAGATCTCCACAAACTCATTTCCGCTTACCGCCAGGCTCAATTTCCGGAGCAGTTGTGGGCTACGTTAACACCCACATCCGAAAATTGGCCGATTGCCTATCTCCTGGAGGAACTCTCCAAAGAGGCGCAGGCCATGAAAAGGGTACGGGAAGCCGGGAACGGACAGCAGGCACGCTGAGATCACGGAGATGGTTTCATTCTCTTCGTTCTCCTGCGTTCTGCTTTCCGCCTCCCTGCATCTTGCGCCATCCTTCTTCCGTGAACCGTCTCTCGCGTTCCATACCCCATTTTTTCATTGCCCGCAGGTACACGGAGAGGTCAACTTCAGCGAGCTTCAGGATCTCTGCACGCTCCCTATCCCTTGTTTCAGACTCGTTTGGCGTGATACCGACCCACGTGGCATATCCTTCATCAAAGACCCGGTCAGCAGTAACCTCCCCAGGCAATATGCCCATGAGAGGCGCACTGAACGTGATCACATCCATGTCCAGTTCGAGAACCCAGCCATTATCGTACACTGTGCCTGCTGAATGAGTATCAACATCTCCGCTGCATTTCGGGCAGTAGACCCCTTTAATGGCCTTTTCATTCAGTATATCTCTCCCGAAAAAGATTTCCGCGGTACGCTCACCACAGGCGCATGCTTTTTTGCAGCTCCGGCACATGTGTGGTCTCCTTTCTAAAACCTTATTATAACCATTCCCGAAAGAAATTTCACTGACGTATGGGAAGAAAAGTGGAGATTCACTCCTTATGATCTGCAATTGCGCCGCCGCATTGAGGCCTTGCGAGCAGGGAACCGGCATATTCCTCCGGCACTCCTGATATGGAAAGAAGGTATGGAAGTTTACCCTGATGTACCCCTTCTTTGTGCCCGCACCTTGCTGATGACCGGGACGTTCGCCAAATCAACCCACAAAACTACCATTGCGGAATGTAGACGGTGGATTTGGCTGTGCGAATTAGGGATTGTTTCCCGCGAGACATTAGTATATATTTATGTGTTTTGAATGGAACGCAGGCATGCATTCCAATGTGCCATGGAAAGGAAGGATAAGAACTTATGCAGAAAACACTGATTGACGTATCATTTCCAGGAGGAAAAAGGGTTGACGCGAATATCGGAAAATTTGTGATAAAGTCCGATCAGTCGGCTTTATCCGGGGGTAACGGATCGGCACCTGAACCATTTCAGCTGTTTCTCGCCTCCATTGCCACCTGTGCAGGCATCTACGCACTGAGCTTCTGTCAGAGCCGACAGATCAGTACTGATTCCATGTTGTTAACCATGGAATGTGATTGGGATGAGGAGAAAAGGAGATACGCGAAGTTTTCTATTGACCTCAAATTACCGGAAGACTTTTCTGAAAAATATGAAAAGGCGGTTATCAAGTCCATGGACCTCTGCGCGGTCAAAAAACACATGATTGATCCTCCTCAATTCGAGATAACCACCTCCTGGCCGGAGGAGCCTAAAATCCCAACGAGCATATTCAAAACCGAACCAATACCAGAGGATGGAACATGATAACGTTGCTGGATTACGGCGCGGGCAACGTCAGAAGCCTTTACAATGCATTGAAAAGTCTCGGCCAGGAGATCACGTTCGTCCAGAAGCCCGATGATATCCTGGCCGCTGAAAAACTGATATTTCCCGGAGTCGGAGCATTCGGGAGCATGATGCGTGTCCTCTATGAAAAGGGCTATGTCGCGCCGCTCAAGACATACCTCGATTCCGACCGTCCATTCCTTGGAATCTGCATAGGATTACAGGCCCTTTTCGAAAGAAGCGAAGAAGAAAAATCCGGCGTTCAGGGGCTCGGATTTATTCGCGGCTCGGTGAGACGCTTCACCGGGAAACTTTCCGTGCCACACATTGGATGGAACGGTCTCTCCATCAGGAAACCTTCCAGGATTTTTAACGGCCTTGCGGGGAATGAAAAATTCTATTTTGTGCACTCCTATCATGTGGTCCCCGAAGATGACGATGCAGTCCTGAGCACTACGGATTACGGGGATCCTTTCGTCAGCAGCATTCAGAAAGGAAACATCATAGCCACTCAGTTCCATCCGGAAAAGAGCGGGAATGCCGGACTACGGATTCTGAAAAACTTCTTGGGCACAGACATGATCAAGGATCAGCCTCCCCATCAGCTGGGAGGGACCAGGCTTGCCAAGCGGATCATTGCCTGTCTGGATGTCCGGTCTAACAACCGGGGTGACCTCGTAGTGACCAAAGGGGATCAGTATGATGTCCGGGAAAAAGGTGAAATCAGAAACCTCGGGAAACCGGTGGAACTGGCAAGGCGGTACTATGAAGAAGGCGCTGATGAAATCACGTTCTTGAACATTACGGGTTTCAGGGATTTTCCCCTTGAAGATATGCCCATGCTGGAAGTCTTGAAACAAACCTCCAAAAAGGTATTCGTTCCCCTGACCATCGGCGGGGGAATCCGTGACTATACGGATGTGAACGGCAGGAGCTATTCCGCCTTGCAGGTTGCGTCCGAGTACTTTCGATCCGGGGCGGACAAGGTTTCCATCGGCAGTGATGCAGTGCTGATCGTGGAAAACTATCTGAAAACCGTAAGGAAAACCGGCAAGAACGCCATTGAAAAAATCTCATGGGTGTACGGCAACCAGGCCATTGTCATCTCCATTGATCCCCGGAGGGTATACGTGGACACCCCGGATCAAACCATGCATCCGGTCATCAAGACCAGGCAACCCGGGCCGAACGGGGAGCGCTATTGCTGGTACCAGTGCACCATCAAGGGAGGGCGAGAAGGGAGAGACGTGGATGCGGTCACCCTGGCCCGGACATGTGAAGAACTGGGGGCCGGCGAGATTCTCCTCAACTGCATTGACCGCGACGGCACAAACCTGGGATTCGATATTGAACTGATAAACGCGGTAAAAAAAGCAGTGACGATCCCGGTCATTGCCTCGAGCGGGGCCGGCTCCGCGGAGCACTTCCACGAGGTATTTACTCAAACCAATGCCGAGGCCGCCCTTGCAGCAGGCATTTTTCACCGGAAAGAAGTTCCCATCAGCGCAGTCAAGGAATACCTGCAAAAAAACAACGTGGAGACCAGGGAAGCAGAATAAAAATATCCGGTTCTTTTGCTTGAAGTGCACCTTCAGGCAGTTTCAGCTCACAGGGCATACGGGATAGGCCTTTGAATCAGTCTTTGTGCGTCAAAGCAGACAAGAACCGGATGAACCAGACATGCTCCGGGGAAAGAAGTCCCGCCTCCCTTGCGCACAATCACAAATAGAGAGAAACCATTGATAATCTACCGGGAAATAAGATAGTCATGCATCGCCTTTGCAGCTTTTCTTCCATCACCCATTGCACGGATCACGCTGGCGCCCCAACCCACGATATCACCACCCGCGTACACTCCCTCGCGGGGTGTTGCCATGGTCTCTTCATCCACAACCAGATATCCCTTTCTGTCTACCTCCAGGCCCGGCGTGGTTGAAGCAATCATAGGGTTGGGCTGTTGTCCGATCGCTACAATGACCGTATCCACGTCCCAGCGATGTTCGGATCCCTCAACAGGGATGGGATGTCTCCTTCCGGAAGCATCCGGCTCAGCGAGTTTCATAGTAATAACCTCTATTGAAACCACGCGTCCGGCACCATCACCAAGTATTCTCTTGGGAGCTTTCAAAAAAGCAAACCGGAGACCTTCTTCTTCTCCATGGCGGATCTCTTCAGCTCTCGAAGGCATTTCCTCTCGCGATCTCCGGTATATAATGGAGACATCTTTTGCTCCCAGTCTGAGGGCCGTTCTGGCCGCGTCCATGGCCACGTTTCCACCGCCGATGACCGCGATTTTCTTCCCAAAACGCAGTGGGGTATCCCATTCCGGGAACCTGTAGGCCCGCATCAGGTTGGACCGCGTGAGAAATTCATTTGCCGAATAGACCCCGATAAGATTTTCTCCGGGGATGCCCATGAAAATGGGGGCACCCGCCCCAACCCCGATAAAAACGGTCTCATGCATGCGGAGCAAATCATCCACGGTCAGGGTCTTCCCGATAATCTGGTTAACCTTTATCTCGACTCCCAGCCTGCTGAGTGATTCTATCTGCTGTGCCACGATGCTTTTCGGGAGCCTGAACTCGGGGATACCATAAACAAGTACCCCGCCGGGTTCATGGAGCGCCTCGTAGACAGTAACTGCGTGGCCCAACTGGATCATATCCGCGGCTACCGTCAATCCTGAAGGACCGGACCCGATAATTCCCACACTCATCCCGGTTGGTGGTGCCTTATCCGGGAGAACTTCCCCGTGTTCTCTCTCCCAGTCCGCCACAAACCGCTCCAGATTCCCAATCCCCACTGAAGTGCCTTTTTTCCCGATCAAGCAGGGGCCTTCACACTGCTCCACCTGGGGACAAACCCGTCCTGTTATCGCTGGGAGCAGGTTTCTTTCTTTCACGAGTTTTACAGCACCACGGAAATCCCCTGCATGGACCTTCGCAACAAAGCCGCCACAGTCGATTTCCACCGGACACCCGCTTTTACAGGGTCGGTTTTTGCAATTGAGACAGCGCCCGGCTTCATCTTCCGCCTGCTCCACAGTGTATCCCAAAGGGACTTCCCTGAAATCTTTCACCCGCTCTTCGGGCGCTCTTTCACTCACTGGGACTCTTTCAGGCCGCAGTTTCATTTTCCCTGCTTTCTTGTGCACCTTTTTCCCACACGGTTCTCCCCAGGCTGTCACGCGGGTTTTTGTGACTTTAGATACTGCTCGTAGGACTGTTTTTCCTCTTCACGGTACGCGGTCAATCTCATTTGGAGGTCTAAAAAATCCACCTGGTGGCCATCAAACTCCGGGCCATCCACACACGCAAACTTTATCCTGCCGGCGACATTCACTCGACAGGCACCGCACATTCCTGTCCCATCCACCATGATTGGATTAAGACTCACCTGCGTTCGGACATGAAAGCTTTCTGTCATTCTGCTGACCGCCTGCATCATGGGAACGGGACCTATGGCGAATACCTCATCGATCTTCCATTGATCCAGAACCTCCTTCAGAGGTTCCGTCACCATGCCATGACGCTTGTAGGATCCATCGTCTGTCGTCACTATGATTTCATCTGAAACCGAAGTTAGTTCTTCCTCCAGAATAAGCAAATCCCTGGATCTTGCGCCGAGGATGGTGATGACCCTGTTTCCGACATTTTTCATCTCTCTGGCAATCGGATATGCTACCGCCGCCCCTATACCTCCGCCAACGACCACAACAGTGCCCAGCCGCTCAATCTCGGTCGCCCTCCCCAGCGGACCCACCAGATCGAGTATGTTGTCGCCTTTTCCCAGTTCCGAAAGCATGTGGGTTGTCTTGCCCACCACCTGGAAGATAAGAGTTATCGTTCCATTGTGGGAATCGGAATCAACGATAGTAAGGGGTATCCGCTCGCCCCTTTCATGCACGCGAACAATCACGAACTGGCCCGCTCTTCTTTTCCGGGCAATGACCGGCGCAGCAATTTTAAGCCTGATAATCTGCGAGCTCAGCACCTCCTTCTGGACCACTTGCGGCATTCCTTTTCCCTCCTCAGAAGTATGCATTCACTCCATGCGGCAGAAGGTGTCTCTGCTTACTCCGCAACCAGGCCTGTGCTCAGGTAGCGTTCCCCGGTATCGGGCAGGATGACCACGACCTGTTTTCCTTCATTTTCAGGTCTGCGGGCTACCTCCAGTGCTGCCCAAGCAGCCGCTCCCGATGAAATGCCACACAAAATGCCTTCTTCTTTCCCCAGCCGCCGGGCCGTTTCAAAGGCATCTTCATTAGAAACGATCACAATCTCATCAATGATCTTTGTATTCAGGACCTCGGGGACGAACCCTGCCCCGATTCCCTGGATCTTGTGTGGCCCGGGTTTTCCGCCTGAAAGCACCGGGGAGTCCGCCGGCTCCACCGCGACCGTCCAAAACGAGGGCTTCCGCTCCTTGATCACCTCGGCGACACCAGTAATGGTCCCTCCGGTCCCTACCCCTGACACAAAAATATCCACATTCCCGTCGGTGTCCCGCCAGATCTCTTCAGCCGTGGTTTTTCTATGTATGGCCGGATTGGCCGGATTTGTGAACTGGTTGGGCATATATGCCCCGGGTGTAGTCCGCAGGATCTCTTCCGCCTTGCTGATGGCCCCTTTCATGCCTTCCGCGCCTGGCGTCAGGACCAATTCCGCACCCAGGTGTTTCAGGAGCTTTCTCCTTTCAAGGCTCATGGTCTCGGGCATGGTCAGGATAATTCGATATCCCCTGGCCGCGCTCACCATGGCAAGGGCAATACCCGTGTTTCCGCTCGTGGGCTCAACGATTGTTGCACCCGGACCGATGAGTCCCTCGTCTTCCGCCGCCTGGATCATGGAAACGCCGATGCGCTCCTTCACACACCCAAGGGGATTTTGTGATTCCAGTTTTGCATACACCGTGGCACCAAAACCGCTGGTCACCCGGTTGAGCCGCACAAGCGGTGTATTTCCCACAACCCCTATCACATCCGATACTATTTTCGCCATTGTTTTGTCTCCCTTTATATTGTGGTGGCTTCAACTCCTCCTACCATCACCTTTTCACTGCTTCGTTGTGAAGTAAACCGGCCAGGACCTCACATTCCCGGCATACCTTCATCTTCTCCTTCCAGCCGCCGCGAGGCGTTCCTTCACAGATGGTTCCGTTGATAAACCAGCAAAGGGTCCCGGACCTGAATTCCCATGCCGGGCATTTTTGCTTTACGTCAGCGGGGCACTCCTTGATGGTCCAACAGGCTTTCGCCTTTCCAGAGATATGCCGTGACCTGGCGAGAAGGAAAAATGCCTGTCTTTCCACATGGGCGGGCACCTTCCGCCACCCCTGCTCATAGCTGTGGACCGCCTTTACTGACACGCCCAGCAACTCGGCCATCTGTTTCTGGGTCTTTCCCAGTCTTTTTCGAATCGTTTTGAACTCACCCGGTTCCACGAATATGCCCCCTCGTCATTATCCTTTCAATAAACCACCTTGTCACAGGCAGCGGGATATCCCCCTGATGTCATTCCGGAAAGCCCCCAGGGCTTATCGGGAATCCAGATTCCTGCTTCGGATCGGGGTCACAAACATGCTTCGCTGGAATGGCCGCAACGTCGCAAGCGACGGACTATGGAACCCGGTGCAGGAATAAATCAGCCCCAGATCCACCATACCGGCAGATAACCGTGGTGGATCAGGAGGGAATTCATATTACTTGACATTTTATACCACAGTGTGACATAAAACGTCAATATGAAACCCCAGCCCGCATTTCTCACGGACTTTCGTCATGAGGCGGCGGAGATTGCCCGTGAAAAATGCGGGCCAGTGTAAAGCACCCGGAGGAATCATCAAATGAAAATCCTCGTACCAGTGAAAAGCGTGCTTGACCCGGATAAAGCCGATCAGGTCCGGATCAGCAGAGAGAGTAAGAGAGTTGATCCGGAAGGTCTCGAATGCAAGGTGAATCCGTTCGATGAATACGCCGTAGAAACTGCCCTCCGCTTGCTTGAGGACAAGGGGACCGGTGAAATGCGCGGAGAGGTGCTGGTTGTCAGCATCGGATCTGAGGAAGCCATACAACAGATCCGTTGGTGTCTCTCCATGGGAGCCCAGCAAGGCATCCTGGTAAAAACAAATGATGAGGAGGCCCTGGATGCCACGGCGGTCGCCCGGATTCTTGCCGGGATGGTCGAGAAAGAATCCCCCGACCTGGTGCTCATGGGAAAACAAACCGTGGACGACGAATCAAACCAGACTGCCCAGATCCTGGCTGAGATATTGGGATGGCCGCAGGCCACTTTTGCAGGCAGGATCGTTGCCCCGCCGGACCTTACCAGCGCAACGGTCACCCGGGAAGTGGACGGAGGAAATATTGCCGTCTCGGTAACATTTCCGGCAGTCATATCCGTTGATGTCCGTATTATAAGTCCGGACGGCGTGAACAACAATGTGAGCCCCCCTGACCAACCATATGATGAAGGCCCACGTTATGCTTCTCTAGAGGGGATAATGAAGGCAAAAAAAATCTCCGTGACAACCATGACTCCAGAAGAACTGGGGGTGGAAGCTACACCGCTCGTTCGTACCCTGTCATTCTCTCTTCCCCCGAAAAGGAAGGCAGGGATCATGGTTGAGACGGTTCAGGAGCTGGTCCTGAAATTAAAAGAGGAAGCCAGGGTTATCTGAGAAAGGATCAATGATGGATGACATACTTGTCGTAGCAAACATTTTTGATGGAGTTGTCAAAAAAGGGACCCACTCTGCGGTAACCTTTGCTTCCCTGATGGCGGATCGTCTCAACTGCACCTATGCCATACTCGCACTGGGTGCGGATCTGAGTGCCCAGCGTGATGCTCTGGCCGCGCTTGGCGCCGAGAAGGTGCTGATTGGAGAAGCACCCGATCTTGAGCCACCCCTGGCAGAACGTTGGGCCCCCATCATTGAGCAGGTGGTCAGAGAACGAGGGTACGGGATGGTGGTCAGTCCTTCTTCAACTACGGCCAAGGATGTTTTGCCCCGCGTTGCGTACAGGCTCGGAGCGGGCATGGCAAGCGATGTCATCGGCGTCTCATTCGAAGACCATACGCTGCTCTTTACACGACCTGTGTACGCAGGCAATATCGACGCAACAGTGGAGATCATGACGGAGCGCAAAGTGCTCACAGTACGGCAGACGGAGTTTCGCCCTTTTGAACCTCTTGAGAACAGGAGTCCGGTTGAAGTAATTGCGGTTCCGCCGCCTCCGGAGATCCTTGATCGCATCACATTTGAATCCTTTGAGCGGTCGGTCTCTACCCGTCCGGACCTGGCCGAGGCGAAGACCGTGGTCTCCGGCGGCAGGGGCCTTAAATCCGCCGAGAACTTCAAAATCATCGAGGAGCTGGCGGATCTGCTCGGCGCAGCCGTCGGGGCCAGCAGGGCTGCCGTCGACGCAGGCTTCATCAACAGCGATTTTCAGGTGGGCCAGACCGGAAAAATCGTCTCGCCGGAACTCTACATTGCAGTTGGAATTTCCGGGGCAATCCAGCATTTGGCCGGCATGAAATCATCCAAGGTGATCGTGGCCATCAACCGGGATGAGGACGCTCCCATATTCCAGCTTGCTGACTACGGACTCGTGGCCGATCTCTTCAAGGCAGTTCCTGAAATGATCGATGAGATCAAGAAGGTGAAGAAAAAATAGGGATTGCTTCATTGGCAACGCCCTCCAAGTGCAAGGCTTTATCCGCCCCAAACTGAGAGAAGAGCATTCTGGGCAGCGCTGGATCGTGTGAGTGGAAATGATTGATGTTCTCTGGCAAGGTGTGTATTCCAGGATAGTGGCACTTTCAATCCGCTGCATGGTCAAAGGAGGAAACAGGGCCGCGCGATTCACCCGTGTTTTCGGGAATAGGCGCATTTGAGGAATTCCAAACAGGGGATACCTTCGGTCCACGTTTCCAATGCCCAGACCGAGGATTTCCAGGCTGCAGAAAACCTGCACAGCATCGAAAAAATCATTGAATCCATAGGGAGCCACATCGTAATCGGCCAGGACCATAAAGGCAATTTTTCTCTCATTCATCATATCCTGCAAGTGCGTGTGAGTGATCGCTAAAAGCTGAACACCCTCGGGCCCCAGCCCGGTCTCTCCTTGAAAGGTCTTGCGGGCCCTGGACACCGTCATATTCCGATATTGATCGGCTGATCCCACCAGGGTAAAATAGAATCCTCTTGGTCGAGTCGGAGCTCCCGGGCGCAACCGGACATGATCCGGCTTGTCAAAATCGATATATCTGCATTGCCAGGTCTTTCACCACCGATTTCTGCAGGCATACTCCCAGGCCATCTTGCCTGAAAGGACCGAATCCGAATTGCCGTGGCCATCGTCTCCAAAGCCGTAAGAGAGTGCGAAGCAGCCGAATCCACGATCGCAAGATTTCCCCTTCACTCCGGAAATGCTCCTGATCTCGTCAAACTCCTCGCTCGTAATGCCCCACCCCATTTTCCTGTTGGCCTTCTTCCAGGACTGGAGCTGGCTGAGCACCGACCGGGCAAGAATATCTTCCGCGCCAGGATCTTGTTTCCACCGGAGAATATTGAAAAAACGAGTTGTCATCCATGCTCCAATATCAGGATGATATGACTTTTTTCATCTCCTCGAATTCTGCCTTTGTAATCTCTCCTCGGGCAAAGCGCTCCTTGAGCGTTTCAAGGGCCCGAGAATCGTTCGTGAATCCGGACCTGTTTCTCCCTGAACCCTGTGCAAGCCATCTAATCAACAGCACGACGGCTGCAATGATGACGCCCCAGAAAAGCAGCATGGGGAGAAAACCCCACCATCCCGCGCCCCAGTAGCCCATCATGCCGGGCCCCATGCCCCAGCCGCCATATCCCCCATATCCTCCTTGGGCATACGCCATGTTCGAGAGTGACAGCAAAAACAGGGACGAAAAGAAACCATATATGCCAATTTTAAGATATCTCTTGTTTTTCATGATCGTTCTCCTTTTTTCTCCATACGAGTGTACCAGGATCACCCGAGATATTTCCCCGGGTCCCTTGCAAAAGCCTGTTTGCATCCCGGATTGCAGAAATAGTACGTCTTGCCCCGGTACTCCAGGCTTGCAGGCGCCGTGGCGGGATCTACCAGCATATTGCAGACCGGATCAACGGCCGTGTTCAGTCTATCTCGTCCGCCGCGGCCGGTTATTCTTGCTATTTCAGGGGTCAGAATGCCTGTTACGGCGGTCCACCGGGATATCATGACGGTAATCAGGAATCCAATGCCGAGACCGCCCAGTCCAAATAGAACAGCACTCGTTCTTTCTCCGATCCCGATCGGATCATGCAGTGAGGCACCCACTGCTGCTCCGATGATGAAACCCGCAATGGGAAGCAGGTATACCACTGCGGCACTCTTTACAAACAGACCTGATCCAAGGCTTAGTGTCACCTGGTCGCCGACCCGGGCTCCAATCCTGTTTCGCGCCCGGGTAATCATTCTGTTCCCCGTACCGAATGCATGGCAAGAGTGGGATGCCCCACAAGTTTCGCACCCCCCGCCTTTCTCGGTCATGACGTCCGCCATGCCATCGCGTATCAGCTTTATTACAATGCCTCGCTCTTCTGACATGATTGACTCCTTGTGTCTGGAAAACGGTATTGCCGCTCGAGAGTGCCACCCCGTATACAGACTCTCTGTTTCATTTGGGTATGTTCCTCTCTCACTTCTCACTAGAAAAGAGCAAAATTCGCGCCAACCTGGCAGTTCATTTTATAACATACTGTAATCAGGACATTATTCGGCATTACCGCTGAGCAGGAGGGTCAAATATCTCCTGAATAGAACGGACGAAATGGATATTTTATATCCAGCTATAGGCACAACTGGGTAATAGGTATCCATATGGATTTAAGACGCTTTGGCAGGAAGGATTGCGATCACAGGCGCTGTTTGGAAGGGTGGACCATGTCTTCGGGGCGCACCCACTGGTCAAACTGGTCCTCAGTCACCAGGTCCTGTTCCAGGGCGACTTCTTTCAGGGTCTTTTCTTCTCTCCACGCCCGAAGAGCTATCTCAGCGGCCCGGTCATAGCCGATATGCGGGGCCAGTGCCGTCACCAGCATCAAAGAATTTCTCAGATGAAGATCAATATTTTTCCTGTTCGGTTCAATACCTGCGACGGCCCGCTCCCGAAAAGATCTGCTTGCGCCGCTCAAGAGATTGATGGATTGCAGAATATTGTAGGCAATGAGCGGTTTATACACATTCAGCTCGAAGTTTCCCTGGGACCCGGCCATGGTAATGGTGGCGTCATTGCCAAATATCTGGCATGCTACCTGGGTCACCATCTCACACTGGGTGGGATTAATCTTTCCCGGCATAATGGAGCTGCCGGGTTCATTGGCAGGGAGGTTGATCTCTCCCAGGCCACAGCGTGGACCGCTTGCCAGCCATCGAATATCATTGGCGATTTTCATGAGGGCCGCGGCCAGCATCTTCAGCGCGCCTGAAGTCTCCACCAGCGCATCATGGCCGGCAAGGCCCGCGAACTTGTTCTGCGCCACCCGGAATGGATGGCCGGTTATGGTGCTTATCTCCTCCGCCATCAAGGCGTCGAATCCTTCTCTGGTATTCAAGCCCGTGCCCACAGCGGTCCCGCCGATAGGCAATCCGCAGAGATGTTCCAGGGAATTATGTATTGCCTCGCGTGCAAGTTCCACCTGCGCGGCGTAGCCGGAAAATTCCTGGCCCAGGGTCAGGGGGGTGGCATCCTGGAGGTGAGTCCTGCCGATCTTCACGATATCCCGGAACGCTTCGGCTCTTCCGGTCAGATCTTTCTCCAAGGCATCCAGTTCCGGCAGCAGCTGCTCTTTCAGGGCGGCCACTGTCGCAATATGCATGGAAGTGGGAATGGTATCGTTGGTGGACTGGGCCATATTCACGTGGTCATTGGGATGGACCGGGGACTTCGTGCCCATCTTTCCGCCCAGCATCTCGATGGCCCGGTTTGCGATGACCTCATTCACGTTCATATTAAACTGGGTACCGCTCCCGCTCTGCCAGACGACCAGGGGAAAGTGCCCATCCAGCTTTCCGGAGATGACCTCATCCGCCGCCTGCTCAATGGCAGCCGCGGTTTTCTCATCCAGCAATCCGAGTGCCCTGTTTACGCGGGCTGCCGCCTTTTTCACGATGGCATGAGCGCGAATGAACTCCGGGGGAAAATACTCCCGGCCTATATCAAAATTCCCCACTGCACGCTGGGTTTGCGCACCGAAGTACTTATCCTCCGGAACCAGTACCTCTCCAAGGGCGTCCTTTTCCTTTCGCATCCAATCATCTCCTTCTCTTATGAGAACTTGCCCTGCCGATTCAAAAAGTCCTGCACATAAGAATACCACCATCCTCCGGTACCGTCAACCGATGCACCGTTCCTTTGATCACGCGGTGAAAAACCCATGATGCCAAAACTGTTGACGGTCTTCAATTTTTCCCGCTCGGTATCTTACAGTCTCTCCCATATCCGTCCTCATCCTCTCTGCCGGGTCGACTGAAAATACGCCCGAACCAACCCATGCGTCTGCGGGGTTCATTGTCCAGATACTTCTGAGGGCGGGCTTCAAATGCCTCCCGGCAACGGCGGGAGCAAAACCAGAAACTATGTCCATAATAAACAGTCACGAGCTTCGTTTTCCCGGGGACCACGACCATACCGCACACCGGATCTCTTGTCGCCCGTTTCACACCCTCATCCGGTTCTCCCAGCGTCTTCATCGGCATACCTCCTTCTCAGATAATTCCTACATAGAGCAAGAAGCATACCACATTGTAACACTTCCGCTAACATGCTTATTTTGTGTATAGTATCTGCTTGTCATTCGGATTTGGAAAAGTTCGAGCCAAAGAAAAAACCAAGTCGGATAACTGGCTCAGTTTGCATGGAAATCTCCGTTGCATGGGTTTATGGGTATGCAGACAGGATGGATCATTGCGAAAACTCTCATGCATTATTACAGGGCGCAACGCCATGGAGTCAATCACGAGCGGCCTGGCGGACTTGATAAACCAACCGGATATTTTCTATACATTTCGTTTCCTCTGGAGTAGAAACGTTTGACTGGGCGGACGTTGCTCCCCATTTTTTGGAACGAACCGTCGGAACTCCGGGGAACCTGAAGCATTATCCCGGCGAAGTTCTTGCACCACTACAATCAGTGCGCTGGAGCTACTGGTTCGGGAAAGCCGTTTTTCATGTGGCACGCATGAACCATCTCTTTTTTGGTCGGAACTGCTATCGGTGAACATGCTGAAAAGAAAATCTCCATTTGAGCTCAGGAATATCAGGCTCTTCATCGCCTTTCGCGTATTCTTCAATTCCCGGTTCTACTATCCCGTTTTCACCATTCTCTTCCTCGACTTCGGCTTGTCCCTGGAACAATTCGCGCTGCTCAACGCCTTTTGGGCTGCAACCATCGTGCTTCTGGAAGTCCCCTCCGGCGCTTTGGCCGATATCATCGGCAGAAAAAACCTGCTTGTTGTTGCCGGCTCGCTTATGGTTGCGGAAATGACACTTCTCTCCATTGTTCCCCGTGGCAACGCAGGGCTCCTGTTTGCTGCCTTCCTGTTAAACCGTGTCTTCAGCGGCGCGGCAGAGGCTGCGGCCAGCGGCGCTGATGAGGCTCTCGCATACGATACTTTGCATAAAGAAGGTCTTGCAGCGGAATGGCCGCGCGTGCTGGAAAGGCAGATGCGACTACAATCCATCTCCTTCATGGTGGTCACGTCCCTGGGAGCGGCCGTGTATGATCCGCATCTCATGCAGCTTGCCGGGGGCTGGCTTGGACTCAATATCCACTTCACCCAGGCCGTAACCCTTCGATTTCCCATCTATCTGACCCTTGGCATGGCCATCCTGACTCTGGTCACCACCCTCCGAATGAGGGAGACTCCTTTTCCCTCGGACCGCCATGGGGAGACGTCTCCTGCCAGGGCTTTCCGGCTGACCATGGATGCCGGACGTTGGATCATCAGGACGCCGTTTGCCCTGGTTGTTATCCTCGGGGGTCTGCTCTTCGACAGCTGCATCCGTATGGTGATCACTCTCACCAGCCAGTACTACCGCATCATCAGGCTCCCTGAAGCCTCTTTCGGACTGATCGGATCCGCTCTTGCAGTCCTCGGCATCTTTGTCCCCCGCGTGGCGTTACGGATGTCGCAGAGGCGCTCTCCCGCCTTTAACATGGCCATCATGGCAGGATTGACGATTCTGGGACTTACGGGAATGTCATTTGTCTGGCCTCTTATCGGCCTGCTGCCGCTGGCTCTGGTCTGGATCGTCATGTATCTCCAGGCATTTTTCCAAAGCCACTATCTGAACCGTATCACGGCTTCACAACAGCGAGCCACGGTCCTGAGCTTCAAGGGCCTCTCATTTAACCTCGCCTATGGTCTCATGGGGATTCTCTATTCGATCCTGCTTGCCTTTCTCAGAAGTACCGGGGGCGATTCGACACGCATCTCTTCGGGCGTTGCATTTGAAAACCTGGTATATATCAGGTCGCTGACCTGGTTTCCCTGGTGCTTTCTCGCGGCGACGGGGGCATTTGTCTTTTATGCCCGCTGGAAGATGAAAGGATCGGACCAGCACAAAACCGCTGGATAGCGTTCCATTATTGAATTTCTTCCGCCTCCCTTTTCCCTGCTATTCCAAAGGGGGCGAGAATGACCTCCTGCATCTCCCTGCCCGTCCATTTCATATCATTATTTTGTTTTCCTTTTCGATAGATTTCACTCATTTTCCGGGCGAGACGTCCGGCGGTGTCGCTCCCTGCAGATATGGCTCTTTTAATACCCTGCCAGTCCCCTCCGGCCGCAAACACGGCAAAGGCATCCAGGATCTCCGGAAAGACCTCTTTTGTAAGGCTGCCGAGAAAGGCAACATAAAAGCCCAGGCTCCCTTCTTTTTGATTTTTCAGAATATACGGAAGCGTTCCATGTTCGTTTGTGTCCGCAAGGAGATCCTTGACACAACGGGCCATGAGCTCGACGGGAGTATGCGGAAACTGGGCGATTATCTCGTGGAAGATCCTCCTGTTAAACACATGATCCTTGATTTCACCGAGTTCGTGATAGATGTATCTTTCTATTTCTCCCTTCAGTATCCGATCCAGATGTGGGCGCACCGCATGCACGTCCCCATCAATACCGTATTTCTTGAGGGCGAAACCAAGGGCCTGGCGTCCCGATTTATTCACATAAAACAACTGATCCCAGAAAAAAATTTTCGCTGAGGCCCTCCGTATGATTATGGAACCGTTCTGAGAAAGGGCGGGGATGGTCACCAGGTCACGGGCAAATTCGCGGCCCAGTATGAATACGGGCTGATTTTCAATACACCGCTTTTCTTCCAGGGCGGCAAGGAAAAAAGAGGGTTTGAGGCTGTGGACATACCCGGCACCATAATACAATTCATGGGGTTCCAGGATGCGATTGATTTCAGTTACATCCAGCGGATCGTAGTCCCGGCCCGCAATAGTTATCGCGGTGAACTCTTCGCCGGCAAGATTGTTCCATACCTCTTCCTGCTCTCCGATCCATTCGAGGACCCTGGATGATTCGTCTTCCACCCATGGCTCCAGGTCTTTATCCCACTTGTACAGATCCCGCAATCGCATTGCGAGACCGCAGATGGAATACAGGCCCGCATGGGAAGCATCGGAAATTCTGCAGTTGTGATTCACCTGTCGAACGATGCTGTCCAGGTCAAGCATGTCTTGTCCACCCCGGCAATACAATGGTGAAATGGACCACTCCGCCACAGGCAGTGGGTATCTCCCTGCTGTCATTCCGGAAAGCCCTCAGGGCTTATCCGAAATCCGGATTCCCGCTCCCCGACCGGGATCGAGGGCAGAATTCGCAGGAATAACCGGAACGTCGCAAGTCACGGGGTACGCAACCCGGTGCAGGAATAAAGGATGTGGCGGCACCCCCCTGTTTTTGTATCTGTCTCTGTCAGGATACACCTCCTCTCCCGCCTTGTCGAGGGTTAGCCCGGTCTTCCAGCCGATTTTCACGGTGAAATGGTCGAAAGAGGGGTGGATGCCGAGGTGAGTCAGCCGAAATCCCGTTCTGCGGCAGCACTCAAAAACAAATGGAGAAAGACGGGCCGCCGGTCTGTGAGGGCTATATTTCTAATGCAGCCAGGGAGGTGTGGAGTTATCCGCGGCCGGAGCGGATTATTGGGAAGGAAATCGGGGTAGTCGGGCAAAAAACAGGCCCGCATTTCTCGCGGGCCTTTCCAGCGATGATGATTGAGGAAGAAGTGGATAAGGGGGACGGAACCGTTTTCCAACCCCCTTATCGTTGGTATCAGTTCCAGCAGGGTGCACCACCATATCCACCCATGTGTCCGTAGCCGCCGCGGCCGTACCCCATCATTCCCTGCCCAGAGCCGGGGCCGTATCCTTGTGCTGTGTCGGCATTCGGTGCTATTTTCCTGGCCTTCAGATCGAAATCGAGACGCTTTTGAGCCATTTTTGACCGCAGGTTAGTGATATCATTCTGCAATGCCGTGATCCGATTCCTGTCGGGGTTGGCCGAGTTCAATTCGCTGTTGAGTTCCCTTGTTTTAGTCCAGAGCTCATTCCGAATCTCTACAGTATTATTATAGAAATTCTGCCGCAGCTGATCCAGTTTTGTGGCCTGCTCCTGACTGAGACCACCGTACCCGTAACCAACCCCGTTATTCCAACAATATCCAGGGCCATATCCCCAGCCCGTATCTCTGTGCATCCCGCCCCATCCCGGGCCCCATGCAAGGACCGGATACGCGACGGCCGCTACCAAAAGAAGTGCTCCCAGGATCGTCAGTGTCTTTTTCATAATTTTCCTCCTGTATCTGTGGTTGTTGTTTCTGATTTGTCCTCCTTCAATAGCAAGGGGCATGCCAGACATTCCCATGCAATGACAATGTATTGATATATCAATATATTAATGCTATCTGCTCCTGAATGGAGACATTTGTTATTGCCAAATGGGAGAAAATGATGGATACTTTCTATCCATACTTCGCACCCGAGTGGAGAGATATTATTCACCTTGAAGGCGGGAAGCGACTTTCAATAAGGAAGCATGCACCAACGGGGGTCGTATTTTTCCATCTTTATCCCGTGATGCTCGCCGGTTACGCTTTATATTCTGCGCTGATCATCCACTGGTACCTATTTTGCTAAGAACATTCGGTATGACAATAAAAGGCAAAACAGTGAAAAGGGAATGGTTTCGGATTCCCCCATGGATTCTGCTCGGTTCAGTTATTATTCTTGCACCCATCCTGATTTTTTGGACCCACGAAAACCTGAACAGGGAAAAGAAGTTCATAACAGAACTGCTGGTTGAAAAGGGAGCAGCCCTGATTCGGGCTTTCGAGGCGGGGACCAGGACCGGAATGATGGGCATGATGGGGATGCGAAGGGGAGAGTTCCGTCTCCAGAGGCTCCTGATGGAAACAGCCCGGCAGCCTGATATCGCCTATCTTATTGTAACCAACATACACGGGACTATTCTGGCGGGGAACGATCCCGATAAGATTGGATCAGTTTACGGAACCGACTTGAATCTGCGGCGGATTGCTCATTCCAGAAAAGTGGCGTGGCGTGAGGTAAGCAGTCCGAATGGATCGCATGTTTTTGAGGTTTTCCGCAGTTTTCTGCCGACCCAAGGGGGGTTCCGGGGATACAACCGGAAAGACGTGTGCGATCCATCACGTCAACAGTACCTCCAAGAAGATGGTTCCGGGGCAAACTCGCCTGATATCATTTTTGTCGGCCTTAATATGAAATCGGTGGTGGCCGCCAGAAAGGCAGATACTCTTCATTCCATCCTGATGGCGCTGATTCTGTTCCTGATAGGGTTTGTGGGCATATTCTTTCTCTTTCTCACGCAGGCCTATCGTACGGCGAGGGAAACGCTCACGAGGGTAAAGGCCTTTTCGGACAGCGTGGTGGAAAATATGCCCATTGGCCTTCTTTTTATAGATGATGACGGCAGGATAGCCTCCTTCAACCAGACCGCTGAAAAAACCATGAGACTCCCGGCCACCCGGGCACTTGGACGAAATGCGGATGAAATACTTCCTCGCGAGTTACAGTCCCTTGTAGCCCAATGCAAAGCCGACAAACAGATCATCGAAAAAGAAATGGACTGCCCTCTTGAGGACGGAAGCGTGGTCCCCCTGGACATTATTGTCTCTCTTCTCAATGAAAATGACGGCACAACTCTGGGGCATATTGTCCTTTTCAGGGACCTGACTGAGATTCAGGATCTTAAGGGCGAGGTCGACAGGAGCAGACGACTGGCCTCTCTGGGAAAACTCGCTGCGGGGATTGCCCACGAAATACGGAATCCCCTCAGTTCCATAAAGGGTTTCGCCACCTATTTCAAAGAGCGGTACCGGGATGTTGCCGCTGACCAGGAAACGGCTGATATTATGATACAGGAGGTGGAGCGACTCAACCGGGTCATCGGTCAGCTCCTGGAATTTGCCCGGCCGGTGAGTATTGCAAAAAAGCCCACTGACATCCCGGACCTCCTCCGCCAGTCATTAAAACTGGTGGAAGCGGACGCCGTTCAAAAAAGGATTCGTATCGAACTGGAAAGCCCTTCGTTGCAGCAAAAGGTGAGCCTCGATCCCGACAGAATAAAACAGGTCCTCCTGAACCTTTACCTGAACGCCCTGGAAGCCATGGGAGAAGGCGGGATACTGACTGTCGGCCTTTCGGGAAAAAGACCGGGCTTTCCCGAAATAGTGATCAGCGATACGGGCAAAGGCATTTCTAAGGACGATTTGACCCATGTGTTTGATCCCTACTTTACAAGAAAGCCCACCGGCACCGGGCTTGGTCTTGCGATCGTTCACAAGATCATGGAATCCCACGGAGGTGAAGTCCGCATGGAAAGCACTGTGGGAAAAGGCACGACGGTAACACTATCCTTTCCAGCCACAGGAGTTGATGAATGAGCACAAAAAATACGGTTCTGGTAGTGGACGATGACAAGGGTCACCGGACTATGCTGAAGACCCTCCTTTCCGGGTGGGGATTTGCCGTGTCAGAGGCGGATGATGGCTCCACTGCGATTGCTATGGCGCGTCAAAATCCTTTTGACCTGGTGCTCATGGACATCCGTATGATCAAAGTATCGGGCCTGGAGGCCCTCTCCGAGATCAAGGCGCATAATCCCGCCATTCCCATCATCATCATGACCGCCTATTCCTCTGTTGAATCGGCCGTTGAAGCCCTGAAAAAGGGGGCATATGATTATCTCACGAAACCCCTCGACTTTGATGTGCTGCGCCTTACCATGGAGCGTGCCATGGATCACACACAACTGAGAGAGGAAAACCGCCTCCTCAAGGCAAGCCTGGGAGAAAAATTCGACCGGCAGAATATCGTCGGGAACAGTCCGGGGATGGTTCATCTCTTTGAAACCATAGCCCAGGTTGCGCCGTCGGAGGCAACCGTGCTCATCACCGGAGAATCAGGTACCGGGAAGGAATTGATTGCAGGCGCCATCCATTATAACAGCGAACGAAAGCGAGGGCCTTTCGTGAAGGTCAACTGCGCGGCATTGACCGAGACCCTTCTCGAATCAGAGCTTTTCGGCCATGAAAAAGGTTCCTTCACCGGGGCCCATCGCCGGAAGGAGGGACAATTCAGCCTTGCTGACGGCGGGAGTCTTTTCCTGGATGAAGTGAGTGAAATGCCGCTCTCCATGCAGGTCAAATTATTGCGTGTGATCCAGGAAAGGGAATTCACCCGCGTCGGGGGAGAAGAAGTGATCAAAGTGGATGTGCGGCTCATCGCAGCCACGAACAAGGACCTGACCGAAGAAATCGCTGCGGGCCGGTTTCGGGAAGACCTGTTCTACCGACTGAACGTGGTGACCCTGCTCATGCCTCCTCTGCGGCAAAGAAAGGATGATATTCCGTTGCTTGCCCAGCACTTTCTGGAAGCATTTGCCGAAAAAAACCGAAAGTCAATCAGGGGATTCACCCCCCAGGCCATGGATCATCTCCTCCGCTATCACTGGCCTGGAAATGTTCGTGAATTGATGAATGCCGTTGAAAGGACGGTGGTCCTGTCACGGGCCGACTATGTGGACGAACCCGATCTCCCACCGACAATCCTGGAGACGGCCGGCGGCCCAATACCGGAGCCCCCGGCTCATGAACCCCCTGCCGATCTGCCCCTCGAGGAGGTGGAAAAGGCGAGCATACTCAGAACACTGGAATCCGCGGGAGGAAATAAAAGCGAGACTGCCAGGCGCCTGGGGATCACCCGCAGAACACTGCATAAAAAACTGAAGAAATACGGCGTGATGCCCTAACCCGTATTTCTCACGGGCAGTCTATTACGGCGGCGGATAGCCCCGTGTCTACTGCGTTGCGCTCGAAAAATGACCTCGACGTACTGGAAAGTACGCCTTCATCCATTTTTCTTCGCGCGCCTTGTGTCCACGGGACGCTCCACCACCTCATTACGAAAGTCCGTGAGAAATGCGGGCTAATCATTCAGGTCCCCTCAACAACAGCAGGGGCCTTGCCTCCCCAGAGCTGAATTGATCACTGCGGCTGCGCAGCCGACCCCAGCCTCTACGGTAATGGCCTCGGCGGGACAATTTTGCGAGCAGGCCCCGCATTCCATGCAGGCATCACGTTTTTCGAAAGAGGCTTTTCCGTCATTCATCCCAAAAACCGCATGAGGACAGACCACGAGACACATACCGCATCCCACGCACTTTTCCTCATCCAGTTCCAGGGTGACCACGTCTTTCAAATAGATAAGTTCTCCCATGACCTTTCTTTCCTTACGCTATGAACCGGGATGTGATCCAGAGACCCAACCCCACGACTGCGGCCGCGATCTCCATGGGCACCGCCCAACGCATCTCTTTTTTAACTCCCGAAAGAGATGTATAGGAGGATGCTCCGGTAAAATTCATCCCCAGGTATGCTGCCACGGCCAGGGTGAGAAGGCACCAGGCCGCGAGTTCCATCAAACCCGCCGTCGTCTGCAGCCACTCTGCACGAAAAGCCACGAGCGTGGCGGCCGGTACCAGGCCCATCCATGCCCCTTTCAGTGCGAAGGCACGACCCGGGAGCCAGGGAAGGAGCATCGGGGTCAGCACCGCACCTGCGATGATCGCCCCCAGTGTTGCTGCGGCCGCGAATAGCCCGTGCTGAGTGACGTTTACCCAGAATCCTCCGCCTCCCCCGAGTCCTCCAAGGAAGAGAAGGCCGGGCAAAATAATAAGGTATATTTTCATGGCCTCGACAAGTTCCACCGGGACGAGGACCAGTCGTTCCAGAAACGTGAATGTCTTGATCCGCATGGCAGGCGTCGTCGTCATGTCGTTATCGAGAAAAGCCGGCAGATCTTCAGCGCGTATGGGACCATAGGAAACCTTGAAACCCGAAAACTTTGTCACCTTATGGGCAGCCGTCCCCGGAGCGGAAAGCTGGGGCAGAATGAGCCGGCGGTGTCGCACCACCTTTGCGACTTCACAAAATTCGACGCGGCGCACCAGTTCCTCCGTGCCGAATGTCCCTTTGCCGGAAGCACACCATACATTGATGCCCCCCGTATTCAGAACGAGGATCCATGCATCCCTCCCCGGAAGTGCGCTGCGAAGCCGGTCGAAACTCATCTTGTAGCTGGCAGTCACCAGCACGGGAGAGTCTTCCCCGGGAGTACCCAGAGCGTACAGGCCGGGATCCACCGTGTAGTGCATCCGGCCCACGCCCCATCGCGCTTTGATAGTCCCCCACCGGTCATTGCGGTTCAACGAGGCGGAAACCCGGGGAACTTCTCCAATGGACGTGTGGAGCAGGCCGTCAATGAAAGGCTGATGGAGGTCCGGTTTCTTCAACCCTTCTTCTTCGCCCGGCGGCAGGGTGACCACGGGGAAGGAGAAGGATGCAAATGGTTCTTTCGAGAGATTTCCCAAAATCTGCCCTTTCATTCCCTGAACAATTCCCGGGCCGTCACCAGCCGCATAATCTGATTGGTCCCGGTGTAAATCTGGATGAGCTTGGCATCCCGCATCATCCTTTCCACGGGAAAATCCTTCATATATCCATAGCCGCCCATGACCTGCACCGCGTCCGTGGTGACTTTCATGGCGGTATCAGACGCAATAAATTTGGCCATTGCACAGGCCTGCAAAATGAGACGACGTTCTTCTTTATCCAGGTACCTGGCCGCCTGATAGGTCAACAGGCGGGCGGCTTGCGTATTTGCAGCCATGTCGGCCAGCATGAATTGAACGGCCTGGAGTCTTGCAATGGGATGTCCGAACTGTACCCGCTGTTTCGCATATGAAACGGCCTCGTCAATAGCACCCTGTGCAAGACCGACAGCCTGGGAAGCAGCAAAAACACGGCTGGTATTGAGTGCAGCCATCATATTGGGAGCACCGTCACCTTCCTCGCCGATCCTGTTTCCCGCCGGGACGATCATATCCTCAAAAAAAAGCTCCGAATTGATTGAGCCCCGCATGCCCATCTTGTTTTCATTCTTGCCGTAGGATAAACCTTTCGAACCCTTTTCAACTGCAAACGCCGTCATTCCCTTGAACTTCCGCTCAGGGTCGGTATAGGCATACAGGCTGATGACATCCGCCACGCTCCCATTGGTGGTAAAACACTTCTGACCATTGATCACATAATGGTCTCCCTTTCTGACGGCGCGCGTCTTCATGGACAGGACATCCGACCCCGCTCCGGGTTCCGTGGCCGCAAACGCCGCCAGCTTGCCGGCGGCGAAGCCCGGGAGGAATCTATCCTTCAATGCATCACTGCCGCCCATCAAAATCGGGAGCATGCCGTCCGCTTGGGCGATCAGAATCAACGCCGAAGAGGCACAGACTTTGGCGATCTCCTCCACGATCATGCAAAAGAGGAGATATTCGGCCCCGATGCCTCCATATTTTCCCGGGAGAAGCGGGGTGAGAACACCGGTATCCGTGTATAATTGAACGGTGTCCCAGGGAAATTCCTGCTTTTCATCGATCTCAGCGGCCCGCGGCTTGATCTTCTCCTGTGCCATATCCCGTACACTGTTCAGAATCATTTCCTGTTCATCATTGAGCTCTATCATGCTTTTCTCTCCTGGAGGGGCCGAACCGGGCCGGAGGAGCAACCTCACGTCGATCCGGAGCACGGAGTCGTCAATGGACCGGCCTGGTTCCCCGAATTGCCGCGCCGGATCCACGAAGCAAGGGTCTTCGAAAGAGGCTTCACCGAGATGATAAGAAGCAGGAACGCACCAACCCACTGTATCCACAGGGGAATAATTTCCCTCGCCTGCCCGACGACCGCCGCTGCGGAAACACCCGAAAAAATGTAAAATTTATCTAAAAGAAAACTGAACAGCAAGGTGAAAACAATTATGGTTCCCAGATAGATTGCCGTTGCGCGCCGTCCAAGGCTCCCGAGCAGGACGCTCAGAGAGGTAACATTCGTTGCGGGACCAGCCAGAAGAAAAACCAGTGCCGCGCCGGGACTGACCCCTTTGAGTATGAGGGCCGCCGCCACAGGTGTGGAGGCAGTGGCACAGATGTAGAGGGGAATGCCCACAGCGAGCATCAGGAGAAGGGAAGGAAATCCTCCACCAAGATATCGGATCATGACGTTCCCCGGAACAACCGCTGTGATGAGACCCGCGAGCAAAAGGCCGAGGAAGAACCATGAAGCCATGTCCGCCCAGACCTCTGTTGCGGCATACCGCATGCCTGCCGTCACCTTGGTAAGCAAGGTATGGTGATGGGCATGTGCTTCGGGAGGGCAATCCAGCCCGTCGCAACAACTGTCCACCGGGCAGCTCAGGTCAGGGGCTGCTTGCTTCCCTGCATCCTCTTTTTGAAAAACATTTTCCATGACCCCCGCAGCCACCGCGGTAAGAAAAGCAGCCACCGGCCGGGCGACGGTCATGACAGGATCGAGAAGCGCATAGCTGACGGCAATGGAATCCACGCCTGACTCCGGGGTGGAGATGAGGAACGCAGTGGTGGCGCCCGTGTTCGCGCCCTGATTTTTCAAAGACACGGCCGCAGGCAACACACCGCAGGAACACAGGGGAACAGGGACCCCCAGCAATCCCGCTTTGAACACTGATCTGAAATGCCCCCGGCCGAGGTGCTTCGCCACGGTCCCGGGATTCAGGAAGACCCGGAGGAGGCCGCTCACCGCCAGACCGAACACTATGTACACAGAGGACTCCAGCAGCATCAGCCAGGCCTCACTGACAACAGCAAACAAGATGTTCATTTCTGATCAACTCCCCATCTGCGCGTCACTCACGTATATGCTCCAGTCCGATCCGGAGAAGATCGGCCACATGATCATCGTCCAGTGAATAGTACAGTATCTGTCCATCCCGGCGGGACTTGACAAGAGAACGATCTCTCAGACGCCGGAGCTGGTGGGACACGGCAGATTCGCTTATACCGATAAAGGCTGCAAGATCACAGACGCACATTTCTCCCCTCCCCAGGGCCATTACGATCCGCAGCCGAGTAGGGTCACCAAGGATCTTGTACGACAGGGCAAGGCATTCTATCTCTTTTTGCGGGATCGCCTCCCTTCTCGCCCGATCCACACGATCCGTATGGACGCAGCGGACACCGCACATATCCTCCTTCGAATACACGTTTTTTTCCATGTTTGTGAACCCTGACCGGTTATCTGTGTATATGTTCATATATCAAATCATGCATCTCGTGTCAATGAGAAACCTCGACCTGCCGGAACCTCCATCATCTCACCTGAGGTACTTCCGCTCATCCGGCTCTCACCCGCTTTGATTACCGGGGAGTGATTCAAAGAGATTTCTCTTTCATCCGGCTGGGAAATCTGCCATTATCTCCTGCAAAAAAATGGTTTTACCACCACCTAAAAAAGGAGCATGTCATGTCATCGTTTCGCGGCTTTTCAGGAGAGATGATCACGTTTTTCGAAAGTCTCAAGAAAAACAACCGAAAGGAATGGTTTGACGCGCACAGAAAAGAATATGAACAATTTGTGATGGAGCCTGCCAGGGCTTTTGTCCTTGATATGGGGGAAAAACTCCAGACTATTGCCCCCGGTATCCGGGCCGTTCCCAAGGTCAACCAGAGCCTTTTCAGGATCAACAGGGACACCCGCTTCAGCAAGGACAAGCGCCCGTACAAGACCAACCTCGGAATCTGGTTCTGGGAAGGGAAGCGCAAAAGGATGGAATGTCCCGGATTCTATTTTCACGTTGCCGACGGGAAACTGATGTTGGGTTGCGGCATGTACAGGTTCAGCCCGGAGCTCTTGCGTTCGTACAGGGAAGAGGTCGTCCACAAAAACCATGGCAAGAAACTGGCAAACGTGGTTTCCCGGGTTTCCGGGAAGGGGTACGTCATCGGTGTAAAACACTACAAAAAGGTACCGCGCGGCTTCGATGCCGGTCATGAGCGGACCGAACTGCTCCTCTACAATGGACTCACGGCCATGATGGAGCAGGAAATCCCATCCGAGCTTTTCTCCCCCGCGATCATTGACCATGCCTTCTTAGGCTTCAAAGATATGTTGCCCATCCATGAATGGCTGCGGGACACGCTTGGATAAGGGGCACGTTTCCTATTGCACCAGAAGGACCGACAATTCTTTGGATAACTGCAGGACCTTCTGGGATATGCTTCCCAGAAAAAATTCCTTGAAGCCTGAGATGCCCCGTCTCCCCATAACGAGCATGTCGGCGCCGCACCGCTCTGCCTCGGCAACAATATCCCTCGCCACACCCTTCTTGTGGATACTTGTCTTCACCTGGATATTCTTCTCGGGAAAGCCTGCGTCAAGCAGAACCTGCTTGGCCTTCTGCAAAGCCGTTTCAAGTGCCACTTTCTTTTCCTCCTCCACCTGGCAAAATGCCTCCTGCTGTTGGGTGAAGGTCGGGACAAGGGTATCTGCCTTCAGTTCGCATACGGCTGCCGTACTCGGGATCACGCTGAAAAGGATGATCTCATGGCCCGTACTGAAAGTTTCAGCCACAAAATCAACGGCCCTGGCGGCATTTTCCGAATAGTCAAGCGCAACAAGAAATTTTTTCCCCATAGTTCGTCTCCTCGGTTGGAATCGTAACATTCAAGAGTGCAACCCGGCTTGGTCAGTCCGGTTCATCATAATATATATTCTTCAAGGCCCGGTCAAGCTGTCTTCAGCCTGCCTTCCACCACCGGTGATATGTGACAAAATGCGACGCCGTAAAGCCTTACGGCGTCCATTTCACGGTGAATCAGGGGCTGAACGAGATCACTGAAAGTGGGTATCAAGGTTTTATGTAAGCAAATCCTTCGTTTTGCAGTTCAATGATCCTGGAAATGCCTGCCGGAACGATCTCACAGAAAGGCAGCAAGCTTTCAGGGGCAAGATGGAGATTTTTCAGGGAATTGTTGCAGATATAGATGGCCAGTATGCCGCGGTTTACCCATTGGGCAGCGGTTTCAGCCCATTCTGTTCCGGATTCACCGGCAAGGAATAACTGCGGGGCCTGAAAATTGGCCACGAAAGCCGCCTGAACGACCGTTCCTTTGTCGGCAATCAGGTTGGCCGTGTTGTTCACCGCGATGCGCAGTCTTTGCGGGTCGGGCTGTTCCAGATGAAAAACAACCCGGTATTCACTCGATTTTTTCATTTTTTTGATTTGCGGATCTGCAAGTCCTGATTTTCAGGTTATTCAAATTTCAAAGGGACGCTCTTTAAAGTTCTTTTCCGAAAAGCTGGGCGTCCGATACTCTCTCAATCCCCTTCACGGCCTGCCTCTTTGTTTTGAGGTTTACCTGGAGATTCCTTCGATCAAAACCGAAAATATCTTATTTCTATCGGTATGTTATGTCAAGAAGTAATCCGGGAGGAATGAAAAACGGTGCAAAGCCGGTTTCTGCTTCTCACGTTACCGCTTCCAGTCCTCATGAGGCCTTCGATGATTCTTTGATGGCGAGCAGGGGGATGGGCAGGATTCAGCGGCGAGGGGCTTACGGGAGAGCTTGAGCGTTACGATAAGGAATACTTATCCCGGAGTCTTCTTGACAGGTCCCCGATCATTACGAAGGCCTTGTCCACGGTTTTTTCCCGGTCCGGGTTGACCAGGCAACAGGTGGCAGGAGACAGCAGACTCCTGGAAAAGAGGAAATCGCGGTCAATGCCGCTTCTGTCCAGTACTGCCCAGATATCTTCCAGACGCTGTATCATGGAATCCATATCTTCTTTCTCGAACGGTTCAAAGTTGGTGGGAACCATTCCCCACACCAGGACTCCTCCGCGATCGAGAAACCGCCTGATGGATTGGGCATAACTCGAAAAAATTTCTCCATTGCTGTACACGTCCAGGGAGAGGATGTCCAGGTCCATGCTCAAAAGAAAATCCCAATCCGGATTACCGCAAAGATGCACTCCCCGGGGCCTCTCTATCATTGAAAAGAAGGATTCCATATCCGTATGAGCGGCCATGTCGTTATACCCAGACATGGCGCTGAAAAGGTACTGGAGGCCCGGTTCGTCCACGAACATGAAAGCGTTGGGATTTCGTTTTTTCAATCTTGCAAGCTGGACATTGATCCGTTTCGCCATGAATTCAAACAGGAACGGCCGAACGGTGTCGTCGAACAGAATGGGACGATCATCCTGATCCACCACATTGAACCCGAAGCTTATGGGGCCTTCAAGTTGTCCCCGGATGGCAGGCCGGTCAGACAGGTCCAGGTCAAGGAATCGGTGGTAGACCACCGAATAGGTCCTGCTGATGTCAAAATATTCGGCCTCGTCAAAATGGGCCATCGTCTCTTCAAGTTCCGTGATAAATTTCTCCATGGAGAAGCGCAGCGTCCGCTTTTCCATGTCGAGCAGGATGCCGGGAAAGTGTTCGGATGCCTGGACATACATGTCCTCATAGTAGCTGTAAAGGGGAAGCTGAGGCCAGAACGGGATGTCAGTGGACAGGGCCACGTTGAGTGCGTGGTCCACATCGGTGTGCGGCATCACCGCCATTGCAGTCGTGAGCAGATTCCCCGGAATGGGCATTGTTCTCTTGCCTCCAGTCTCTCTATACCATAAACCCTAACCGTGTCGGCCCTCTGTTATATGGGGGGAGCGATTGTCACCAGGACCCGCAGATCGGTGCCCGCACGTATCCCATGCGGCTCGCTGATATCTGAAATCAGGACGTCTCCGGCCCTAGCGGGCAGTGTTCCATCCTTGGCCAGGAACTCGCCTTCTCCTTCGAGAATCACAATGCTGACCTGGCCGTCTATATCATGGGAATGGATGGGGAGCTCCTGCCCTGCCTTGAAATTGAAATTCAGGATCTTGAAATAGGGCGAATCGTGGACAAGCAACCGTGCCATATGGAGATCATTAAAGCTGTTTTCCTCATATAGATTTGTCTTTTTCATATTCTCTCCTATGCCGGAACTGCCGTTTTCTGCAGTATCTCTCCCCGTGTACTGATAACCACCTGTTCCATGGGTATCTCTTTTCCTGCTGCCTTCATGGCCTGTTTGACAATCATGGGCAGCCCCGAACAGCACGGGACTTCCATGACAAGCGCGGTAATGCTCCGGATACCGGCGGTTTTGAATATTTCTGTAAATTTGTCGATATACCCCGGAACATCGTCAAACTTGGGGCATCCTATCATGATCACCTTGCCCTCCAGAAAATCAGCGTGCACGTTCGGGTATGCCACAGAAACGCAGTCTGCCGCGATCAGCAGATCCGCTCCTTTCAGAAACGGGGCGGTCGGCGGTATCAGGTTGATCTGCACGGGCCAGTGGGTAAGCCTGGAATCGGCACGGGCGGATGTTTCTGCTTCGCCCGGCGCTTTCCGGTACTCTGCAGGAGCGAACACGTGAATCTGGCTGGACGGACAGGCGGATGCCATGGTAAAAGGAGCCTGCGCGGTGCCGGTTTCCTTTTCGTTGAGATACACTTCCACCGCTTCCTCGTCAAAATCATCCGCCTCGCGCTCGATCACCTGGAGGGCACCATTCGGGCACTCCCCCAGACAGGCCCCCAAGCCGTCACAGTATTTCTCTGCAACGAGCCGGGCCTTGCCGTCAATCATCTGGATTGCCCCTTCGGCACAGCTGGGCACACACTGGCCGCACCCGTCACATAACTCATCATCAATTTCTATTATTTTCCTCATTACTTTCATGATAGTCTCCTTACCAGCTCATCATGCGCAAGGACCTTCCCGCTCTCTGTCAGGAACGATTTTTCTATTATATTTTCAAGATGTTCGATCTCAACAGGCGGTTCCTTTTGTTTCTCCTCCAGATTGACGATCAGGTCAGCGTCATACAGGCACCGGAAATTGACCGTGTCCTCCGGCCTGGGATGGTGATGATGGGCGATAATATCACAAACCTCTTCAATCAATTTTTCCCCAGCTCCCAGCCTGTTCAGGATCTCCCTGGCGACCGGCGGCCCCTCTTCCTCTTGGTACCGAGCTGCCGTGCTGTTGTGTTTTCTTTCGGCCTCCTTGATGCCGATATCATGAAGATAGGCCGCTGAAAGGATGACCGCCAAGTTCCCTTTTTCTTCCCGTCCAATTTTCTCGGCAAATCTGGCCACACGGGTGGCATGGCCGATCCGCTTGAAATCCCGGCCGAAATATCGCTTCATCTCAATAGCCACCCGGTCCTTGAGCAAGTCTTCTTTCTGAGCGATAAGCTCGGGAGGGAGGTTCCCGATACACTGTTTTGCGTACTGGCAGTAAGCTGCACAACCGAAATCCAGATGAGGATTCAGGAAACGATGACCGCACTTGGGACATTTGCGGGTGGTATCGTCCTTGAAAAATTCCACTTGAGCCCCGCATTCAGGGCATTTTTCCTCAAAAATGGCCCCCGGTTTCCAGTACTGCATATCCTGCCCCGGACATTTCATGGTTCGTTCCCTCTTTTTCTTGGCGGAATGAACAGGCCTTATCCGGGTTGTGGATATCCCGATGTTCCTGTTCACCCGCCAAGTAATTGATATGTTACTTCCCCGCCATCATTGCCTGGATGTCTTCCTCAACGCTCCCGATCGGTTTGATAGCAAACTTGTCAACCAGGACATCCAGCACATTCGGAGATACAAATCCGGGCAGAGTCGGTCCCAGGCGCATGCCCTTCACTCCCAGGGAAAGAAGTGCCAGCAGGACCGCGACGGCCTTCTGCTCATACCACCCTATGTCAAAGGAGATGGGAAGTTCATTGATATCCGAAAGTCCAAAGACTTCCTTCAACTTCAGGGCAATAACCGCGAGGGAGTAGGAATCATTGCACTGTCCTGCGTCAAGGATCCTTGGAATCCCGCCGATATCACCCAGGTCCAGCTTGTTATAGCGGTACTTGGCACATCCCGCCGTCAGGATAACGGTATCTTTGGGAAGCGCCTTTGCCACCTCGGTAAAGTATTCTCTTGTCTTGTGGCGCCCATCGCAGCCTGCCATGACCACAAAACGCTTGATGGCCCCCGACTTCACCGCCTCTACAACCTTGTCGGCCAGGGCGAGCACCTGATTGTGGGCAAACCCGCCCACGATCTTGCCTGATTCGATTTCGACCGGCGGCTTGCATTTCTTCGCCGTTTCTATGACCTCAGAGAAGTCTTTTGTCCCGCCTTTGGGCCTGTCCGCGATGTGTTTGGCACCGGGATATTCCACAACCCCTGTTGTGAACAGCCTGTCCAGATAGGTATTGTCCTTCCTGAGCGGTACCAGACAGTTGGTGGTCAGAATGAGGGGACCGTTGAAGGACTCAAAC
>Ga0315542_1000069_pt1 | contig 49671 bp, 37 predicted proteins | sample SalMarSW160120MG_FD_202541 | JGI IMG/M metagenome (GOLD analysis project Ga0315542, IMG submission 202541) | Salt marsh sediment microbial communities from the Plum Island Ecosystem LTER, Massachusetts, United States - Salt Marsh Sediment SW1601-20 ...
GAGTTATAGCTGACCGGTAACATCCAGAAAGCCGGCCACAAGCCTTTGCCGGCCGGGACTTTGACACGCGCTTCCGCATAGCCATAGGTGTAAGTGAATCCCGGGGCGATGGAACCACTCCGCCCGCCGGTCATCACCATCCCGGAGGTATAGTGGTAGGTGCTGCCATTCCAGGCGGTCATATCCCGCTTTTGGGCGCGCAACTGCAGGACACCATTCTGCACCAACACATCGCCGGGATTGTAGAGCTCCAGCTCATGGTTCGTCTCGATCGAACAGGTTGTATCTGCCCACCAGAAGCAGGTATGCCATTTGCTCTGGTCTAAGCTGTTGCTGCTGAATTCGTCACGAAACACCATTTTCCAACTGCCACCCTGGCCAATTGGCTGGGGGTCGCCGCCGGGTGCCGGTGAAGCCGTGGGTACACCGGTGGGCGTGGGTGGAATTGAGGTCGAAGTAGGCGCATTGGTAGGTGCCGGGGTGGTTGTCACCGGTAGAGGTGTGGCTGTTGGAGCATTCGTGGCAGTAGGCGGAGCTGACTGCGATGTGGTGTACTCGACGTGCAATTGGGGCGCATTTGAGGCGCTGCCCTCGTAGGAGACTGCCACGCGGCGGCCTAAGCCGTCGACGAAGAGCACCAGGTTGTTGCCGGAAGCCCAACCCTTGCGGCTGACAACTTCCTGGATGACAGGTGCCAGGTCGGGAGACTGCACGCTGGCCCCGACGTTGTTCCAGGCGGGGAGATTGCCCCAACTTACCGAAGCATCAGTGTGCGGGCGGTTAGTTACGTCATAGGCATTGAAACTGAAACCGGCTGCGTTGTCGGCAGCCTGGGCGCGCAGCGTCAGGGAGGTGGCTTCGCTGGAAGTCTCGTCAACGTGGAAGGTCAGGTGGGCATGTATGATGGTAGCACCTTGCGGGATGTTCAGGTTGGTGAAGCGCATGCCGATGCTTTGCGGTCCCTTGGCGACACCGGGATCGTTGATCAATTCCAGGTCGGAGCTGTCTTTGTAGATAAAGCCATCGTTCAGGCGCTGCTCGACATCGTCGCCACCGCTGGCGATACGTGCTTTGACCGTGATGGGTGAAGAGGAAGCAGCTCGGGCAAGTTGGATGCTTTTTTGGTGCAATGGAGTAAACAGGCTTGCCAGCAGACTGAAAATCAGTAGACTGGCAAAGAACATTTTAGATGGATGAGATGGATACATCGTACCTCCAGGCGTAAAGATAGGCCCAAAACCCAGGAACTCCTCCTGTTCGCTCTCGGAAGAGGCCGAGTCGGACCCATGCGATATTGAGCAGACCGGGTGTTCTTAATACCCGCGCTCAAAGGTTCAGCATAACGGTGCTGTGTCCATTCCATCCCCCTGGCCGCTGGGGCTCAGCGGATAGTAGATACTATTTATTTTTTTGATTGAGATGTGGCCACGTTCAGGCCCAAAAAGACACATAAGTAGTCGAGGGCACTACATTATGTTTCGTTGGGTGATTTTTATCATACTTATTGATGGTTAAGTTTAAAACATGAGCAAATAAAAATTATGTGCTGGTTAAGCATCTTGCTTCAAGAAAAGTTCTTCGATCATATCCACCAGACCCGGAGCGTCTTCCAGGCTGAATTGTGGTTCTTGAGAGGGCAGATTGAGATCGGTCGCGAAGGCGATACGCCTAAGGACATCATCTAATGGTTCAGAACTGCGCCCGGCACGCACTACCTCGATCTTGGGAGTGCTGGCGCGGCTGAAACCTTCCGTCAGGATGATATCAACATCGTCCATAATGACGCTGATTTCTTCGAGCTCCAGTTCATTTCTGAGATTACGGATCGAGACCAGGCGATCCGGGGCGGCAATGATGACGTGATCGCTGCCGGCGTGAGCGTGACGCCAGGTGTCTTTCCCGGGACGGTCGATCTCGATTCCGGGATGGGCATGGTGCTTGATCGTGCCCACTCTGTAACCGCGGCGTTTTAGCTCCGGAATGAGCTTTTCCAGCAAGGTAGTTTTCCCCGATCCTGAACGCCCGATGATGGAGATAACCGGTATTGATGTGGATGATTTCATTTTCTCTCTCCGTGTAGGTTTCCTATATTATACGGTAGGGGCACGGGGAGAATGTCCCGAATCCCAGGTATCGAATTGACACCCCGTGCCCCTACTTGAGGTGCCTCTTGCGGTATTTCTTTAAATTTTCAAATATATGTGAGTTTGGTTAAAATATTTAACATTCTATTGACATTTAAGTGTACAAGGCTATAATGCAGAACAAGTTGCATATCTCGATCATTTATGTCATGATTTAAAGAGATTAGCCCTTATCATGGGCGGAATTAAAAGCAGAATATCAAGGAGCATTACATGGAGATTTCTCTGCAAATGGTGTGAGTAAATCGCTATGGAACGGGTTGAATAAATTTGTGTTAGTGGACTGCCGTTCCAAGCGGGGAATTTTCAGCGGTTTACCCTAAGATCAGCATCTAGTTGAATACTATTCAAAAATTGACTGTCGTGAGCGAATACTGTGCGCTCAGAACGGGAGTTTGTTCTACTTAACTAAATACGCTCTCCTGTAGCATCACAACAGGGGTATTTAAAGGTACATTTGACAGGGGGACCTTATCAGGAGGTTACTATGTTGAGCACTACCGACCAAAAACATAACCCGCCATGGGTTAGCGTTGTCATTCCCACATTGAACGAGGCCAAGAACTTGCCTTATGTACTGCCGAGAATCCCGGATTGGGTGCATGAGGTTATTTTGGTTGATGGGCACTCATCCGACGGAACTGTGGAGATCGCCCAGGAGCTGCGCCCTGATGTCAGGGTCGAAATGCAAAGGGGGAAAGGAAAAGGGGATGCGCTGCGCCAGGGTTTCGAAGCCGCCAGCGGTGACATCATCATCATGCTGGACGCAGATGGATCAACCGACCCGGCTGAAATCCCTGCTTTTGTCGGACTCTTGAGAGCCGGCGCTGATTTCGTTAAAGGCTCACGTTTCCTGCAAGGAGGGGGCACAGCAGACATGCCCTTCTACCGGCGTTTTGGCAATTGGGGGTTAATGACCCTTGTACGCCTCATTTTCGGAGGTCATTACTCCGATCTGTGCTATGGTTACAATGCATTCTGGTCGTGTTATCTGCCCAGGCTTCATCCCGATACGAACGGGTTTGAAATAGAAACATCGCTTAATGTGCGAGCCTTGCGGGCCGGGTTGAAAGTGATGGAAGTACCCAGTTTTGAGGCCAGGCGAATCTATGGAGACAGCCACTTGAGAACCATCCCGGATGGCTGGCGGGTGTTGATGACAATCCTGCGCGAACGATTGCAGAGCAAGCCTCAGCACGTTGTTCGAAATGAGCTCATTTCCCGGGAATATGATGGTGAAGAGGTTGTCCGTAATCCTTTCGAACGTGATCCTATGTCTTTATAAGCAAGGTCAGTATAACTTCCTCTTTTGAAAGTGCAAATTCATCGTGAATACTTCGAAATTGACAGTATCTGTCGTACTTTGTGCTTATACCGAGGAGCGCTGGGGGGATCTGGTGGCTGCTTTAGAATCTTTGCAGCACCAGACCCTCCCAGCGGAAGAAATCCTCCTGGTTATCGACCATAATCCCCGGCTGTACTCCAGGGCTGGCGAGCGATTCACTGATATTTCCGTGATCGAAAATCGGGGGAAGCGTGGTCTTTCCGGGGCGCGCAATACCGGGATAGCCGCGGCTCATGGGAAGGTGATCGCTTTCCTGGACGAAGATGCCGTCGCGGACGGGGATTGGCTCGAACGGCTCCTGGGCGGTTATGCTGACCCGAATGTAATCGGCGTGGGTGGCGCGATCGAAGCGCTGTGGTTGCAAGGCCGCCCTGGCTGGTTCCCTGAAGAATTCGACTGGGTGGTCGGTTGTACATATCGCGGCATGCCACTTGATCCCGCTCCTGTGCGCAACTTAATCGGCTGTAATATGTCCTTCCGGCGCGAGCTTTTTGAAAAGATCGGTGGTTTTCGGAGCGGCATGGGACGCATCGGGACGCGTCCGGTAGGCTGTGAAGAGACCGAGCTCTGTATCCGGGCACGGCAGGAGCGCGCAGATGGGGTGTTGCTCTACGAGCCACGGGCGCGTGTGCACCACAGAGTCCCTGCCAGACGCTCAAACTGGCGCTATTTCAGTCAGCGCTGTTACTCGGAGGGTTTATCAAAAGCCCAGGTTACCGACCTGGTCGGCTCGCGAGACGGTCTGGCGAGCGAGCGAAGTTATACTTTGCGAACGCTACCGTCAGGTGCTTTGCGAGGTGTGAGCGATTCGTTCCGACAACGAAATTTGGACGGATTGCGGCGGGCCACAGCGATCGTGGCAGGCTTACTCATCACGACATTCGGATACCTGTTTGGCAGGAATTCCAGAAGCCTGGCCTCTCTCAAACACTTACAGGATAAAGATGGTGCTTTTCCGCTTCCGGAGCGTTTGGATTAGCTTCATCGTTATCTGTGGGGGTGAAGATATCAATTAGAGGGCAACGAAAATGAACTATAGAAAACAAAATCCTGTGCAGCTTGAGGAGAAATTGAAGAACATCAGGCCTGTGCGCATGCTGGAAGTTGAGATCAGCAAGCCACTGCCCGACCTGACGGACAATGGGGAGCCGGCAGAACGTAAAGCTTCCCGGGTGATGGCATTTGTGCGCTTGCATCAAAAACCCTTGGGAATGATCATGATCGAACTGCCAACTGGGGGTCTCTCGGCACAGGCGCTTGCTGATCAAATCTGGCACCTCCTGGCCGAAGAAATCAACACACATTTAATACAGGATGGGTCGCAGGCAGTCACGGGCATAGATGCGCATGGAATCTCGAACGCTGAATTAGCAGCCTGCTTACGCTCGCAGCAGGCTTTTCTCGAAAGTGCTCCTTTCGTAAGCGTCATCATTGCGACGCGTGACCGGACGGAGCGGCTTAAGGCTACCCTGGATTCGGTGCTGGCCTCAGAATATCCGAGTTTTGAGATCATCGTGGTGGATAATGCGCCCAGCTCGGACTCCACCGCGCGCATGATCATGAATGATTACGCAGGCGGGAAAGTGCGATATGTGCGTGAAGACCGGCCTGGGCTTTCCGTGGCGCATAACCGCGGCATCCTGGAAGTGCGCGGCGCTTACGTCGCCATCACCGATGATGACGTGATTGTCGATCGTCATTGGTTGGCGGAATTGATGCGCGGTTTTTCGGCAAATGAGCGCGTTGGTTGCGTTACCGGTATGATCCTGCCAGTGGAACTGGAGACCCCTGCGCAATTATGGTTCGAGCAGTACGGAGGTTTTAGCAAAGGATTCAAGCAGAAAGTGTTTGACTTGCGGGAAAATCGACCAGATGACCCGTTGTTCCCTTACACAGCAGGAAAATTTGGCACCGGGGCTAATATGGCCTATCGCACTACTTTGCTGCTCGAGATGGGCGGTTTTGATCCGGCCACCGGCATTGGAACCATGACCTATGGCGGGGATGACCTGGCTGCTTTCTATGAGGTGCTCCAGAACGGTTACAGCCTGGTTTACCGGCCGGATGCAGTCGTGCACCACCGCCACCGGCGTGATTATGCCGGGCTGCAGCGCCAGATTTTTGGCTATGGCGTCGGTTTGACTGCATTCTTGATGAAGACCCTGGTCGACCATCCGACTCGCATTTTTGAACTGGCGTCTCGCCTGCCTTATGGCCTATTCTTCATCTTGAGTGGCCACTCACCCAAGAACCAAAAGAAACACGCCGACTATCCCCCCGAACTGACCCGCCTGGAGCGGATAGGCATGCTGTACGGCCCTCTGGCCTATCTACGCAGTCGCTGGCATGCCGGGCGTCTCAACAGGCAAGCTGAAGCCCACCAGCTTTTCAGGGCGCATCCGGCTGGTCTGGGCATGCCCTCTCATAAAGGAGATTCCAACCCATGAGCAAGACGGTGCCAATCCTGCTCTATCACAGCATCGCGGAAGAAGCCTCCGCACAATTCCGAAAATGGGCAGTGAGGCCGCGGGATTTCGCGGCTCAGATGGGTTATCTGCACGAAAATGGTTACACGCCGATGACGGTTACCCGGCTGGCTCGGACGATTGCCAACCGGCGTGTACCTCTGCCGGAAAGGCCTGTCGTAATCAGTTTTGATGATGGTTTTGCTGATTTTTACTCTCAGGCCTTTCCGGTCCTGGAGTTTTACGGTTTCACGGCTACATTATATGTGGTGAGCGGTTACGTGGGCGGCAGCAGCCAATGGTTACATAGCCAGGGGGAGGTGGAGCGCCCTATGCTAACCTGGGAACAAATCACGGAGCTTGACACTGCTGGGGTCGAGGTAGGCGCTCACACGCAAACTCATCCTCAGTTGGATACCCTGGCACCTGGAATCGCTCGGGAACAAATCCAGGGCTCGAAGCTGGTCTTAGAGCAGCAGCTTGGTAAGCGGGTTGTCTCCTTCGCTTACCCGCACGGCTATTACAGCCCTATCGTGCGGAACATTGTCCGCCAGGCTGGCTTCATCTCAGCGTGCGGCGTTAAGCACGCCATGAGTTCTGTGAACGATGACCGGTTCGCGTTGGCGCGCATCATCGTTGCCCACGGTACAAGCATCAGCGGTTTTCGCGCCTTGCTGGCAGGGGAGGGGCTGCGGGTGGCACCGGTGAGGGAGAGAACCCGTACCAGAGCCTGGCGTTTCTTGCGACGTTCGATGGTTATTTTGCGCACACGTTCCAGTATGGGGGGATGAGGGTTGTTATGAAGACAAAAATACCCGTGAACGGAAAAGATAGTTCCACACTCGCGCAGAATAAAGCGGAATTGGAAAACGAGTTTTCTTCGCCGTTGTTCATGAACATCACTGCTATGGATGCGTCCGAAACCTATCCGCTGCTGTTGCTCAACCTGCTAAACAGCCTGGCAGAGCTGGCGGTACTGCTACCTGGAGAGATCGAGCGAGGCACCTGGTTGAACGCATACTTGCTCGCGGCGGGGATGAACCAGATCGTCGAAGATGAGCTGCATCCGGACCCTTTGCTGTTGGGAAAAGCGGCGAAATACCTGGGCCGCATGCGGAGTCCAGTGGGCCCCTGGGCGGCGCGCCTGGCAAAGATGACAGCCTCCGTGATCCTGACTATGCGTTCCTGGGGGCAGCAAACTCGCAGGTTGACCCGTTGGCAGGCGGAACTGACGCTGCTGGTTCAGCAGTTGGCCGAAAGGGTCGTTGGCCTGCCGGAATCTCATGGGACCTCAAAGGATGAGTTGGCCGGCAGCTCGCAGGCGTTGGTTGCTGCTGAAGAGAGTCTTCCGGAGCGAATCCGGGGTGCACTTCTGCGGTTGCCCTCCTGTTTTCGCAGCTTCGACCAACACCCGGATGACTTGCAGCGCCTGGCGGAGAAGTATTTTCAGTACTGGCCAGAGCGCAGGCTTCCATTGGTGGTTGTGGGCGTGCGCACCTCGGGAAGCTACCTGGCCCCACTGCTCGGCGCGGCGCTCAAGGCGGCCGGTTCTCAGGATGTTCAGGTGTTGACAGTGCGACCCGGCCGCAGACTGAGGCCCGCCGAACGGAGGCTGCTGCAAGATGCTGTTGCTCGAGGTGGAAGGGTTTTGGTGACGGATGATCCACCGACTACCGGCGGGTCTCTGGTTCGCACAGCTCGTGCCCTGGAAGGCGTGGGCGTGAAACGCACAAGTATCGTCTTCATGCTGCAGCTTTTCGGTTCCGAAAAAAGTTTGCCGCAAGTGCTACATGGCTACAAGGCAGTCTTGTTACCATGGAAGGACTGGTCGCTGCACGACAGGCTGCAAACAGAATCGGTGAGGCGCACATTAAATACATTCTGGGCTCCTGCGATCCAGGTGGAAAATGTCGAGCCTCTGAGGCTGCCCCCCCGCAAATGGGATCGCAGCCATGCCCACGCTCGCTTCCGGGTTGCGTGCCGGGATGTCCAAAATGGGCGTCGTTTCGAACGCCAGCTCTCAGTTAAAGGTGCCGGCCTGGGTTATCTTGGCCAGCATTCACTGGCGGTTGCCAAGGCTTTGCCAGATCATACCCCGACTCTTTATGGATTTCGAGATGGATTGTTGTATAGGGAATGGCTGGCAGAGAAAGATCGCCTTGTTTTGGAAGGTGGGTACGACGCAGATGCTTTTATCCAGGCTGCCTCAAACTATACGGTGGCGCGCAGCCGGACCCTGAAGGTGTCGAAGGATATCAGCTTGCGCCTGTTTGGACAAAGACCGGTTTGGGAGGCTGCCAGCAACCTGATGAGTCGTTCTTTTGGGCGCGCCTGGATACTGGCTCGGCCTGCCCTGGTCGATCCGCTGATCAAACGATTGCTGCGGGTACGCAATCCTGCGGTAGTGGATGGCTGTATGGATCAGGCACGCTGGTTTGAGCGATCTGCGCAGGGTGGGTTGGTGAAGATCGATTTTGACGAACGTGACTTTTGCAACCTGGATCTTTACTGCTATGACCCGGTTTACGACCTGGCTGGCGCAGCACTGGAACTGCAGGAAACAGCTCTGGTTGAAAAGCTGCGCTCAGCCTATACGCGTCAGAGCGGGGATGAAATCGACGAAGAACGCTGGCTGATCTATTCCCTGGTGCATCTATGGGATCGAGGCCGCGCTCAGACGATGTATGGCGATAATTGGCGCAGGGGGTTTTCTCGCGCAGTCCAAGATTATTTCAGCGCGCTTTATTTTGCGGACCTGGATCCAGCGCAATCGGGGGAGCTCTGTGCTCTTGATATTGATGGTGTGCTCGAAACCAATTTGCTCGGCTTTCCCAGCCTGTCCCCATCTTCCGCTATGGCACTGCGCGCCTTGAAACAACATGCTTACCGCCCGGTACTAGCCACGGGTAGAAGCTTGAAAGACGTTCGCGAGCGTTGTGAAGCGTATGGGCTGCCTGGCGGCGTGGCAGAGTACGGTGCAGTGGTCTATAACCACCTGACAGGGGAGACGACCTCGCTTCTCACCGCTCACCAAGCCGCGGCTATGGACCGGTTACGAGCGGCTTTAGGTGAATTCACAGGGGTTGTGCCGGATCCGGATTACCAATTTGGCCTGCGCGCTTTTCGCATCGATGAATGTGGGCGGCGGAGCAGTTTGGAGGCTGATACAGTTACCGGAGCCATGCAGCGCGCCAGGGTCGAGGGCCGTATTCGTTCGATCCGCGGGGATTCGCAGACGGATTTTATGGTCTCGGAAATCGATAAGTCCAGCGGACTGCGGATGCTGGCGCGCCAGTTAGTTGGCAGCACGAAGCAACAGACGGGGGCTGTCTACGCATTCGCCATGGGGGATACTGTCGAAGATTTGCCGATGCTGCGGCTCGCAAATCTGGCCGCTGCCCCTGCTCATGCCGCTCAGGCGCTACCATACCCGGAAGTGCAGATCCTTACGCGCCCATACCAGGCGGGGTTCGCCCAGGCGGTGGCGCGTCTTTTAGGGCATCGACCCGGAGCGTGTCCAATTTGCCGGGGACCGAATTTATCATCAAACTCAAAGCTGCTGCTGCGCCTTTTTGCAATTCAGGAATCGGGTCGAACCGGTATGCTCCGGAATGCTTTAGCACTTGGCTTGTGGCGCTTTCGGCAGCCTCAATAATGGTGTGAATAATCATGTCAATTCTAAATGAATCCTCACTGGGCAAAAAACTGACATCTCACCTGCGAACGCCGTTGTACCGCAACGGTTATGCCTTGACGCTTAGCTCGGCCGTCACCTCGATGGCCGGCGTGCTGTATTGGTCACTGGCTGCTCATATGTACTCACCCCAGATCATCGGGTTGAATTCGGCTGCAATTTCCGCACTGATGTTTCTGGCGGGCGTATCGGAATTGAATTTAATGAGCGCACTGATGCGTTTCATTCCTGGCGCGGGCAGGAATACCCGCCGGTTTGTGAGCAGCGCTTATGTGATCGCGCTGATTGTGGCCATGATCGTCAGCCTGGTTTTCATTCTGAGGCTGCATACCTGGGCTCCGGCGTTGGGTTTTCTCTCATCCAATCCTGCGATTATTGCCTGGTTTATTTTGGGAACGATGGCCTGGTGCATCTTCGTGCTTCAAGACAGTGTTCTGACCGGCTTACGACTGGCTGTCTGGGTGCCGGTCGAGAACACCATTTTTGCCCTGGTGAAAATTGGGTTGCTGGGCGTGTTCGCGGTTTCGATGCCGCAATTAGGCGTGTTCGCATCCTGGACTTTCGCCTTGATCGTTTCGCTGCTACCGACGAACTTTTACATATTCCGGCGCCTGATCCCGAAACATATGCAGAAGAAGGATAAGAAAGTGGAGCAGATTGCCGCTCAGCAGGTGATTAAATATGTGGCCGCAGATTACGTGGGGGCACTCTTCTGGCTGGTCTCCACCACCCTGATGCCAGTTTTGGTGACAGCGCTGGCTGGCGCCACTGCCAATGCTTATTTTTTCCTCTCGTGGACGATTGCTTATTCGCTTTACATGGTCAGCCCAAATATGGGCTCATCATTGATTGTGGAAGCCTCGACGGATCAGGGGAGATTAAGCTCCTACAGCTACCGTGTTTTCGTCCAGACCATGGGGCTGGTCCTTCCAGCGGCGGTGTTGCTTCTCTTGGGTGCTCCATATATCTTGAGAATTTTTGGAAGTAGTTACACGCAACATGGCGCCAACTTGCTGCGTTTGCTGGCGCTTTCGGCGGTTCCGAATGTCGTGACAGCCATTGGTGTCAGTGTCGCCCGGGTGCAGCGGCGTATGAAAGTGGTCCTGGCGATCCTTGGGGGCGTTTGTATCCTGGTGCTCGGTTTGGGCTACGAATTCCTGCGTAACTATGGGATCACCGGCGTCGGCCTGGCCTGGCTGTTGAGCCAGTCGATCGTGGCAGTGGTGCTGCTGTTTACTCAACTGCGAGTCCTTTGGGCTGGACATGTTTGGGATGAACTGCTCAAGCTGCGCCAGGTTTTGGATCTGTGGGTGCAGCGCCTGTCGGACTCGCTCCACTTCATGTTTCACATGCGTCCATTGGGCTTGCTAAACTTTTCCAGTTATTATTGGCGCAGGCACCAAAGTCGCAATCGCGTCAACGAATTGGTACCTTTGATTATGCAGGCGATGCCAGCCGGCGCAGGTGCTCCGCTTGATGAGACATGGACCGTTCAAAGGTATATCCATACGGTTACCGATCTCACGGTGGTCGCACTTGGTCCACGTCAAAAGCCGGCTCAAGCAGCGCTCAAGTTGCCGCGTAGTGGCAATGCAGTCCGCAGCTCTCAACATCAATCCGAAGTTCTGGCACGGCTGCATGCGGACGAGCGATTGGGTTCATGGCGTGATCTGTTACCCACCCTACTGGTTGAGGGGGAGGTTGCCGGTCAAACATTCCTGATCGAACGCATGCTTCCCGGGATCGGCATGCAGCATTTTATCGCCGATCCAAAGAAGCGTACCCAGGTGCTGCGGGTCTCGGTTTCAGCCATTTCGGAATTGCATTGCGCGACAGCAAGAGTCGCCACCGTCGATTGGGATTTATATGAGCGCTGGATTGGAGAACCTCTGCAACTCCTACGCAACTTATGTTTGGGCGCCACGCCTGCCCTTTCTGGCTACCAGAACGCAGTCAGGCATCTGAACCAAGAGTTGCAAGCCGGTTTGCTGGGGCGTAGCACTACTGTGAGCTGGGTACATGGCGATTACGTACCGGGCAATATCTTGTTCAGCCACGATGGAAATGCGTTGAGTGGCATTATTGATTGGGATCTTGCCCAGCCTGACGATCTGCCACTACTGGATATCGTGCAGCTTATTATTTCAACCCGCATGGCGGTTCATGAACGGGAAATGGGAGATATTATCTCGGGGCTGTTGAAAGGTGGACGTTGGAATAGTTTTGAACTTGCGCTGCTCGAAGCCGGGTCACACGACCTGCAAGGAGAGCGTTTGGATCTGCGCACGATGCTGCTTTACTTTTGGCTGCGGCATATCCACGCCAATTTAACCAAATCCACACGTTTCCGCGGCCACTGGCTATGGCTGCAAAGGAATATTGAAGCTGTGCTGCGCTGCTTGTGAACTTTGCGGAGACAGCGCTTGAAGAAATGATTGGAGTAATGAAATGAGAATCAGAGAAATGACAGCATTTCGTCCGGCGATGCGCCTGGGAAGCAACACGCTGTGGCAGACCCTGCTGCAACCGTTATTTTTGGTCTCTTGCGCTGTGGCTTTATGGGCGATATCGCTGCCGGGTGTCGATCCGAGAAATATGAGCGACCTGGGCCTGGTATCGGTTTTGCCCCCGACGTTTTTCGCCGCGCTGGCGATATTGACGATCAGCTTTGGCCTGACTGTTTTCCAGGAAGCGGTCAGCACGCCAATACTGCTGCTGCATATGGTGTTGTATATCTTCATGATCCATGGTACACCGCAGATCGTGTACGGGACTCTGCGCTATTCCTGGGCCTGGAAGCACGTGGGAATCATCGATTATATCCAGCGCCACGGGTCCGTGGATCCGACCATCGGCATCCTGAATGCCTACCACAACTGGCCTGGATTTTTTGCCCTGGGAGCATTATTGACGGATGCTTCCGGCTTCTCCAGTGCACTGAGTTTTGCGGGTTGGGGGCCCGTATTTTTCAACCTGATCGACCTGGGAGCGCTGCTGGTGATTTTCAAAGCGCTGACGGATGATCGCCGCTTGATCTGGCTGAGCGTGTGGTTCTTCTTCCTCGCCAGTTGGATTGGACAGGATTATTTCTCACCGCAAGCGATGACATATTTCCTGTACCTGGTCGTACTTGGGATCGTCCTGACCTGGCTGCGCATGCGTCAGGTCCCCTCGCGCCAATCGATCAAGAACTGGCTGCGCTTCGATCGTATTTCAGATTCGATGCATACTTTGATGCAGCGCGCCAATCCTGAGGGGGTGGTAGCCAGCTCAGCAACGCCTGCCCAACGGATGGGTCTGATCCTGGTACTGATCATGGTCTTTTTCGTGATCGCTTCCAGCCACCAGCTCACCCCGCTGATGCTGTTCAGCGCCCTCTCCGCTCTGGTGATCTTCCAGGTTACCCGCGAGCGTAGCCTGCCGATCCTGGTGGCGGTTATCACCTCGGCCTGGATCATATTTATGACGGTCGGTTTCCTGGATGCCAACCTGGCCTGGGTGGTCCAGTCGATCGGTTCCTTTGGAGCCAACTTTAATGCAACCCTGATCAACCTGAGCACAGCCAGTGCCGGGCAGCGCTTTATTGCCTGGATGGACCGTGGCTTAAGCGCCGCGATCTGGGTGCTGGCAGGCCTCGGCTTGCTGCGGCGCGTACGGAGTGGCTCCTGGGACCTGCCAGCAATGCTGTTGGCGGTCTCGCCAATCCCCATGCTGGTACTAAATTCTTACGGCGGCGAGATGCTCTTCCGAGTGTATTACTTTGGGCTGCCGTTTGTGGCATTCTTTGCCGCCTCTTTGCTTTACCCAACGCTGAATGCCGGGCACTCCTGGCACACGCCTGCCTTGACAGCCATATTGAGCTTCTTCCTGTTGAGCGGGTTCCTGTTTGCTTATTATGGCAAGGATCGCATGTATTATTTCTCACCGCAGGAGGTGGCGGCAGCAAATTATCTTACCCAGAATGCTCCGAAAGGCTCGCTGATCGTGGATGGTTCCTGGGATTGGCCGCTACAGTACAAAAATTATGAATTCTACAATTACCTTTCGATCGCCAGCCTTTCGAAGAGCGACCGCCTGAAGGTGATGAACGATCCGGTAGGTGTGTTGTCTCAATGGATGGATGATGTCCCCTCCCAGGATCAGGTTGTATCGAGCGGGCAAAAAGTATATATCCCAGCAGAGCCAACCGGTAGCGGAGATGGGGATGATTACCCGGCTGCGTACCTGATCATCACCAAGAGTCAGGAGGCACATATCGAAATGACCGGGCTGATGCCCGCCGGTTCCTTTGTTAAGATTGAAAAAGCATTAGAACAATCCGGTCGCTACAAGGTTGTCTTTTCAAACCAGGACGCGACAATCTTGAAATTAATCGATCCACAGGAGGGTCCTTCCTCATGAAACTGAACCATACAACGCTTTGGTCTTTGATCAGCCTGTTTTCCGCCCTGGCTGCCAGCCTGGCGATGCTGCTGCCGCTCAGCATCCCGTGGCGCCCGTTGATTACATTCTGGTTCCTGCTCTTCTGTCCAGGAATGGCTGTTATCCCTTTTTTCCACTTCAAAGATCGGCTGACCGAGCTGGTCCTGGCGCTGGCATTCAGTATCGTTCTTGACACCAGCGTAGCTTTGTTGATGGTTGTGGCAAAAATCTGGTCTCCTTTTTGGGGACTGACATTGATTATTTCTCTGAGCGCCCTGGCGGCATTCGCTCAGATCTGGATCTGGCGCTACGGTAGCGCCAGGACTGCCGTACTTGAAAATGAGGGGCAGCAATGACCGTTATCCTAAACACCATCGTAAACCAACAAATTCTTTCGAGCGCGTTCGGCGCGATTTCGAACGAACTCGGCTTAATCGCCGTGGTTCTGCTGCTGGCGTTGCTGGTCGAGAGAGTACTGTTGGATGCATACGCCGGAGAGCGTTGGGGAGAGCGATTGCGGGTTTTCAATATCGCCACCCTGCCGCTTTTAATCGCCTTAGCCGTGATTGTCATCATGCGCTTCATTCAAGTTTTACAAACGTCATAGGCCGATGGATATAGACGCAACTTTGATCAAGAAAGAAGTAACGATTGTAAACACAAGCACAATCTTTTTGGTTGCCTTGTTTGCATTATTAATTGCCTCGGCGGAAGCCGTGCTGGCATTCGTAGGAGTCGTCCCAGGGGTCCTTCTGGATGCCGTTCTGCTGTTTGCCCTGCTGAACCTCTTCCTGTTCAGGAAGGGCAGTTTTGGCGAGATCTACCTGGTGCTGGCATTATTGCCGCTGCTGCGGATTTTCAGCCTGGTAGTCCCGGTAATCCAGGTTCCACCGATTTACTGGTATGCCATGGCGGGGACTCCGTTCCTTTTGGCTCTTGGGCTGGCGGCCCGTTTTGTCAAACCCCGCTGGGCCGGGCTGCAGCTCGATCGAAGAGCTTGGGCCATACAGGGGTTGATTGCGGTCAGCGGCCTGCCACTGGCCGTTGCAGCCTACTTTATTTTACATCCCACTCCTTTGTTCGCCCGGCTTAACTGGCAGGAAATCTTGATTGGTTCGTTGATCCTGATCCTGTTCAGTGGTTTTACGGAGGAGTTGGTTTTTCGCAGTATGTTGCAGCCGGTCATGCAGCAAGCCTTTGGACTGCGCTATGGCTTGTTGCTCAGCAGTGCACTTTACGCCAGCATGTTTCTAGGTTCGTTAACACCTGGCTTTATACTGCTGATGGGGCTGGTTGGCTTGCTGTTCGGTTATTCTGTCGAACGCAGCGGTTCGATTTGGGGTGCGGTGATTGCGCATAGCATACTTAGCATAGGCTTAATATTGATCTTGCCTGTTCTATGGTATTAATGCGTGCATGTCATTTCGCATCCAAATATCTCGATTGCGCTTCTTTTTAGCAACCGGAATTGTAATCCTGTCAATCACATCAGGTTTTCTTCTGATCTCTTACCCTGCAGCCCTAAGTTCTACGAATTCAGCCGCCGGTTCTCATGCGCCGATCATTCCATCGACCGGCGACCGGCAGCCCGGCTCCAATGGTCCTTCCGCTGCTCAGCAGACTAGCGAAATCTATCTACCGCTGGCGGTCAATGGGTCAGCTTCAAGCCCTAACACGGACCTCAATGCAATTTATTGGGGTGCCTACGTCTCGGGGAGCTTTTATGGTTTTTCGGACGTCCCACCTTGGGATGAGCGTCCGATCGATGTATTCGAGTCTCACACGGGTAAGAAAATGTCGATCCTGCATTGGGGCCAGCGCTGGCAGAAGTACGGCCAGGAGCTCCCATTTGATGCCTCATTGATGGAGAAAGTGCGCCAGCGCGGTGAATTATCTTTGTTCGATTGGACAGCGCGTGATTATGATGTCAACCCCGAAAAGGACCAGCCGGCTTTCGCTTTGTCCAAGATTATCGCTGGTAATTACGACAACTATATCCGCCAGTGGGCGACCGCTGCCAAGAATTGGGGCCATCCCTTCTTCTTACGCTTCAACCACGAGATGAACGGTGATTGGTACCCGTGGAGCGAACAGGTGAATGGCAATCAGCCAGGCCAATTCGTGCAGGCCTGGCGCCATGTGCACGATATCTTCAGCCAGGTAGGGGCCAGCAACGTGACCTGGGTATGGTGCCCGAATATCGAATATCAAGGCACCACTCCCCTGGAAGAGATGTACCCGGGCAGTGCATACGTGGACTGGACCTGCATCGATGGCTATAATTGGGGCTCCGAGCCAAACCATGGCGGTAACTGGCAGAGCTTCGACCAGGTATTCCGGCAAACCTACGATCATATCCTGAAGATCGCTCCCGACAAGCCGATGATGATCGGGGAAGTATCTTCCACTGAATATGGGGGACCGAATGATGGCGCGCCGGACAAGGCGCAGTGGATCCGTGAGGCATTGACGCAAAAGCTGCCCCTTGAATATCCGGCCATCAAGGCGCTGGTTTGGTTCAATGTGAATGCCGACAATATGGATTGGGTGATCGAAACCTCACCAGGGGCGCAATCAGCCTTCAAAGATGGCATTTCGTCCAGTTATTACCTGGATGATCCGGGGATTAACCTGGAACGATCACCGATCCCCCCACCGGGAAAGTAATATCGTTGGGGTAGGGTAGGTTTCCTACTTGCCGGAGTCGTAACTGGCCAGGATCGGCGGCCAGGAAAGCCGCCCTACGTAACAGGATGTATCGTACGTGGTAGGGCAGGTTTCCTACCTGCCGGAGTCGTAAACTTGCCAGGACTGGCGGCTAGGAAAGCCGCCCTACGTAATAGTCGTGAGCTTGCCGGGGCTGGCGGCCAGGAAAGCCGCCCTATGTAATAGTCGTGAGCTTGCCGGGGCTGGCGGCCAGGAAAGCCGCCCTACGAGAGATATCTTTCGGGTTTCCTGCTTCCTGTGGGTCACTCAAAATCCATGTTAATAATGCTTCCCGGTTCCTCATTCCAGCCCCATTTTTCCGGATACTCTCCGAGATCATACCAAAAAGCATACGAAGAGCGCTTCCAATCCTCCGGTCGGATCACCATTCCATGTTTCACCGGATTCCAATGAATGTAATCGAAATGCCTGGTTAAATCTTGTTCGTCACGGATGATATGATCCCAAAAACGATTTTGCCAAATGCTAAGGTTGACGGACTTTGAGATGTTGTGGGTTCTCTTGTAATTGAAGGTGAAATTGCGTTTTACACTATGCAAGATATTTGAGAAATTATCATTTTGGTCGTCAACTCTCATTAACCAATGGAAATGATCCGGCATGATGGCATAAGCCAGGATACGAAATTGATGGAATTGCTGCACGTTTTTTATGGTCTCAAGGAATATTGAACAGTCCCGTTCCGATTCCCGGTAAGGTATTCGATCTCTGGTAACAGAGGTGATAAAGATGATTGAGTTGGGTAGGTGGTAGCGGCGGAAATTGGGCATGATGTTGTACCAAGTTAAGATGGGTCACGAGTATGCCGAGCAATCGGCGGCTAGGAAAGCCGCCCTACGTAACAGGATGTGTCGTGCGTGGTAGGGCAGATTTCCTACCTCCCGGGTTCGTTGGCATGCCGAGCAATCGGCGGCTAGGAAAGCCGCCTTACGTAACAGGATGTGTTGTGCGTGGTAGGGCAGGTTTCCTACCTCCCGGGTTCGTGGGCATGCCGAGCAATCGGCGGCTAGGAAAGCCGCCCTACGAAGGTGGTGCAGTCATGATGTGTTTAATTCTGGTCCGAAGATACCGGGGTTGATGATGCCGGAAGGGTCCCAACGCGCTTTGAGACGCCTCATCAAATCCAGCGTGTCCGGTTTATAACCCCAGGGGTTCAATTTCCCACGCCAATCTGCTGGAGTGTCCAGCACCAGGGTATAACCACCGGCTGCCAGGGCAGCTTTGCGCAGCTCGTGAAGCCAAGACTGTGCTTCCCCCACACCGTCCGGGTAGTTGGTCGTATAGATGTGGCCGCTGGCCAGATCAATCAGGTAGGCGCCGGAATTCAAAGCGCTCGCCTGTGCTTTAGCAAAAGCGAGTAAATCCCTGGGTGGTACCGCCGTGCGCACTTTCAGGCTTTGACCCTCATCTTTTCTGAGCAGCTCGGCCCAGTACTGCGAGCCACTTACCTGTTCGCTTGCGATGATTCGAGACGCCCCGGCGGCTTGTAAAGCCTGGCGCACCTGTTCGAGCTCTGCTTCAACATCTGCCGGATGACCTTCGGCGGTATACACCAACAGGTGTTCCATCTTTTCGTAAGAGCGTGCTTCGGCGGGCAACGAGATGCCTTTGCATAACACTACTGCCGAGGCCACCAATGCCTGCGCCAGCACCAGCCGGCCCCATGCCAACCCGGTTGCCAGGTCGTCCACAGGTATCAGCAGGCTGCGGCGCTGGCGGGGCAGGGATGTAAATTTAAAGGTTACTTCGCTGATCAACCCCAACGTGCCGTAAGACCCAACCATCAACTTCGGCAGATCGTAACCGGCGACATTTTTCACCACCGGGCGCCCGGCGCGAATACTGCGCCCATCGGCGAGCACGATCGTCATTGCCAGCACCTGATCGCGCAGGCTGCCATAGCGCATGCGCCGCGGGGCGTTCAGGTTGGAAGCCAGGAGCCCACCCAGGGTAGTATGCTCCCAGGGGGAAACCAGGGGAAGCTGCTTCCCCTCAACCGCTAGGAAAGCCTGGATCTCCGCCAGCCGGGTGCCGGCCCCGGCCGAAATGTAGAGATCATCCTGAGCAAAGGCGCGAATGCCGGTCAGCGCGCCGGTGCTGATCCGGGTGTCGTTTTGTGTTTGTGGATAAGCCTGGATTTCTGCCGGCGAAGCACCCGTGATCGTTGCCGGTTGGCGCAGGCGTGAGAGCGCTGCCAAACCTCGGGCGGCCTCCTGGGTGCTTGCAGGTGCGAAAACATCCAGCGGCAGCCCGTTGAGTTCTTCGGTGTTAATCCGGGCGGACTGGAGATCAGTCCGGGGAAAGATTTTTCCGGGATTGAGGCGCTCGTCCGGGTCAAATACAAGACGCACGTCGCGCATAATCTCGAGCTCGGCGGGGGTGTACATTAATGGCATGAAATCACGCTTTTCGATGCCGACGCCGTGTTCACCGGTGATGCTGCCCCCCAGGTCTACCACCGCCTGCATGAAGGCTGCCCCGGCCTGGTGGGCGCGGGCTACCTGCTCCGGGTCCTGCGGGTACATTAAAATGAAGGGGTGCAGGTTGCCGTCTCCGGCGTGAAAGACGTACCCCACCCGCAAATCTTTCTCGCTGCAAATGGCGTTGGAAGCCTGCAAGGCTTGAGAGAGACGGCTGCGGGGGACGGTGCCATCTAACAGCAGATAAGCCGGCGCCAGGCGCGCCATCGCTCCGGCAGCACTTTTACGGGCGAACCAAATCTTATCGCGCTGGGTAGCGTCTTCGGCAATGCGCAGGTCGCGGCCGCCATTACGAGTGATGATCTGGGCAATTTCATCGATCTGGAGATCCAGGGATGCCGGGTAGCCATCGACTTCCACGATCAACAACGCGCCAGCATCCACCGGAATGCCCGGATGCGCATAGTCTTCCACGATGCGGGCGATCTTCTGATCCATCATCTCCAGCGTGGCCGGCACCAGACCAGCGGCAATGACCGCCGAGACGGCCTGCCCGGCCTGTTCGACCGAATCGAAGCAGGCCATCATCGTCTTGACCCCCGGTGGGTTGCGCAGCAGGCGCAGCTCGATGCGGGTGAGCAATGCCAGCGTACCTTCAGAGCCGGTCAGCAGGCTGGCGAAATCATATTCGGGATAATCCAGTGCTCTTCCGCCAACGTGAGTGAGGTGCCCCTCGGAATTGACGAATTCCAGGCCGGTGACGTAATTGGTCGTTACGCCATACTTGAAGCAGTGCGGTCCACCGGCGTTTTCAGCCAGATTGCCGCCCAGGGTGGCGGAACGCCCGCTGGCCGGATCGGGCGGGTAATACAAACCACGCGCTCTGGCAGCCTCATCCAGGTCCTGGTTAACCAACCCGGGTTCGACGACCGCACTGCGTCCGGCCTCGTCCAGCTCGATCAAGCGTTTCATGCGTGCAAACCCCACAATTACGCCGCCGCGGTCGGCAACCGCGCCACCAGACAGCCCCGTCCCTGCGCCACGCCCGACCAGTGGCACCTGGTATTGGCGCGCCCACTGCACGATGCGTGCGACTTCCTCAGAGCTGCGCGGCAAGAGTACGCTGTCCGGACAGCCGCTGTCCTGGGCCGCATCGATCTCGTAGACGATCAATTCGACCGGATCGTTAATCACCTGCTCGGGATCTAACAGCTCTTGCAGCGCCTGGAGGGCATCTTGTGAAAGCATCTGGCTGCTCACCTATTCTTTCGGATTTCCATTCTGCTCCTGGCGATAAGACTGTTCCAGGAGTTCTACCAGGTGGACGACGTGCAGCGGTGTTTCCGAGCCCTGCGCACCGTTAATCAATTGAAACTGGCAGCCTGGGTTGGTCGTAACCACCACCTGGGCTCCGGTCTGGAGGATATCGGCCATTTTGGCTTCCAGGATGGCCTGTGCGGCTTCCATTTGCACCAGGTTGTATACCCCGGCGCTACCGCAGCAGTGTTCGGGGTGGGCTAACTCGACCAATTCCAAACCGGGGATCGCAGCCAGCAGAGCGCGTGGCTGACGGACGATTTGCTGTACATGGCGCAGATGGCAGGAGTCGGAGTAAGTGGCTCGCAGCCTGACCTCGCCTTGCGGCGGCTCGTTCAGATGTTCGGCCAGGAATTCGCTGATGTCCATCACCTGGGCGGCGAACTGCTGGGCTTTGGCGGCGTACTGTTGGTCATCTTTGAGCAGTTCGGGGTATTCTTTCAAGGCTGCGCCACAGCCCCCGGCATTATTGATGATGGCGATGATTTCGGTTTTCTCGGTTTCGGGAGATCCGCCTTTCTTTTTCTCAATGTAATCCCAATCCAAAAAGGCGTCGATATTCTTGCGAGCTAGCTGGCGGGCTAACTCTACCTCGCCGGTGTGCTGGTGAGCGGCGCCGCAGCAGGTTTGCTGAGGGGGAAAATGAACTTCGTATCCATTACGCTGCAAGACGCGTATGGTGGCGCGGTTGACGTTTCCCAGGAACGCATCATGCAGGCAGCCGTGGAAAAATGCCACCGCGCCACGTTTTTGACCGAAAGCCAGGGCAGGTCTGCGATAATCGGGGTAATGGCTGGGCAGGCGCGGCAGCAGGCGTTCCATCAGCTTCAAGCGCCCCGGCAGCAAATCCAGGGCGCGCACCAGACGCTGCAGCCCACTGAGCTGATAGAGGCGCAGACTGCGAGCAAGCCAGCGCAGCCTGCCAGTATAAGGCATCAACTGGCGCAGCGCAAGCCAGCGCACGAAATTCTCCAGCCGGCTGTGAGGACGGGCTTGATCGATTGCCAGGCGAGCCTGTTCCACCAGAAAGCCATAGCGAACGCCGGAGGGGCAGGCGGTCTCGCAAGCGCGGCAGGCCAGGCACAGGTCGATATGTTCCTGAAACGCCCCTTTCGTGTTGATGCGTCCTTGTGAAGCGGCGCGCATCAATGCAATCCGCCCGCGCGGGGCATCCATTTCAGCGCCAAAAACGGTGTAAGTCGGGCAGGCCTGCAGGCACAGCCCGCAGTGGATGCACTGCTGGAGCATGTTCTGGAATTCCGGAGAGCTTAGCGATGGATAGGAAGGAGGCTGGTTCATGCTGATAGGTATTGTACCAAGTGTACGTTGGCGAGCAAAGTCCAGTTTAAGATAAAATGGCTGCAAACAGATTCCTGACCCTGGCAAGGTGGAACGAATGTCACCACCCAACGACTCTCCTGACTATATTATCAACACCGTCGCCCCGATCCGCATTTGTGATAATGGCGGCTGGACAGATACCTGGTTTGCCGATCACGGCCGCATTTTCAATATCGCCGTTTCCCCATATGTGGAAGTGCAGATCGCGGTTTACCCCGCCGGGTTGCATGAGAAGCGCATCCTGATCCATGCTGAGAATTTCGGCGATCGTTATCTTGTCCCGGCAGCCGGGCGGGTCGAAGGTGGAGGCTGGGGACCTCACCCGCTGCTGGAAGCCGCCATCGAATATATGCACCTGCCCGAAAACCTGGCCATCGAGATCAGCATTTATTCGCAAGCGCCAGCAGGGGCTTCGACAGGCACTTCCGCAGCGGTCAGTGTGGCGTTGATCGGGGCGCTGGATCAGCTTACTCCCGGCAGAATGAGCGCGCATGAAGTCGCACTGGCTGCCCAACGTGTTGAAACCGAGATGCTGGGGCAGCAGTGCGGCATCCAGGACCAATTATGTTCGGCTTATGGGGGGATTAATTACATTGAAGTCACGCAATATCCTTACGCCTCCGTCTCCCCAATCCACCTTCCGAAGGCAACCTGGTGGGAGTTGGAGCGCCGGCTGGCCCTGATTTACCTGGGCAACGCCCACAATTCATCCCAGGTGCACGAGATGGTCATCCGTGGGCTGGAGGATGCCGGAGCGGACTGCCCGCAGTTCGAGTCGTTGCGCCAGACCGCGCCACGCTCGCGCGACGCGCTCTATGCTGGCGATTTTCAGGCCCTCGGCCAGGCGATGGTCGCCAACACCGAGGCGCAGCGCCGGCTGCATCCGGCCCTGGTCAGCCGGGATGCGGAGCGCGTGATCGAGATTGCCCGGCGGTATGGAGCCCTCGGCTGGAAAGTGAATGGGGCAGGAGGAGAAGGCGGCTCGCTGACCCTGCTGTGTGGGCCCAAATCCGATATAAAACGCGCCATGACCGCTGAGATCGAGGCGGAAAACACATCCTTCAGGAATATCCCGATACAGCTCAGTCGCTATGGCCTGCGTGTGTGGAAGCAGGTTCTGAATAGCGGCAAAATTTCATCCGGTCTTCACTGACGATCAATGATGTTCGAATTGTTTTTCACCGGCGGTGATGGCCAATGAGAGGCGGTTTTCTGCAGGTGAAAGTGGGCAAATCCATTGGTCATTGTAGGCGCAAGAAGGGTTGTAGGCAAAGTTGAAATCGAGTATGAACTGACCGGCAGTGGTGTTCAAGTCGGCACCCTTGATGCCGTCGTACAGGTAGCGCCCACCGCCATATGTGCCAGAGCTGTTCGACGCATCCCTGAAGGGGAGGAACAAACCGCCTCCATAGCCGTTCACCCAGAACAGGCTGAGCGAAATCGACTTGTCCCGGTGCACGAAATTCACCCGGGCAATGCGCGTGTAACTAAAGCTGCCCTCCGCCGGCAGTTGGATTTGAAACGTCTCGTGAATGACATCCTGGTCGACCAGAGCTTCCAAATGCCATTCGGGCTGATAAAGGTAATAATCCAGACCATCAAAGTGCTCTTTTTGTTCGCCCGTCAGCGGAGATTGTGGGTGTGTCTTGAACAACTCATCACGTCCGGCACTGAAAAGGTCCCAGGCGTCTTCAGCCTGCGGATTCTGGCGCACGGCGGCATAAATTTCAGATACGCGCCTGCGCCAATCTGCCAACCAAAGTGGGTTTTCGGGTGTATTCATCATAAATTTGATTCCCCATTAAATAAAACCTGACTTCACAAAATTGTAAACCTAATCGAATGTAAGGGTTAATTTTACCTGTTTATGCTAGACTTGCTAATAAGTATGCGAGAACACATATAAAAATTTATAAGGTATTGATGAGGGTGGAATTATGAGTATGGAGTATTTACAAGTGAACACCTGGTTGGGGTTCGGTATGGATCATCAGCTGAGTATATTGGCTGGTCTTAAGACTCCAGTGATGATCATCAGCAGGGAAAACGCAGTATTGTACTGCAACCTTGCCTTTTCTGAGTTTTTTGATCTGGCGAGTGACGAAGTCGCTGGTTGCGACCTGGCATCGATCATCCCCGGGTTCGAGAAAACGCGCCTTTATCATGCTTTGCAAAGATGTCTCGAGACAGGGGAGCAAGATGAAGTGGAGACCGGGCTGGCAAATAAATATCTCCAGGCCCAAATCTATCCAATCTCAGATGGGCTGCTGATCATTTTTCAGGATCTCACGCATCGCAAGCAGGCTGAAAGCGAAATGCGCCAATCCATGGCTTCCCTGGCGCGTTCGAACGCTTTTATCGCCGCCCTGAGCCAGGTAGCGGCACGCATCGAAAGTGCCCCTGACACAGATCAAGCTGTCGAAGCGATGGGCTTTGAGCTGGCCCAATTGGGGATCGATTGCGCGATCACCTTGATGGAGCCGGAAACGGGGGATTTGATCGTGCGTTATATCTCGATAAAACCGGGGGTCACAAGCCAGATTGAGGCGCTGGGAGGTTTTTCGGTTCAGGGCCTGCGCCTGCATGCGGAGTTAACGAATCTTTTGAACGATAGTCAAATCGAGGAGGCGCGCTTCTTTTCTGATTTGATTCCTTACCTGGCTAATCTGTTCCCTTGGATCGATCGGAACTCGCTGGAAAAGATCGTCCGTCAGATCGGGATCCAGCCCTTCACACCCGTGATCTGCATGCCAATTAAAGGTAAAGAGACACTGATCGGGCATTTATCCGTCTGGGGGTCGGGCTTGAGGCGGGAAGATATCCCTGCACTTTCTATTTTTGCCAACCAGGCCGGCGGCATGATCGAAAAAGCACGGCTGATCGAAGCGCTTGAACGGCGCTCACGGGAGGCGGAAACGCTGCGCCAGGCGACTGCCGCGGTTGCCTCAGCGCTTGACCTGAATCAGGTGCTGGAACGCATCTTGATCCAATTGGACCGGGTGATCCCTTATCACAGCGCGGCAGTTTTCTTGCTGGAAGAAGGCAAGAAGCGCATCGTCGCTGCGCGTGGGTTCTCTGATCCTAATCAGGTTATCGGCCTCACTTTCAATGGTTGTGACCCGCTCCTGGATGAGGCCGGCCGTAGCCTGAGTCCTTTAGTGCTCGAAGACGCCCAGGCAGATGCACGCTACTCCGGTTGGGCGCAAACAGATTACGTGCGCGGTTGGATGGGGGTGCCCCTGGTGGCGCGCGGCGAGCTGATCGGTTTCCTGACCATCGACAGCAAGCAGGCCGGGGCTTTTGACGAAGGTCATGCCAAGCTCTCCCAGGCTTTTGCCAACGAAGTCGCCATGGCGATCGATAATGCCAGGCTGTTCCAGGAGACTCTGCGTCTATCGATCACTGACCCGTTGACCGGAATTTATAACAGGCGCCATATTTATGATGAAGCCCGCCGGGAATTGGAGCGTGCCCAGCGCTATGAGCGCCCGCTGTCGGTGATTATCTTCGACCTGGATCGCTTCAAAGATGTGAATGATCATTATGGACATTTAGCCGGCGATGAAGTACTCAGAGTGATGGCTCGACGCTGCCTGGATAGTTTGCGTCACGTAGAACTTTTCGGTCGCTATGGTGGGGAAGAGTTTATCGTCTTCGTCCCGGAGACCGATGCGAAGGGTGCATATCAGGTTGCCGAACGCCTGCGAAGTGCGATCGCGGATACACCGATCGAGACCCGAGGCCAGTTCGTGAGTGTAACAGCCAGCTTTGGCGTCGCCGAACTCAACGGCACCTCAGGTGATATCGACAAGCTTCTCGATCGCGCCGATCAAGCCTTGTATATCGCTAAAAGAGCAGGGGGGAACCAGGTTTCTGCGGACTACGAGACCAACCATCACGAGTGATTGGTAGACACGATCTTGGCGGGGAACTGCTATCCTGCGGTTATTCATCGATAAGATCTTTTAGGGAAATCCCTACCCAAAATCTAGGGTGCCTCCCCATTGAAAATCCAACTCAAAAATCCTATGATTAAAAGAGGGGATGTGGGTTTGTATTTAATGATTGAATTGGAAAAATGAAAACCCATTTGACCAGGGGGGATTTTGGGAAAACCCCAAGAATAGAAATTAATTGAAATGTGGAGGTATGAGATGGTTTTGACACGACTTACGCATGCTATGAAAGGCTTGCCCGTGATTGATATGAAAGAAGGCCGCAAAATCGCCACTTTTGAGGATGTAATGATCGATCCGAAAACGCTGAAACCGGCAGCATTGATCACCTCAAAAGGCAACCTGCTCAAGCATGAACTTAAATGGATCCCGGGGAAAAATGTCAAGGTGTGGGGGCAGGATGCGATTCTGGTCGATGGTCTGGACTTGATCCAGGATGATGGAGAGTTTTCAGGTCCAAAGACCTGGATGAGCGTCTGGGATGAAGTTAAAGGCCGCACCGTGATCAGCATGGAGGGGACTCGCATCGCCCAGATCGCGGATATGTTCATGGATGAAGCCGGAAATTTTGTAGCCTATGACCTGGCGCAGGTGCATATAGAAGGCCCGCTGGCGGAAACAAAGCGCCTGGATATTGGAGCCACCCATTCACTGGGTCACGATGTGCTGATCGTCGAACTTCCTGAAGGCGGGCAAGATGGATCGCAAGAGATCGTGGAACAGGAGGAAAAGCCAGAAGCTGTAGCGGAAGAAATGCAGCACGCCTGATCGTTCAGCCATCAGATTATTTTCAAAACAGGGGGTATCTTATGATTAAAGAGATTGACTCCCTCCAGCAGGCTGAAAAAGCCGCCCGGGAACTGCGCCAAGAGATCCGCAAATATGATTATCAGTATTACGTATTGGATGAGCCGCTGATCTCGGATGCCGAATATGATCGCCTGATGGGTGACTTGCAGGACCTGGAAGAAGTATACCCTGAGATTCAAACGCCTGAATCGCCGACCCAACGTGTTGGCGCTGAGCCGCTAGAAGAATTAGGCCTGGTGAAGCACCCCTTGCCGATGCAAAGTCTACAGGCAGTGTATGAGGCTGAAGAAGTGCAGAATTTCGATCGCCGGTGCCGTGAAGAACTGGATCAGCAACGGTTGGAATATGTGGCGGAGCTGAAATATGATGGGGCGGCGGTTGAGCTGGTCTATGAAGAAGGACGGCTTTCCATGGCCGCAACGCGCGGTGATGGCCAAACCGGCGAGGATGTGACCGAGAATATCAAGACCCTGAGGGAGGTACCACTGGTGTTGCTCTCTCCCGATGAGCAGCCCGCGCCACAGCACCTGGTGGTGCGTGGTGAGGTCTTCATGCGCCTGGATGAGTTCAATAACTTGAACCGCAGGCGCGAGGAGAATGATGAGCAGCCTTTTGCTAACCCGCGCAACGCAGCGGCTGGATCGTTACGCCAGCTCGACCCGCAAGTTACGGCCTCTCGGCCACTGCATATTTTCCTGTACCAGATGGCAGAAGGAGAGGGCGTCGAGCTGGAAACGCAGTGGCAGGTCTTAAAGACACTGGCGCGATGGGGCTTGAAAACTAACCTGGAATTTTCCAGGAAAGTGAGGGGGGTTGAGGCTTGCCTGAAGTATCACCAGGAGATGGCTGAGAAGCGCGACGGTCTGCCCTACGAGATTGATGGCGTGGTGTTTAAAATCAACAACCTGGCCGATCAGAGAAAATTGGGAGCGCGCACACGCGATCCCCGTTGGGCGCTGGCGTACAAATTTTCCCCCCGCCGTGAGAGGACGAAACTCAAGGATATCCAGGTCCAACTGGGCCGGACAGGTGCGCTCACCCCGGTGGCGATCCTTGAGCCGGTGCATATCGGCGGGGTCGAGGTCAGCCGGGCTTCTCTGCACAACCAGAGCGAAATCGAACGCAAGGATATCCGCATCGGCGATCAGGTGCTGGTTGAACGCGCCGGCGATGTCATCCCCCAAATCGTCAAATCATTCAAAGACCAGCGGGTTGGCAGCGAGAAGGAATTCCACCTGCCCGAGAACTGCCCGGTATGCGGCGCGAGCGTGGTGATCAGCGAGGATAAGAAACAGGCGCACTGCACAAATATCAATTGTCCGGCTCAAATCCGCCAACGCATCGAGCATTTCGCTTCTCACTCGGCTATGGACATCGATGGACTGGGAGAGAAAATCAGCGCACAGTTGTTTGAGCGTGAGCTGGTGAAGAACTTGCCTGATCTATACGAGCTGACAAAGGAAGATCTGCTCAGCCTGGATGGATTTGCGGAAAAATCGGCCGCTAATCTGCTCGAGGAAATTGAGGCCAGCAAAGAGCAAACCCTGGCACGCTTCCTGGTGGCCTTGAGCATCCCGCAGGTGGGTGAACATATGGCGCGCCTGCTGGCGGAACATTTTACCGACCTGGAGGCGCTGATAGGGGCTTCCAGAGAGGACCTGGAGGTTCTGGATGAGGTGGGGCCGGTACTGGCGAAGAGTGTTGTGACCTTCTTCTCGCAGCCACAGAATAGGAAAGCCATCCGAGAAATGAAGTCTGCCGGACTGGCCTTGACGAATCCCCTGGCTGGCGCCCAGCAGGGTGCGCTGGCGGGCTTGACTTTTGTGTTCACCGGCAGACTCGAGCGCTGGACCCGTGATGAAGTCAAGCAGTTGGTCGAGCGCCAGGGTGGGCGGGCTACTTCGTCGGTCAGCGGGGAGACAGATTACGTGGTGGCTGGCCCGGGACACGGCTCGAAGCTGGACGAGGCCGAAGTGCATGATGTACCCATCATGGATGAAGATCAGTTCTTTGATTTTTTGGAAAAGAGGAGTGTATCAGGGGTCGATTAGGAAAGCCGACCTACGTTTTGAACGAAGTGAATCAACGTAAAGAATTAACCGACAAGGGCGCCAGGAGCGCAAAGGAATTTTATTTATGCCCGAATATCCTGAAGTGGAGCTTCTCAAGCAATATTGCGATTCAACCTGCCTGCACCAGGAGATCGAATCCGTTGAGTTGCGCGAGAAAATCATTCTCGAAGAAGGTACGATAAAGGATTTCGAACGCGGCCTGGTGGGGCGTTCATTCGAGACCACCTGCCGGCACGGGAAATACCTGTTCCTGAAACTGGATGATGAAGGCTGGCTGGTGCTGCACTTTGGCATGACGGGCGACTTGCAGTATTTCAAAGGTCGTGACCAGGAGCCTGATTACGTACAGCTCCTGATCGAGTTCGCCAACGGATATCACCTGGGCATGATCATGCCGCGCAAGCTTGGGAAAGTCAGGCAGATAGCGGATGCCGGTGATTATATTCGATGGAAAGGCCTGGGTCCGGACGTCATGGCGCAGGATTTTGATCTGCAGGCCTTTTTAAACGCCCTGGAAGGGCGGCGGGGCATGATCAAATCAGCCCTGATGAACCAGGAGATCATGGCCGGGGTGGGGAACGTGTACAGCGACGAGATTCTATTCCAGGCACGCGTCCACCCTAAAGCCAAAGTGAACGATCTGGACCAGGTAACATTGCGGCGCATCTTCGATTGCCTCAAAGATATACTTGGCACCCTGGTGGACGTGCGACTGGAACGGGATAAGCTGCCGCGTAATTATTTGCTGCCTGTGCGGGGGGCGGGTGAGCAATGCCCTTATTGCCAGGGTGAAGTCAAGAACATCAAAGTGTCAGGACGCTCAGCTTATTACTGCTCGAGCTGCCAGAAGATGCCAGGCTAACAGGAGGTTCGTATGTCCAAAAAGGATTCGCTCGAAGAGTATCAACAGAAGCGCGATTTTCGGCGCACAACCGAACCGCAAGGCGATGCGGTTATGCGCGGCGGGGAAGGCCCGATTTTCGTGATCCACAAGCACGATGCCAGCAACCTGCACTACGATTTCCGCCTGGAGGTGGATGGTGTGCTGAAGTCCTGGGCGGTGCCAAAAGGCCCGTCAACCGATCCAAGAGAGAAACGCCTGGCGATTCCCAGCGAGGATCACCCGTTGGAGTATGCTGATTTCGAGGGCGGCATTCCGCAGGATGAATACGGCGGTGGCACTGTGATGGTCTGGGATACAGGCCCCTATCGCAATCTGCGCGCCGAAAGGGATGAAGATGACGGTCGCGCGGATATGCAGGAATCGCTCGAGCAGGGCACGCTGGAGGTCTGGCTGGAAGGTGAGAAGCTGCAGGGTGGTTATGCCCTGGTGCGCACCGGTAGCGGAGAAGACGCTCGTTGGCTGTTGATCAAGATGGATGACGAGAAAGCGGATGCACGCCGCAACCCGACCGGCACCCAGGCGGATTCGGTGATCAGTGGGCGCAGCCTGGATGAGATCGCTGAAGCAGCTGAGGAGACGGAATGAAAGTCAAGTCTCGCGAGATCGAAATCTCTCATGCCGATAAATTGTTTTTCCCAGCTGCGGGCATCAGCAAGGATGACCTGGCCGAGTACTACTTGTGCATCGCTGAGACCATGCTGCCTTACCTGCGGGATCGACCGATCTCCATGCAGCGCTTCCCGGATGGGATCGAGGGGCAGGGTTTCTATCATAAAGAAATACCGGATTATTTCCCGAATTGGATCGAAACCGTCCAGGTAGAAGTCAAGCAAGAAGGGAGAATTCAACGGCAGGTTGTGGTTAACCAGCCTGCCACGCTGGTATTCCTGGCGGACCAAGCCTGTATCACTCCACACGCCTGGTTGAGCTGCGTGGATAAACTGGATCACCCCGACCGCCTGATCTTCGACCTGGACCCGCCTGAAGATGATTTTGGCGAAGTGCGCTTCGCGGCTAAGGCACTGAAGGAGATTTTGCAACAGGTAGGATTGGTCCCTTACGTGATGACCACTGGATCGAAAGGCGCGCATGTCGTCGTGCCGCTCGATCGCCAGGAAGATTTCGATGCTGTACGCGCTTTTGGCCGCGATTTGTGCGATGCGCTGGCGAACCGCTACCCGGAGCGCCTGACGACGGAAACGCGCAAAGACCAGCGTAAAGGGCGCATCTTTTTAGATTATTTGCGCAATGCCTATGCACAGACGGCTGTGCCGCCTTATGCCGTCAGGGCGTTACCCGGTGCTCCAATCGCTGCGCCGTTGGATTGGGATGAACTGGACGACCCCGAAGTGGATTCACAAAGTTACTCGATGAAAAATATCTTCCGGCGACTGGGACAGAAAGATGATCCCTGGATTGGGATGCAGCGCCATGGCCGTTCGCTTAGCGGACCGCGCCAGGAGTTGGAACGGTTGGGGAAAGACGAATGAATTCGTTACTACGAGCCTGACGAATGAATTCGTTACTACGAGCCTGACGAATGAATTCGTTAGAACGAGCGTAACGAATAAATTCGTTAGTACGAGCGTAATTTCAGGAGGGTTTTTCGTATAGTCTTGTGATGGCATCGCGGGACGGGCGGGGGAGTTTGAATTCGCCTGAAGCGCTGTGCTGAAAGACGAGAGGTGGACCGGCGCGCACTTCGCCGATTTCGGCACAGCGGATGCCATCAGACTCCAGGGCTTGGCGGATTTTCCTGGCTTCAGCGGGTGGACTGGTCAGGAGCAGCGCGCCGGAGGCGATCGATTCCAGCGGGTTGAGATCCAATGTCCGGCAAATTTGGGCGGCCAGATCCGGCACTGGCACAGCTTCCACTTCGATGAACAAAGAACGACCGCTGGCCTGTGCCAGCTCCCAAAGCGCGGCCGAGAGACCGCCTTCGGTCGGGTCGTGCATGGCGCTGACTTTCCCGGCCTTGACCGCCACCTGGGCGTCTCGCAGTACGCTGATACCGGGCTCGTGTAAATAGTCGCGGGCCTGGGCAAGCTGCTCAGCGCTGAGTACATCTTGAAGCCGTGCCTCGAACTCACGCGCGGCCAGTGCCGTGGCTTCGATGGGGATCCCCTTGGTCAACAGGATGCGGTCCCCCGGCGCGGCGCCCTGGGGTGTGATCAGTTTCTCTCGCTCGATCTCGCCGATCATTGTGCCCAGCAAGATCGGGCGCGATAGGCCGTAGGTGATCTCGGTGTGCCCGCCAACGACCGAAATGCCATAAGCTTTGCAGGCGCTGTAAACCTGTTCGCTGATCTGCTCGACGGTTTGCGGGGTAGTCTGCTCTTCGGGCAGCAAGGCGGTCAACATCAGCCAACGCGGCAGCGCACCGGTGGTGGCAATATCGTTGGCGTTGACCTGCACCAGGTACCAGCCTATCTCATCGGTCGCGAAGGTGATCGGGTCGGATTTAATCACCAGGCAGCGATCGTCCAGGGCGATCACAGCGCAATCCATACCGACGCCCGGGCCGAACAGGACGCGCGGGTCCTGGACGGGAGCGCGTGCCAACAGGCGAGTCAAAAGCTCGACGGGCAGTTTTCCGATCGGCAGGGATGAGCCCATGTCAGGCTTTGTAGCCGATCTGGCGCAGGAAGCCCTTGCGCCAATTGATGTCCGGCTCGGCCTCGACACCCAGCGGTGGATTGCCATCGACCACGCCCAGGATACCGCGTCCCAGCTCGGTCTCGGCGATGAGTACTTCAGTTGGGTTGGCTGTGGCGCAGAAGATGCGGCAGACCTCCGGGATCATCTTGAGGGCGTTGAGCACGTTGATCGGAAAAAAGCCATCCCCCAGGAAGAGGATGAAGGAATGCCCGGCCCCAATGCCGCTGGCGTTTTTCTTGGCCAGATCGATCATGGCATTATCCGTTCCCGACCAGCGCACCAGGCGTTTGCCGGATGCCTCGCAAAAAGCCAGGCCGAATTTAATCCCTGGGACAGAAGTGACCAGGGTTTCGTGGACATCCTCGACAGTTTTGATGAAATGGGACTGGCCAAGAATGAAATTGGTATCTTCGGGTTTTTCGATTTTATAGGTGATGAGTTCCATATTTTCCTGCCTTTTTTATGGAGTGCGTTCCGGTAGATTGTTTGGGTATTATTTTAACCTATGTGAGAACACGGCGGTTATTGTCCATTACCCAAAAAACATGAGATTCACCCACCATTTTTGTGACAATCTATGACAAACGTAAGTTGACAAGCAAAATTTGGGATGCTAAAATGAGACAAAGATTAGTTTTATATGTAGATATCGTGAGATGTCCAGTCGTTTCAATTGATTGCTAACCGCTAGACCCTCTTGCCGTGGAGGGGCCGCATCCTAACCGCATAGCAGCCAGCATCGCGAAACGAAGCTACCTACGCCCTTACTGCCCAAGCAGGGAGGGCGTTTTGTGTTTATTTGTCGGAGAACTGTCAGTTTTCTGGCAGGCAGCCGGGATGGGTCCTTGAGTCAGACCCAAAATATGGTCGTTGCGCCGGTTTCCTGCGTGATTGGTGCTTGGGCAATTCAAGAGTTGCCTGTGGAGACGAACTTTTCTAATTCCCCCTCCAATCACTCAGCACCTGCCCTTGGTTCAGGAAGCGGTCACGCCGAAAGCCTTAGCCTTGCCGCCCTTTCTGTGCCAGACAGGAAGAGCGGTTTGCGCTTCAGGCAAGACAACCATCCGGATGTCGCCAATGTATTGGAGCAAACTGCATGCAAAGGACACAATCAAGCTTCGTTACACACCAACCTGCCGCTGTGATGGTGATCGGAGGGGGCATCGGAGGAATGCGCGCCGCGCTGGATCTGGCTGATGCCGGTTTAAAAGTCTACCTGGTTGAACAGACTTCATGCCTGGGTGGGCGTGTAGCCCAGCTTGGCTTTATGTTCCCGCAGCACGACTGCGTGCTGTGTCGCGGCACACCTGATCATGGCTACGGTTGTACCCGTCCCTCAATCTCCCCGGCTTATATCCAGCAAAACCAGCACCCGAATATAGAAATCCTGACCAACACGCATGTGGTCGATGCCGCCGGCCAGGCGGGTGATTTCACCATCTCTCTGCGACAGGAGCCGCGCTGGGTGGACACCGAGCGCTGCATCAACTGCGGCTATTGCGTCGAGGTCTGCCCGGTCGAGCTGCCGGACCAATACCAGCAGGGCATGACCATGCGCAAAGCGGCCTATAAAGTGGCCGCCCGGGCGGCGCCGGATGCCTTCTGCATCGATCGTGGCCCCTACTGCGATGATTGTGGCAAATGCGTCGAGGTCTGCCCGACCCAGGCGATCGACCTGCATATGCCGCCGCGCCTGCTGACGGTCGAGGTGGGCGCCATCATCCTGGCGGTTGGTTTCCAGGTCTACGATCCAAGCAATCTGGAGGAGTTCGGCTATGGGCGCTATCCCAACGTGCTGCACGCCATGCAATACGAGCGCCTGGCGAGCCGTTCCGGGCCTAGCGAAGGAGTCGTCATCTGCCCCTCCAATAACCAGCGGCCAAAGTCCATCGCCTGGCTGCAGTGTATTGGCTCGCGTGACCAGAACAACGCCTACTGCTCCTCGATTTGCTGCATGTACGCCACCAAGGAGGCCATCCTGGCCAAGCAGCGCCTGGGTGGGGATGTTGAGTGCAGAGTTTTCATCATGGACGAGCGCGCCTTCAACAAGGAATACAGCAAATATTTCTCCAGGGCGCGCGACCAGCACAAGATCCAGTACACGCGCTGCCGTGTCTCCGCCATTCGTGAGGACCCGATCACGCATCATCTCAACCTGGAGTACGCCGATCCCGAAGGCGGGCGCTACCAGGAAACTTTCGACATGGTCGTGCTGGCAGCCGGGCTGCAGCCTTCCGATTCTGCCCAGCACCTGGCCGAAATCTTCAATATCGAATTGAACGATTACGGCTTTTGCGAGACGGATAAATTCACCCCGCTGCAGACCTCACGTCCCGGGGTGTTCGTGTGCGGCGCCTTTTCATCTCCTAAGGAGATCGTCGAGACCATCATCGATGCCAGCGGCGCGGCTGCCGAGGCCATGCGCCTGCTCAACGACCGCCTGAATACCTACGAGTATTCGCGTGAATGGCCCTTCCTTTCGGCCGGCGAGCTGCCGCCCGAGCGGGAGATCGCCGGCGAAGCGCCGCGCCTCGGTCTGTTCGCCTGTTCGTGCAGCCAGACCATCAGCGAACTGCTCGATCTGTCTGCCATTAGCAGCCAGGCAAGGACCTGGCCGGGCGTGGTGCACAGCGAGGTGGTCGACCAGGCCTGCTTCCCGCAAGGGTTGGCGCATATCCGGGAGACGATCGTCAACCAGAATCTCAACCGGGTGGTGCTGGCCGCCTGCAGCAACCGCACCCATGATTCGTTATTCCAGCGCACCATTCGCCAGGTCGGACTGAACCCGTACCTGATGGAGCTAGTCAACCTGCGCGAACAGTGCAGCCGCGTGCACCGCTGGCAGGCTGACCTGGCCAACCGCAAGGCCCAGGAACTGGTGCGCGTTGCGGTCGGGCGGGTCCTGGCCGCCGAACCGGTACACAAAAACAAGCACCATTGCCGCCCGGTCGCGCTGGTGATCGGTGGTGGGGTGACAGGCATGACCAGTGCGCTGACGATCGCCGACAGCGGTTACGAGGTGCACCTGATCGAACGCTCCGACATGCTGGGCGGCAACCTACTCAACCTGTACTACGTCGCCGAGGGTTATAACCCGCAGCGCCTGCTGCGCGACCTGGTGAATCGCGTCCGTTCGCACACGCGTGTGATCACCCACACGCGCACGGAAGTCACCCGTCACAGCGGGCACGTTGGTTTCTTCCAGACCGAGCTGCAAACTCGCCAGCCAGATGGCAGCCTGGAGAAGTTCAACCTGCAACACGGCGTGACCATCGTGGCGACCGGTGGGCGCGAGTCGCACGATCACCCCTGGCTGCGCTATCCCCAGGTTATCACCCAGCGTGAACTGGAGGAGAAGATCATCTTCCAGCCCGAACGCATCGCCTCATTGACCGACGTGGTCATGATCCAGTGCGTGCGCCCGGAAGGTGTGGCGGATTACTGCTCGCGGGTGTGCTGCACCAATACGATGAAGAACGCCATCCGCATCAAGCTGCTCAACCCCAACTGCCGTGTCAGCGTGCTGTACAAGAATATCGTCACCTACGGCTTCCGCGAGTCGTACTACACCGAAGCGCGCCGCCATGGCGTGATTTTCATCCGCTACACGGACGAAGAGCCGCCGCAGGTGATTTTCGACGAGGATTACGACCGTCTGAAAGTGAAGGTGCGCGACCCGGCTCTGAACAGCTGGATCACGCTGCCAGCAGACGTGGTGCCGCTGAGTATGTCGGTCCTACCCGCCGAAGGCACCGAGAAGCTGGCCAAAATCCTGCGCGTGCCGTTGTCCAGTGAGGGTTTCTTCGATGAAGCACAATTGAAGCTGCGCCCGATGGATTTCATGCGCGAGGGCATCTTCCTGGCGGGAATGGCCCACTACCCGAAGTTCATCGAGGAGTCGATCAGCCATGCCCAGGCAGCCGCAGCGCGCGCCATGAGCCTGCTTTCGTGGGAATCGCTTTACCTGGGGGGTGTGGTAGCCCAGGTAGATCCAGAGAAATGCGTTGGCTGCCTGACCTGCACGCGCACCTGCCCCTTCCAGATCCCACAGGTCATCCAGCAAGAGGGCCGCAGCGGGGTAGGCGGCCTGGGTGGCGCGGCGTATATCGATCCTGCTCAGTGCCAGGGCTGCGGCACCTGTACCGGGGAATGTCCCGCGAACGCCATCCAATTGGTGAACTACCTGGATGACCAGATCATGCTGCGCTCGATCGGCGGGCTGGGAAGCTGGCAAACGGCAAAATCATCCGAGGCCCCACAATGAGCGATCATCAAGACACCCACTTCGAACCCGAGATCACGGCTTTCTACTGCGTTTACTGCGGCTATATGGCCGCAGATACCGCCGGTGCGCTGCATATCCAGTACCCGGCCAACGTCAAATTCCTGCGCCTGCCGTGCACCGGCAAAACGGATATCCGTTACCTGCTGGAGGCTTTCGAGCAGGGTGCAGATGGCGTCTACGTGGTCGCCTGCCCGATCGGGAACTGCCACCACGTGCGCGGCAACGAGCGTGGCCGGGCGCGCTTACAGCGGGCCAAGGAGATCCTGGATGAGATCGGCCTGGGCGGTGAGCGCCTGGAGATGTTCTTCATGTCGGGCAGCCAGGGACATTCCTTCGCTATGGCAGCCCAGACCATGACAGAGCGGATTCGCAAGCTGGGGCCTAATCCCTTGAAGAAGAGGCCACCCCCAAATGGCAATAAACCACCTGAGCCGCCGGTGGAGAACGGCGACGAAGAGGTTGGTTTTCGCGGCCGCAAAATTTGACGAAAGGAGAACGTTGAGCTAAAGGCCGCTGTTTCGCCATAAGAGGAATGAGCAGGATGAGTAATTCTGGTAATGGTAAGTCTTCCGCAAACAAAGCGCTCACCGGCGCGGTGATGGTGGTGGGCGGTGGCATCGCGGGGATGCAGGCTTCGTTGGATCTTGCCAATCAGGGCTTCCAGGTTTACCTGGTGGAGGCCCAATCTGCCATCGGTGGCAAGATGGCCCAACTGGATAAGACCTTCCCCACCAACGACTGCGCCATGTGCACCATCTCCCCCAAGCTGGTCGAGACCGGCCGGCATCCCAATATCCAGGTGCTGACCAATAGCGAAGTATTGGACGTCAGTGGACAGGCGGGAAATTTCAGCGTGCGGGTGAGTCGCAAGCCGCGCTACGTCGACCCATCGAAATGCGTGGCCTGCGGCGACTGCGCTGCGGTCTGCCCGGTGATCATCCCGGACCATTTCAACGAAGGCCTGTCGACGCGCGGCGCGATCTTCAAGCTTTACCCGCAGGCGGTCCCGAATGCCTATGCCATCGAAAAGCGTGGCATTGCTCCCTGCCGGGACGCCTGCCCGGCGGGCCAGCGCGCCCAGGGCTATATCGCCCTGATCCGCAAGGGTCGCTGGGCGGACGCGCTGCGGGTGATCAAGATGGACAATCCTTTTCCGGGCATCTGCGGGCGCATCTGCAACCATCGCTGCGAAAGCGCCTGCAACCGCGGCCAGGTGGACGAGCCGATCAATATCCGCGCCTTGAAGCGTTTTGTGACCGACAAGGTGTATGCCGAGCCGCGCCAGCCACCGGAACCGGCAGTGGTGAAATTCAAGCAGCGAGTGGCGATCATCGGCGCCGGGCCGTGCGGGCTGACCGCGGCAAAAGACCTGGCTTTGGCAGGCTACGCGGTGACCGTTTTCGAGGCCATGCCGGTTGCCGGCGGCATGCTGCGCCTGGGGGTGCCGGAATACCGCCTGCCGACCGCGATCATCGAGCGTGAGGTGCAGGATATTATCGACCTGGGCATCGACCTGCGCCTGAACCACCGCATCGACGACCTGGGGCGATTGTTTGACGAGGGTTTTGATTCCGTACTGATCGCCGTGGGTGCGCACGAGGGCATCCGCCTGCCCATCCCGGGCGCCAACCTGGAGGGCGTGCTGGTCAATACCCATTTCCTGCGGGATGTGCGCCTGGGGAAATACACTAATGGCCAGCTCGAGGATGAGGCCCTGGGCAAGCGTGTTTTGGTCCTGGGGGGTGGCAATGTGGCCATCGACTGCGCTCGCAGCGCCGTGCGCCTGGGCCGTGAAGTTCAGTTGGCCTGCCTGGAAACACGAGCCGAGATGCCAGCCCATCCCTGGGAGGTTGAAGCAGCCGAGGCCGAAGGTGTGATCCTGCATCCCGGGCGCACATTCGAACGCATCCTGGGCGACGCGGCGGGCCAGGTTCAGGGCGTGGCCTGTATGCGGGCGGCTTCATTCAGCTTCGACGAACGCGGCCGCCTGCACGTGGAGAAGACGCCGGACAGCGAGCACGTCATCGATTGCGACACGGTGATCTTCTCGGTAGGCCAGCGAGCCGGCCTGGCTTTCATTCCCGAGGACGCCAACGTCGGCCTGACCGAAAAACAGACCATCGCCATCAACCCCAATACGCTGGCGACTTCGCGCCCGGGTGTGTTCGCGGCCGGCGACTGCATCTCCGGGACCGCTTTCGTGATCGAGGCTGTGGATCGCGGCCATTCAGCCGCCCAATCGATCCTGCGCTATTTGCAGGGCGAAGCGATGGAGCCGCCTGCGAAGCCGGAGCTGCCGGTCGTGCACCTTTCCGCCCAGGAAATCGAGGAGCGCATCGAAAATGGTGAGATCAAGCGCCAGCCGCGTGTGCCCATGCCGGAGCTGCCCGTGGAGCGGCGCATCGATAATTTCATGGAAGTCGAAGGCGGCTACGATGACGAGAGCGCCCAGGAGGAGGCGGCCCGCTGCCTGGCGTGCGGTGTCTGTTCAGAATGCATGTCGTGTGTGTTCGCCTGCGGCAGGGACGCTATCAACCATGATGAGGCCGGTAAGATCGAATCGATCCCGGTGGGCGCGGTGATCCTGGCGCCCGGTTACCAGATCTACAACGCCCATCTTTCGCAGGAGTTTGGCCTGGGGCGCTTCCCCAACGTAGTCACCTCCCTGGAGTACGAGCGCATGCTCTCTGCCAGCGGACCGACGGGCGGACACGTCCAGCGCATCTCCGACCAGGGTAGACCCCGGCGGATCGCTTTCCTGCAGTGCGTAGGCAGCCGCGACCAGAGCCATGATTACTGTTCCTCGGTGTGCTGCATGTACGCCGCCAAAGAAGCCATCATGACCATCGAGCATGCCCGGGCGGAGACACGCGATGGTAAGGGGGACGGTGATGTCTCCTGCGAGGTGTTCTTCATGGACACGCGCGCCTTCAGCAAGGGTTACGAGGAATATTACCGCCGGGCCGAGTCGAAATATGGCGTCAAGTACACTCGCTGCCGGTTGAGCGACATCAAAGAGAACCCGCAGAACAACAATCTGATCGTGCGCTACGCCAGCCCGTACCAGGGCCAGGCAGGCCTGGTGGAGGCGGAATTCGACCTGGTGGTGCTGTCCGTCGGCATGGAGATCTCTGAATCGGTCAAGAACCTGGGCAGCCGTTTAGGGGTCGAGCTGGATGATTACGGTTTCTGCCATACCACGCTCTTCGACCCGCTGCAGACCTCGCGCCCGGGGATCTTCGCGGCCGGGCCGTTCCGCGAGCCCAAGGATATTCCCGAGACGGTCATGGAAGCCAGTGGCGCGGCCGCTGGAGCGGCAAAACTGTTGGCTCCCGCACGTTACACACTGGCGATTGAGCAGGAATACCCGCCAGAGCGCCGGGTAGAGGAGGAGCCGCGCATTGGCGTTTTTGTGTGCCACTGCGGCAGCAATATCGGCGGTTATCTGGATGTGCCTGGGGTTGCCGAATATGCTGCCGCGCTACCGGGCGTCGTCCACGCTGAAGACAACCTGTACACCTGCTCGCAGGACACGATCGCGCATATCATCGAGCAAGTAAAAAGCCTGGATTTGAACCGGGTGGTGGTGGCCTCCTGTACCCCGATGACTCACGAGCCGCTCTTCCAGGACGCGCTGCGCCAGGCCGGATTGAACCCCTACCTGTTCGAGATGGCCAATATTCGCAACCAATGCTCGTGGGTGCATTCCTCCGATTGGGACAAGGCGACCGAAAAGGCCAGGGTGTTGGTACGCATGGCCGCCAGCCGGGCAGCCCGACTGCAGCCGCTGCACACCTCGGTGGTGGCGGTCGAGCCGGCCGCACTGGTGCTCGGTGGCGGCGCTGCGGGAATGACGGCCGCGCTCAATCTGGCAGGCCAGGGTTTCCAGGTGCACCTGGTGGAACGCGAAAGCCGGCTGGGCGGCAACCTGAATTTAGTGCGTTATTTCATCCCATCTGTGCAAATCAACGCCTCTGAAAAGATCGACGGACAGGGCGCGGATGTCTCTCCGCAGGCTTACCTGGCAAGATTAGTTGCCCAGGTAGAAGCAGAGCCCCGCATCCTGGTCCACCTGAACACGGAACTGCTCGAGACGCAGGGTTTTAAAGGTAATTTCAGCTCGACCCTGAGGCAGAAAGCCTCAACAGAAGGCGGGCAGTCCCACTCTTACAAGGTCAAACACGGCGTGGTGTTGGTGGCGACCGGCGGGGTCGAATACAAGGGCCAGGAGTATGGCTATGGCCAGGACCCGCGCATCGTGACCCAACTGGAGTTCGAAGCGCTGCTTGCAGACCCTCAAACCACCCCGGATAGTATGAGATCAGTTGTCATGATCCAGTGTGTCGGTCCGGCGGAAAAATTCTGCAGCCGTTTGTGCTGCACAACGGCATTGAAGAACGCCCTAAAGCTCAAGGAAATGGCCCCGCAAACGGATGTGACCATCCTGTACCGCGACATTCGCACCTACGGGTTTAAAGAACGCCTCTATACGGCAGCCAGAAGTGCCGGGGTACGCTTCGTGCATTTTGAATTCGAGCGCAAGCCTGAAGTGGCCCTGGAGCGCCACGCTGGCTCCACACCTGAGCTGAGCGTGCGGGTCTGGGAACCGATCCTGGGCGGAGAACTGAAGCTCAAGCCCGACCTGCTGGTCTTGAGCACACCGGTCGTGCCCCCGCAGGGGACGCGCGAGCTGGCCAGCCGTTTGAAGCTGCCGGTGGATATGGATGGTTTCTTCCTGGAGGCGCATGTCAAGCTGCGCCCGGTCGACTTCTCCGCAGAGGGCGTCTTCATGGCGGGCATGGCCCATTATCCCAAATTCCTGGACGAGAGCATCGCCCAGGCTCAGGCGGCCGCCTCGCGGGCAGCCAATATCCTTTCCCAGAAAACCATGCAGACCAACGCGCGGGTAGCGGTAGTCGATCCGCAAAAATGCGTCGGCTGCCTGACCTGTGTGCGCATCTGTCCCTATGATGTGCCGCGCGTCAGCCAGGAATTCATCGGTGCGGGAAGTGTGCTGGGGGCGGCTTATATCGAACCGGCGGTCTGTCACGGCTGCGGTTCGTGCGCCGCGGAGTGCCCGGCCCAGGCCATCCAATTATGCCACTATACCGATGTGCAGACGCTGACGAAAGTGGACGCGATGTTCAACCTGCTGGAAATCGCCGGCGAGCGGAGCGCCCAATGAAAGCAGCCCCCTTTATTCACAGGCTGATCGGTCTGCTGAAAGCGAAGAGGAGAGCGGATGAGTAAAACCTTTGAACCGGAGATCGTCGCTTTTTGCTGCCGTTACTGCGCCTATGCGGCCGCAGACCTGGCCGGCTCGATGCGCCTGGAGTACCCGGCTTCGATCAAGGTGGTCGAACTGCCTTGCTCGGGAAAGCTGGACGTGCTTTACGTGCTGCGGGCCTTCGAGGATGGCGCCGACGGCGTGATGGTAGCGGGTTGACTGGAGGGCGATTGTCATTACCTGGAAGGTAATCTCAACGCCCGGCGGCGAGTTGAATATGCGAGTAAATTGCTGGATGAGATCGGCCTGGAAGGGCGGCGCATCCAGATGGTCAATATATCATCCGCAATGGGAGGCCAATTCGCTTCATCGGCTACAGGCTTGACCGAGGAGATCCGGCAGATTGGTCCGAACCCGTTGAAGCGCAACAGAAATGAAAATGCGGGCTGAGTCACAGGCTCAAATTGGTATTGATAAATTCCGGAGGGTAGTTTCATGATCATCGCCGAACAAAAACCACTCAGTGAACTGAAAACGCTGTTAGGCAGCGCCCAGAATGTGCTGGTTGTCGGCTGCGGGACCTGCGTCACCGTGTGCTTCGCCGGTGGGTCGCGTGAGGCGGCCATCGTAGCCGCTTCGCTGCGCATGGCTTCGCGGCTTGACGGCGGGCCGAAGGAGGTGCGCGACGTCACCGTCCAGCGCCAGTGCGAGTGGGAATACCTGGACCAGATCGCCGAACAGGTCCAGGATGTCGACATCATCTTATCGCTGGGCTGCGGCATCGGCGTCCAGGCGATCGCCGAGCATTTCCCACAGCGCTGGGTGGTGCCCGGTCTGAACACCAGTTTCCTGGGCCTGCCCACCGAGCAAGGCATTTGGGCGGAACGCTGCGCAGCCTGCGGCGACTGCGTGCTCGGTTTGACCGGTGGGATCTGCCCGATTGCGCGCTGCTCGAAGTCGCTGCTCAACGGGCCGTGCGGCGGCTCGGAGGGCGGGCACTGCGAGATCAACCCGGATGTGGACTGCGCCTGGCAGTTGATCTACGACCGCTTGAGCAGCATGGGCAAATTGGATTTATTGTTGGAACTGCAGCCGCCCAAGAACTGGCGGACATCCCGCGATGGTGGGCCGCGCAAGATCATCCGCCAGGACCTGCGCCTGGTGGCTGAGGAGGAGTGAAGCATGGACACGCAAGCAAGCAGCAATGGGTACCTGGTGGGCTCCAATCTGGAGCGTATGCTGCGGGCCGGACATTTCGCCGTCACCGCTGAGCTGGGGCCGCCGCAGAACGCCGATGGCCGCGTGATCCGCGAGAAAGCGGCGCTGTTAAAGGGCTATTGCGATGCGGTCAATCTCACCGACAACCAGACAGCGATCGTGCGCATGTCCAGCATCTCCGCCGGTGCTATCGTGGTACAGGAGGGCCTGGAGCCGGTCATCCAGATGACCTGCCGGGACCGCAACCGCCTGGCGATCCAGAGCGACCTGCTTGGGGCTTACGCCCTGGGCATGCGCAACCTGCTTTGCCTGACCGGCGACCACCAGACCTTCGGCAACCACCCGAACTCGAAAAATGTTTTCGACATCGATTCGCTGCAGTTGGTCAAGATGGTGACTGATATGCGCGACAATTGCGTCTTCCAATGTGGGGAGGCCTTCAAAGGCATGGAGGCGCGCTTCTTCGTTGGGGCAGCGGCTGCGCCCTTCGCCGGGCCAACCGAATTCCGGCCTTATCGCCTGGCGAAGAAGGTGAAAGCGGGTGCCAATTTCATCCAGACTCAATTGGTCTACGATGTGGAGGCTTTCGCCGGATATATGGAGAAGGTGCGCGAACTTGGCGTGCACAAGCAGACTTATATCCTGGCGGGCGTGGGCCCGCTGAAGAGCCCGGGCATGGCTCGCTATATGAAAAACAGCGTGCCGGGCATCCTGGTACCGGATGAGCTGATCGAGCGCATGAGCGCAGCCGGCGATCCCTGGGCCGGCAAGAAAGCCGATGAACTGAGCAAGGAGGACAAGCGCGCTCGCACGCAGGCCTGGAGAGACGAAGGCATCCGGATTTGCATCGAATTGATCCAGAAACTGCGCCAGGTGAAGGGCGTCTCAGGGGTGCACATCATGGCGATCGAGTGGGAGGAAGCGGTCAAGCCGATCGTAGAAGGAGCCGGGTTGTACCCGCGACCTTCGGTCGAGGCGCCAACCCCGGCTCCCGCTTCAGGAGGCAGCGTATGAACCCACAGGATAACAGCGGCCCAAAACTGACCGAGATCAATACGCGCCTGGCTCAGCGTGTTCAAGAAGAGCTGGGGCAGAATGTCTACCTGTGCTACCAGTGCATTAAATGCACCAGCGGCTGCCCGGTGGCAGAGTTCTTCGACTGGCAGCCGAACCAGATCATGCGCGCCCTGCAGTTGGGCCAGGAGCAGATCGCCCTGCATGCCCAGACACCCTGGTTGTGCGCTTCCTGCCAGACCTGCACTACCCGCTGCCCGCAAGGCCTGGATATTACGGCCATCATGGAATTCCTGACCCGTGAAGCGCTGGAGAACGGGATCTCCCCGCCGGTCTCCGAGGTGAATATCTTCAACCAGGCTTTTATGCGTGAAGTGCGCCTGTGGGGGCGGGCCTTTGAATTAGGCCTGATGGCCGAGATGAAGCTTCGCACCGGGGATATCATGGGCGATATGGACCTGGGTGTCAAGATGATCCGCAGGAACAAACTGCCCTTCCTGCCTAGCCTGGCGCGCCCTCCGCACAAAGTCCAACCAGTCCCTGGCGCCGAGTCGGCGGTGGCCTATTACCCCGGCTGCTCGCTGCACTCGACCGCGGCGGAGTTCAACGTCTCTGCCAAAGCGGTTTGTGAAGCGCTCGACCTGGAACTGGTGGAACCCCAGGGCTGGGTGTGCTGCGGCAGCAGCGCCGCTCACCGGGCTGACCCCGAAGCCGCACTGGAGCTACCCTTGAGCAATCTGGCGCTGATCGAGCAGAGTGGCTTCAAAGAAGTGACTATGCCGTGCGCGGCCTGTTTCAACCGCCACAAAACCGCCCAGTACGAGCTCCAGCATGAGGATCAGAGCGCACAAACGACCAACAAGAAGAAGGGTCTGCGCTACCGAGGCAGTTTGAAAGTGACCACGCTGGTGCAGGCTATTCACCAGCATGTGGGAGAGCAGGCCGTCTCCGAGAAGGTCAAGCGGCCGCTGGATGGGCTGCGGATGGTGTGCTATTACGGTTGTTTGTTGACCCGCCCGCCGCAAGTGACCGGCGCCGAACACCCGGAGAATCCGACCGATATGGACGATTTGATGGGTGCGCTGGGTGCGGAAGTGCTGGATTGGTCGTACAAGACCACCTGCTGTGGCGCGGCGCATTCGCTTACCCGGCCTGACATCGTTATCAAGCTGAGCCGGCGCCTGATCGAACAGGCTCGCCTGGCCGGGGCGGATTTGATTGCGGTGGCCTGCCCGTTGTGTCACACCAACCTGGACGCCCGCCAGTTCCAAATGGGGTTGGATACGCCGCTTCCGGTTTTGTATTTCACCCAGCTCATGGCGCTGGCGCTGGGCTTGCCAGAAAAGACCGCGGCCCTGCATAAAAACCTGGTCGACCCCAGGCCGTTATTGGGGATGAAGAACGTTATCGGTACATAAACCCGTAGGGCGGCTTTCCTAGCCGCCGCCTCGTCGGGTAAGAAACCCGACCTACTTGAAGAAATAAGCAGATGAAGGCCCCCCGTTGCAGGTGAGCTGTCTCACCCTCGTAAGGTTTCAGGAGAGCCGGTCATGATGGCTGCGGAAGCGTTTGAACAGATTGTCGATCCCGTCGAGTTGTTGAACGGGATACTGGAGCGTTCCTGGGCTGCGACCTGCGCAGCCTTTGATACCTCCGGCGACCTGCCCGATATGCGCACATTGTTCGATGAGGCCGATTTATCCATCCCGGATCAGGCTGCCCAGGTGGTGCTGGTGAATATGATCTCGGAAATTATCCAATGTGTGGGCCGCTTTTCGCCCTGGTACACCCAGCCGGCGCGCGCTTTCGGCCTGACATCACTGCGAAACCCGCTCACCAATCAAACCCATTGGGTGCTGGCGCCGGAAGCCATTCAGAAATGGTGTCCCTTATTGCAGGAGCTGGCGGTTGCCATCCAGAAAAACAGCGGGCTGATTCAGGCCATTGTGCTGGTGGATGGGTTGATGGAGGCCACGCCCGACGAGCCCTGCGCAACGCTGTACTGTGGCTGCGTGCCCCCCCACGCTATCCGTCTGCGAAAATCGATCTTGCAAAAGACCGATATCTACTGCGACTCCTGCAACCAGCCGTTCACCTGATAGGACGAAGGAGGGCGAATTGATGCAGGTCTATAACCGCCGGCCTCTGGATATCGATCAGGTCACGATACCCCGGGGCCAGGTGTATCTTATCCCGGAGCGCTGCAAAGGCTGCCAGATGTGCATCGAGTTTTGTCCACAGGGGGTGCTGCGCATCTCATCAGAAGCCAATCTCAAGGGATACCATTACCCGGAAGTGATTCCAGAGAAAGAGCGCGCCTGCGTACACTGCGAATTCTGCACCCTGATCTGCCCGGAATTCGCGATTTTCACGCTGGCCTTCAATGGGGAGCCATGAACTGACAGATGAGCGCACAACCTGAGCTGAACGAGCAAAAAGAGCAATACGCACATAAAGTGCTGACAGGGAGACATTTCATGAACGGCGATCACGCCTGCGCCGAGGGGGCGATCGCGGCCGGCTGCTCGTTCTTCGGCGGTTACCCGATCACCCCATCCACGGAGATTGCCGAACGCCTGGCGCGCCGGCTGCCCGAAGTGGGCGGGGTTTTCCTGCAGATGGAAGATGAGTTGGGCAGCCTGGCGGTCGTTTTGGGCGCTTCGGCCGCCGGGGCGCGCGCCATGACGGCCACTTCAGGGCCAGGATACAGCCTGATGATGGAGAACCTGGGCCTGGCGCTTATGCTGGAAATTCCCTGTGTGCTGGTCGACGTGCAACGCGGCTCACCCTCTACCGGGCTGCCTACCATGCCGGGCCAATCGGACGTGATGCAAACCCGCTGGGGCACGCATGGGGATTTCGCCCTGGCAGCGTATGCACCCTGGTCGCCGCAGGAGTTCTTCGACCTGACCGTGCTGGCTTTCAATGTCGCCGATCGCTACCGCATCCCGGTGGTGCTGTTAGCAGATGAGGTGGTCGGCCATATGGTCGAGCGCGTGGTCATCCCGCCGGCTGAGCAGATCGAGCGCTGGGAACGCAAACGCCCCCACCGTCAGCCGGCGGAGATGGCCAGTAACGAGACTGCGGCCGGTCCTGGAAATAACGGCAGTTTTCAGCCTTTCCTGGTGGAAGATGATGACCTGGTTCCTCCGATGGCGCACGCCGGTGAGGGCTACACCATCCATTACACGGGGTTGACGCACGACGAGCACGGCTACCCGGATATGTCGGCCGAGACGCACCAGTGCCTGGTGACCCGCCTGATTGAAAAGGTGCAGCGCAATGCAGCGAAGATCAGGCGTACAGAAGAATATTTCCTGGAGGATGCTCGCATCGTGGTGGTCGCCTATGGCTGCACTGCGCGTTCAGCGCGCCGGGCCGTGCGTCAGGCGCGCCAGCAGGGCGTCCCGGTAGGGCTGCTGCGCCTGATTTCGATCTGGCCTTTCCCGGAAGAGCGCCTGCGTGAGCTGGCCGGGCAGGCGGATGCTTTCGTGGTGGCGGAGATGAACCTGGGCCAGATCAGCCTGGAGGTCGAGCGCCTCGCCCGGCGCCCCGTACGTGGTGTGTTCCACGCCGGCGGAGCCATGATCCCGCCTGAGCCGATCCTGGAAGCTATCCTGGAGGCTGCCCGATGAGCCCTGTGATCGTCGTCGATCAGCACCCCCTGGATAAAGTTATCCGCTCTGAGCGCATGCCGCATATCTGGTGCCCCGGCTGTGGTATTGGCATCGCCATGCGCTGCTACGCCCAGGCGATCCTGGATTCCGGCATCCCACTCGAAAAGCATGTCATCGTCTCCGGAATTGGCTGCACAGGCCGCGTGGCCGGTTATATGAAGCTCGATTCTTACCATACCACGCATGGCCGGGCTATCCCCTTCGCCATCGGGCTCAAGCTGGCTAACCCGAGCCTGATGGTCACGGTCTTCAGCGGCGACGGCGACCTGGTTTCGATCGGGGGCAACCACCTGATCCATGCCGCCCGGCGTAATATGGATATCAAAGTGGTCTGTATCAACAATTTCAACTACGGGATGACCGGTGGCCAGGCCGGGCCGACCACGCCCAAGGGTGCACGGGCCACAACCGCCCCGTATGGCAACCCGGAACTGCCTTTCAACCTGCCCTACCTGATGGCGGCTGCCGGGGCGAACTTCGTCTCGCGCTGGACAACCATTCACATCCGCCAGGTCAAGGATGATATCGGCTACGTTTTCCAGCGGCGCGGCTTCGCATTCCTCGAAGTCCTGGCGCCCTGCCCGGTCGGGTTTGGCAAATCGAACAATATTGAGGATGGCCTGGAAGAGATGATGCTCTACCGCCAGCGCAGCGTGTTGGTGCGGGATGGCGATGTGCGTGCCGATGAGCTGGTCATTGATCTGCGCGAGAACGTACCGATCTACGTCGGCCGGTTCGTCGACAGGGATCGCCCACCCTACCAGCCCATGCAGGCGGAGGTGCGCTCATGAGACGCGAGATTCGCATCGCCGGTTTTGGAGGTCAGGGAGTGGTGCTGACCGGCTATATCCTGGGAAAGGCCCTGGCGCTGTACGATGGCTACGAGGCGGTCATGACCCAGGCCTACGGTCCGGAAGCGCGCGGCGGCTCTTCCAGTGCCAACCTGGTGGTCTCCGATGAGCCGATCGATTACCCCTTTGTTCAGCATCCGGATGTGTTGGTGGCGCTGTCGCAGGAAGCCTATACTCGCTTCCGTAGCACACTCAAAGCGGGTGGGTTGGTGGTGATCGATGGGGATCTGGTGGTTCCCGAGCCGGGGGACGTGGTGCACAGCGTCCCGGCGACCCGGATTGCCGAGCAGTTGGGCCGCCGGATCGTGGCCAACGTGGTGATATTGGGCTTTTACACCGCGCTGAGCGACCTGATCGAGCGGGAGGCAGTCGAGCAGGCTGTGCGCAGCTCGGTCAAAGCGAAAGTCGTCGCCCTGAACCTGGAAGCCTTTGCGAGAGGCTACGCCTGGGCAGGAGAGAAGGAGGTCGCAGCATGAGCGATGCGGTGCTGGTGATCGGCGGCGGTATCGCCGGCATCCAGGCTTCCCTGGACCTGGGAAAGGCCGGGGCGCGCGTGGTGCTGGTCGAGCGCCAACCCACCATCGGCGGGGTCATGGCGGTCCTGGATAAGAACTTCCCAACGCTGGATTGTTCGATCTGCATCGAGGCGCCCAAGATGTCGGAAGTCGATTTGCATCCAAATATCGAGATTCTCTCCCTGGCTGAGGTGCAGCGCGTCTCCGGTGGGCCGGGCAGATTCCAGGTAGAAATTCGCCAGAAAGCTCGCTACGTTACGGATGCCTGCACGCGCTGCGGTGACTGTGCCGCATCTTGCCCGGTGGTGCTGCCCAACGAATACGATTCGGGCATGGCGGTCCGCAAGGCGATCTACACGCCCATCCCGCAATCCGTTCCGGGTGCCTATGTGCTGGATATCGAGCACTGCCTGAACGACCCACCGAACTACATCCCCTGCAACCACTGCCTGCAGGTCTGCCCACCCAAGGCCATCGATTATCTGATGCCGCGCCAGGAAATCCTGCAGCGTGAGGTGGGCGCCATCATCGTCGCGGCTGGTTACAGCATGCTTGACCCGCGCGAGCTGAAAGATTACGGCTACGGCAGCCACCCAGATATCCTGACCG
>Ga0315542_1000071_pt1 | contig 49410 bp, 41 predicted proteins | sample SalMarSW160120MG_FD_202541 | JGI IMG/M metagenome (GOLD analysis project Ga0315542, IMG submission 202541) | Salt marsh sediment microbial communities from the Plum Island Ecosystem LTER, Massachusetts, United States - Salt Marsh Sediment SW1601-20 ...
TTTGCTCTCTTTAGAGCCGGCGCCCCCTAGGGGGCAAGTATAAAGAATGTAAACGAACTCTTGATACAGTATTTTGCTTAGAAAGTGTAAACGAACTTATGACATATTACACCTAGTGTCTAGCGTCTAGCGTCTAGCGTCTAGTATCTAGCGTCTAGTGCCTAGCGTCCAGCGTCTTTTTCTTTTTGAAATAAAGATGGATTTGACTACCTTGCATATGCATTTCAATTTTCTCGCTGCATGTCACTTAAAATTACAGACTGGGCTGTTGAGGACAGACCCAGGGAAAAACTTGTTCAGAAAGGCACAGCCAGCCTGAGCGATGCCGAATTACTGGCAATACTTATCGGTTCCGGTACCAGAGATAAATCGGCTGTGGATCTGGGCCGCGAGTTGCTGGGTATTGTAAATAATAATCTTAATAGTCTGGGTAAACTTGCAATAACAGACCTTAAGAAACTGCATGGAATAGGTACTGCCAGAGCTGTAACCATTGCTGCAGCTCTTGAACTGGGAAGAAGGAGAAAGCTCTCTGAGGCTGACGATATACCTCAGATAAAATGTTCGGGAGATGTTGCAGACATTTTCCAGCCATTGCTTTCCGATCTTGCTCATGAAGAGTTCTGGATACTTTTCCTCAACAGATCGAACAAAGTGATAAACAGGATGAAACTGAGCCAGGGAGGTATTAGTGGTACGGTAACAGATGTTCGTATAGTGATGAAAAAGGCGATTGAGTACCTTGCTTCAGGTATTATTGTTTGTCATAATCATCCTTCCGGAAATCTCAATCCAAGCGAATCAGATACTAAAATAACACATAAAATAAAGGAAGCCGGCAACCTGATGGATATCCAGCTGCTTGACCATCTGATCATTTCAGATAAGGATTATTACAGTTTTGCGGATAACGGGTTACTCTAAAGAGTTGTCTTGCGGTCGTGCGGTCGTGCGGTCGTGCGGTCTGTAAATTTCAACTTTAGTTTTGTCAGGACACAATTCTATAAGGGAGGATATTGGCTTCTTAAGAATTGGATGTATGAGTTCTGGAGCTATTTCGCACAAAGGGACCAGAACAAATTGTCTTTCATGCATCAAAGGATGAGGGACTTTGAGGCTCTTCTTATCAATTATCAGGTCATCATAGAGAAGGATATCAATATCGATGGCCCTTGATGAATATTGTTTCTCACTCCTGATCCTTCCAAGATGAGCTTCGATCATCAGAATGGCGCCCAATACTCCTGAAGGGGAAAGTTGTGTTTCGACTTCAACTACCATATTCAGGAACTTGTTACTGGTCTCAAATCCCCAAGCATCTGTTTCATAAATTGATGAAGACTTCAGAACAGAACCTATATGTTCACCAATCCCTGAAATTGCGTTCTTCAGTGAAGAGTCACGGTCACCGAGATTGGCACCAATTCCAAGAAATACTATATTCATATTCAAGTTATAACAGGGCTAAAAGTATTAAATAGATGCATACCTTTACAAAATCATTCTGATTTTTCATATATTTAAAATCCATTAAATTAAAGAGCCAAGAAAATGAAAGACTTCCTGAAATACACACTGGCTACCATAATCGGTATAATACTCACATCCATTCTTTTATTTGTTGTTATGCTGGCCACCCTGAGCGCTATTGTTTCATCAGGGAACAAACCTGTTTCGATCAGCGATAATTCCATACTGGTCCTTAAAGCAGGAGTAACCATACCTGACAGGAGCGATCAGAATCCTATCGGAGGAATTGATCTTTTCAATATGACATTCACTCCAACGCCAGGGCTAAATGAGATACTTCATAACATCGATAAAGCATCTTCTGATAATAAAATCAAGGGAATTTTAATTGAAAACGGACTCCTTCCTTCAGGTTGGGCAACTACTGAAGAGATACGGGATGCTCTTGAGAAATTCAGTTCAAGCGGGAAATTTGTCATATCATATTCTGATTATGTCCTCACCCAGGAGTGTTATTACTTATCCACGGCTGCAAATAAGATCTACATTAATCCCTCTTCAATGGTTGATTTCAAGGGATTAAGCAGCGAGATAATGTTCTATAAGAAAGCTCTTGACAAGCTCGGAATTGAAGTACAGGTAATCCGTCATGGCAAGTTTAAGGGAGCCGTTGAACCTTTTATCCTCGACGGGCTGAGCAAAGAAAACAGGACCCAGATCAAGGCTTATGTGGGATCGATATGGAACCAGGTTTTGGATGACATCTCAAAATCGAGAGGCATACCTGTTGATAAGCTTAATCGAATTGCGGATAATCTTGACGGTAACATAGCATCAAAAGCACTTGCTACTAATCTTGTTGACGGATTAATATTTCGCGATTCATTAATTGATACACTGAAAGCCCTTTCAGGCATAAGCAGCGATAAAGATCTGAACCTGGTATCCATGACCAGATATACAAAGGCTCCCGAACCTAAAAGAGGAATATCTGTTAAAAACAGGATATCAGTGATTTATGCATCAGGTACAATCGTTACCGGCAAGGGAAATTATAACAACATTGGAGGAGATTATTATGCTGAAGTCATAAGAAAAGAGAGGAAGGATACATCGGTAAAAGCAATAGTCTTAAGAGTAAATTCACCGGGAGGCAGCGCGATAGCATCAAATATTATGTGGAGGGAACTGGAACTTGCTTCACATGTTAAACCAGTTGTTGTATCTATGGGAAATTACGCCGCATCGGGAGGTTATTTCATCTCAGCTCCCGCAACAAAAATATACTCTGACCCAACCACAATATCAGGATCCATTGGTGTATTCGGACTGATCCCTGATGCAGGCAAACTACTTAAGCAGAAATTAGGCATTACAACCGATATTGTAAATACAAACTCAAATTCCGATTTCCCTTCAGTTTTCAGGCCAATGAATACCTATGAAAAAGAGATCATGCAATCAAGCATCGAACAGACTTACAGCGATTTTGTCAGTAAAGTCGCCTCAGGAAGAAAAATGACTGAAAAATCAGTTGATAGCATAGGACAGGGAAGGGTATGGAGTGGAATAAATGCTCAGGAAATAGGACTTGTTGATTCAATAGGCGGACTTGAAGATGCTATTAAAGGTGCTGCTGGTCTGGCAAACCTGGCAAACTATTCCATAAGAGAATTACCGGTTCTTGAAGATCCCTATACGAGACTGATTTCACAGCTTTCAGGAGATGTCAGGATGAAGTTCCTGAAGAAAGAGCTGGGGGAATCTGTCAGGTATTATAACATGATTGAGGAGATCAGAAGCTTGTCGGGAATACAGGCACGATTACCATATTTCATTGAGATCCATTAATAAATTGAGATCCATTAATAAAAAGTACTTAAAGTGAGCTAAAGGGTGGAGTGCCTATTTATGGAACGCAATAAAAATATCCTTCTGTATCCTGTTTCTTTAATTTACGGATTGATTACAGGTATAAGAAACTTCCTATATAATAGCGACGTTCTTCCGTCTGTTGAATTCAACATTCCTGTAATATGCGTCGGTAACATTACTGTAGGAGGAACCGGAAAAACTCCTCATACAGAATACATTGCCGGGTTACTAAGAAAAGATTTCCATGTGGTGACTCTAAGCAGGGGTTACAAACGCAGGACGCGTGATTTCAGAATTGCATCATCGTCTTCTCTTGTAAGCGAAATAGGAGATGAACCCTTGCAGATATCCAGGAAATTCCCGGATATAATGGTAACAGTTGACCGTGACCGGGTTCATGGTGTTAAAAAGATCCTGGAGCAAAATCCTGCGACAGATGTCATAATTCTTGATGATGGTTTCCAGCACAGAAGAATAACTCCGGGTTTTTCAATCCTTCTTTCTGATTTCGAAAGGCTGATTGTAAGAGATCACCTGCTGCCTTACGGTAACCTCAGGGAGAGCACAGCAAACATGAGAAGAGCCAATATTATTCTTATAACCAAATCGCCTGAAGACCTTTCCCCTATACAAAGAAGACTGATTGTAAAAGAATTCGACAAGGCACCTTATCAGAATCTCTACTTCACAACGTTAACTTATAAGGACCCATTGCCGGTTTTTGAATCATCAACAACTTTTACTAATAAATTTGACTCAGAAGCTTCGGATTGTGGCATTGTCCTTGTTACCGGGATAGCACATCCTCAACCACTTAAAGACTACCTGCTTAAAAAATATAACGAAATCAAGCACCTCCCATTTTCCGATCATCATAACTTCAATGAAGATGACATCCTGGCCATTTCCTCAGCTTATAATGATCTTAAATCGCCGGTAAAGTATCTGTTTACAACTGAAAAAGATGCTGTCAGGTTGAGGGAATTTACTAATATTGCAGAACCGATTAGATCGGCCTTTTATTATATTCCTGTTGGCGTAAATTTTTTAAATGACGATAAGGAAGAGTTTGATAACATGATATTTAACTATGTTAGAAAAAATAAACGAAATAACCGGGTTTCTGAAATCTAAGGGAATAATCAATCCCGACGCAGGAATAATTCTTGGTACCGGGCTCGGTGAACTTACAACAAAAATTGAAAATCGTGTTGAAATTGATTATAAGGATATTCCCCATTTCCCTGTTTCAACAGTTGAAGGACATGCCGGGAAACTTATTTTCGGCGAATTCGGGAAGAAGAAAATAGTGGCTATGAAAGGCAGGTTCCATTATTATGAAGGCTATGGTGCAGACCAGGTTGCATTGCCAGTGAGGGTAATGAAGCATCTTGGTATTAAATGCCTGTTCCTTTCCAATGCGGCAGGGGGAGTTAACCCTGATTTTCAAATAGGTGACATAATGATTATTACCGATCATATTAACCTTTTGCCAAATCCGTTGATCGGTCCTAACGATGATCGGATAGGTACAAGGTTTCCCGATATGGGTGAGGCATATGATAAGTACCTGATAAAGAAGGCACTTATAATTGCGCAGGAGAATAACATAAGGATTCACAAAGGGATTTATCTTGCTACCAGTGGTCCCACTTTCGAAACTCCTGCCGAATACAAATATTTCAGGATAATAGGCGCCGATGCCGTGGGTATGTCAACAACTAACGAGGTAATAATTGCCCGTCATATGGGTCTGCCCTGTTTTGCAGTAAGCGTTATTACCGATCTTGGTGTTGAAGGAAAGATAGAATATACAACACACGAATCGGTTCAGAATGAAGCGGCCAAAACCGAATCGCGGATGACAACCATCATGACTGAGATGATAGAATCATTGTAATAATTTAACCTTAATTTCTGATTACGGTGCAGACCTTTTTCCATTGCCTGGTTTTGCCGGTCTCATCATATAAGGTTATAAAAACAATATAAATGCCGGTTCTGACGGAAGTGCCGTCATCAGCGGTTCCATCCCATATCAGTGTTGCCTCAGGGCCTGCTAACAAATTTTCCGCAATTCTATTAATATAACTTCCTGTCTCATCAAAAACCGTTGCACTTACAACACTCCCTGCACCTGCAAGATTTAGCCGTATTACCAGTAAATCTTCAATCCCGTCATTATCCGGGGTAATTTTCGCAGAAGAAAAGATTACCTCGTCCGAGGTGACAGGCACTTCGATAAATATGGAATTAGGAGCTCCTGGTGTCCCCCATCCGAAAGTCTCAGTTGCAGAATGCCAGTTACCCCTTTCTTCAGATATATAAAGCGGGTTTGTCTTTTCAAGAGCCACACCCTCATATCCTGAAAGAAGGGAACTGTGCATTTTTTCATTATAAGTCACCTCATCAATTTTATCAAGCTCCTTATTAAAGAGTACAACATGCCCTTTATCGTCAGTCATCGACGGTATGGATCCTGCCTCAAAGAGATAGTCCTGACCGGCAGAGAAATATCTCGCGAGGATTTTGGCCTTATCAGTAGTAACAGCATAATATGTACCTGGCAAAATGCATCTCTTCTCACCTGATAACGGGTATGCCAGGGAAGTGTCTCCAGTACCATCATTTACAGATACAAGTATAAGCCGTGAGGCGTCTATAACCTTATCCGAGGTGTTAAAAAGTTCAATATAATCAGGATCTCCCGGAAAAGGATTAAAAAGGATTTCGTTAAACAACAGGTAGTGAAGTTCAGAGGGTTCGGGCATGCCAAATGAAAAACCCGATTTCATGATTGGATTCCCGGAAAAATCCGTTATCGCTGAGATCTCAAGCTTATATAAAGTACCTGTCTTTAACGGGTCTTCAACCTTTAAAACAAACTCACGATAAAGAGGATCAACAGGTTTAATATAAATAATATCCTCCCCAGAGATTTTAATATCTTTTAATTCTTCGCAAATATTCAATACCGGTTCGGAAAACCTTAGCCTCAGGGTAACGCTGTCATCCGGGAATACATTCTCAATACCATAAAATGTATCATCAGGATTATGGGATGCTACAGAATTGGCAATTCCCGGGGTACCTCCCTTTCTGGAGATAGATGTTTTCCAGTTTCCTTCATAAAAAAACGGATAATCTGTATCAATCATTTCAAGCGACCAGCCACCTCCGGATTTTAGCTCATCCCCATACCAGTCAGAAGAATACTCGACACCATGAATTAAGTTACCATAGCTATCAGCCAGGTATATGATCTTTCCGCCATCCGTTAAGGCAGGAAACTGCTTTAAACCAAGAACCCTTCCAAATCCAGAGAAAAGCGAAGTATCCTGCAGAGAACATATTATCACAATCTCTGACGGCCCGATAATGAAATCAGGAATAAGACAAGACTGGCCTCCAATAACTAGACTCCAGTCTTTCATGTTAAATGGAAAGCCCGTCCTGTTTGTCAATTCAATATATTCTTTACCGGGAAGTGATACCTCCGGTACAGGATCGGCCATGATCTCAGATATTATAACATCACCAGGTGCAGCCCAGCCGGATTCAAAAGGCACCTGAATATTAAATGAACAATTCCCGGAATTGTCACATAAATGGTCTATCAACAGGGTATTTTCCGACTTGTTATTCAATTCACTGTCAAACTCCAGAATATATGTTAAAGTACCTTCTACAAATACTCTGGATGGTCTGTTATCGTCACCGGCCAGCGAAAAATTACCAGGGTCAATGAAATCAGAGGCAGCTTCTTCATTTAATTGAATTTCAATCGAATTTTTATTTAAAACTTTACAACTCTCAACAACAGGAGCTTCATTATCTTCGTGGAATACGCCCTCAATAATTATATCATCTAACCATAAAAGCCTGTCGCAGGTGGAGGTATATCTGTAATAAATCCCAAACCATGCAAAGCTGAATAATTCCTGATCCTTACCCGAATCATTCTCCAGAAGGTCATCTTCAGGACTAAAAACCTGCAGTGTCCACGATCCTTCCTGAGACCGTTCCACAAAAATTTTTACAGTGCTGTCAGTTCCTATATCGTTTTGCCAGTTTATAAGGCATTTTATAACAGTTGTCACCTCCCCTGACTTAACCTTCCACAGGCGCAGGGTATCATCATAACCTGCAAGGTTCACACCAACGGCAAATCCGTTGGTGCTTTCTTCAGGCGACATACTGCCCGGTCCACAGTCGGAGATAAGGAATACCGACCAGTTATTTGAAGATGAAGGATCATATCCATACCTGACAAGGAATGACCATCTGGCACTACCTTCAGCAAGATACATATCCCTGACGGGTAAACCTGCCCTGTCAATTCCTGCACCGGAATTATCAAATGCATGATGCAACGAATAATTGCCTGATAAGGCAGTTACAGAATCTGCTTCCCAGCGGTCCGCTGGGCTTTGAACCCAGTTGCCGGAAATACCTGATTCAAAATTTTCCACAATCTGGCCAAAGGCCGTAAATGGCATTAGCATTGCCAGTAAAATAACTTTTTTCATGCAGCGGGACGGATTGAAAAAAAAGTTAATTTTGACACTCTTAACGTCAGAGTAAATTTATTAAATAACAAACATTATTCCAAACAAATAACTATGAAAGTAGCTGTTGTGGGAGCAACCGGCATGGTTGGCCGGACGATGATGAAGGTTCTTGAAGAAAGAAACTTCCCTGTATCGGAAATACTACCTGCCGCTTCCGAAAAATCGGTCGGTAAAGAGGTCCTGTTTAAGGGAAAACCTGTAAGGGTAGTAAGTGTAATGGAAGCTGTTGAAGCCAGGCCTGACTTTGCAATATTTTCGGCAGGGGCGTCAACCTCAAAAGAATGGGCTCCTCTTTTTGCGAAAAACGGAACTATTGTGATAGATAACTCCTCATACTGGAGAATGGATAAGAATGTCCCTCTTATAGTCCCTGAAATTAACAGCCATGCCATCAAAAAAGGAAACAGAATAATTGCCAATCCTAATTGTTCCACTATTCAATTGGTAATGGCCCTTGCTCCTCTTCACAAAAGATATAACATAAGGCGTCTTGTAATTGCCACTTATCAGTCTGTAACCGGGACAGGTGTTAAAGCAGTTTCCCAGATGGACAATGAACGGCAGGGAATTAAAGGAGATATGGCATATCCCCACCCTATTGACAAAAACTGTTTCCCCCATGGAGGTACTTTTCAGCCCGACGGTTATACTACTGAGGAGCAGAAGCTCATTGACGAAACTCGAAAGATATTTGAGGATCAGTCAATAATGGTTACTGCTACCGTTGTCAGAATTCCTGTGGTTGGAGGTCATTCCGAAGCTGTCAATGTTGAGTTTGAAAATGATTTCGACATGAATGAAGTTATCAATCTGCTGAGCCATTTCCCGGGGGTTATGGTTTATGATGATCCCGCAGAGAATAAGTACCCTATGCCGATACTTGCACATAACAGGGATGAGGTTTTCGTTGGAAGGATACGACGTGATCTTTCTAAAGAAAAATGTCTTAACCTGTGGATAGTTTCCGATAACATAAGAAAAGGAGCTGCTACCAATGCAATTCAGATTGCAGAATATATGATTTCTAATAATCTTTATTAACCTCTGTGCAACTCTGTGCCAGCTCTGTGCGACTCTGTGTTAGTTCTTAAAAATTGTTACACAGAGGACCACAGAGAAGACACCGGGGGGGGTCACAGAGATTTTCAGTTCAGGCTTCTGTTTCGTATAGGAATTCATTATATGGATACCTTTTAACGTGAATCTTCTTTACCTCGTTATAAAGAAGCTTACGGAATTCTTCGATATTTTCCCTGGTTTTAGCAGAAATAAAAACCGTTTTATGGAGTTTATTTGAAGCCATCCAGCTCTTTTTAAGGTCTGACAATGAGTAATTTTCTTTCTGAACTGGTGTCAGGTCATGCTCATCCTTCATAGCATAGGAGAACATATCAATTTTATTAAAGACAATCAGCATTGGTTTATCATTTGTTCCAAGTTCCTTAAGGGTTTCATTGACAACCCTGATCTGCTCTTCAAAATTCACATGCGATACGTCGACAACATGAATAAGAAGATCCGATTCCCTTACCTCATCGAGTGTTGATTTGAATGACTCAACCAGATCATGGGGAAGTTTCCGGATGAAGCCCACGGTATCGGATAACAGAAAAGGAAGATTTTCAATAACAACTTTTCTCACAGTTGTGTCGAGAGTTGCAAACAGCTTATTCTCTGCAAAAACATCAGATTTACTCAGCAGATTCATAATTGTTGATTTACCCACGTTTGTATAGCCAACAAGAGCAACCCTTGTCATTTTACCCCGGCTTTTTCGCTGTGTAGCCATCTGGGTGTCGATCTTCTTAAGTTGTGTTTTAAGCAATGCTATTTTATCCCTGATTATCCTTCGGTCAGTTTCGATCTCTGTTTCACCCGGACCTCTTAAGCCGATACCTCCCCGCTGCCGTTCGAGGTGAGTCCACAGACCCGTTAACCGGGGAAGAAGGTACTGATACTGTGCCAGCTGCACCTGTGTCCTTGCATGGGATGTTCTTGCCCTTCCGGCAAAAATATCGAGTATCAGGTTAGTCCTGTCAAGAATACGGCACCCAAGGGCTTTTTCAATATTTCGTAACTGGCCTGGAGAAAGCTCATCATCAAATATTGCAATATCTATCCTGTTAGCCTGCACAAACCGAGCTATTTCATCAATCTTGCCGGTACCAACAAATGTGCGTGGATTAGGAATATCGAGTTTCTGGATAAACCTATTAACAGGCTCTGCACCTGCTGTTTCTGTCAAGAATGAGAGTTCCCCAAGGAAATCATCAACTTCACGTTCATCCTGCCCGGGATATATTATTCCGACCAGGATTGCCCTCTCAAGGGGTTTATCGGTTTCAATCATCTAATAAATAAACCTCCTGTCATTCTGTATTGCCCCTCGAATTGCTATTTTCAATGATTCGGAACATTTTATTACCATATCGATATCAGTCGGGAACGGCACAACCGAAGTTTTGGTTCTTTCCAGTTGTTTTGCATTCAGGGCTCCCAGGTCACCAAGGGCCCGTGAAGAAATGTTCTCAAAATTTGACTGTGCACCAATCGGATCTTTTTTAAGAACCTTATCCGGGTTCATCTGTATCACCTCAATATCACCGTCAATATGGCATGCTTTAGTCTGAATCGTCTCAACAAGAGCGCATTGAAGAGTTTTATATTTTTTCTGTTTAATATCATTCCCCAGTGAATCTTTCATTACATTGCCCTTTTTATCAAGAACATAAGTAAATCCATCCTCGACATCCCTTTTAATGACTGAATCTCTGTCAACAGTATTATCGGGACTAACAGCTATGTTTTTGATATTCACATTTATAAAATAGTCATATTCTGTATTATCATTCAGGTTCTGGGTATAATATTCAACCCAGTCAGAGTTAAGGTGCGGAAAATCAAGTGCGAGAAGATCCTGTTCAAATTCCTGTGGAAATTTAAGAATTGAACTATTCTGTATTGAAACGAATACCCTGCTCATCCCCTTATATTTTGCCTCCTGTATCATATTATCGATACCCTGGTAGTCACCCACATAGTCTTTTGCTCTCACAAATTCAGCGAATGCCTGTCTGTATGATTCTTTAAGCCCGCTTTTCATCAGTTCATTTCCATGAGCATAATAGAAATCTGCTGCTTTCTGCTTGGCATTGACCATTTCGGGCATGTAGTCAACATAAGGAAAATTGACTGAGGTTACTGTTTTAACCAGCGATTGTCTGTCGCTTAGTCTTTTATAGACAAGGTAAATCTCATCCCAGTTGCTTGGTTTCCCTTCCATAGTAAGGAAACGTACTCTTTCTTTATCCTGATCATTAGCATTTTTATACGACTGAGTAAGTATATCTATCTGTTTTGCATCATTTGGGTCCTTGCGCAACTGTTTAACTGATTTTGCAACAGCTGCGTCATAGTTACCTTTTTGAAGTTGTTTCTTGGAAGATCCGCAACCTGCAAGGATAATGGTTAAAATGAAAATAAAGGGTACTATTCTTTTCATATCATCTAAGGTTAGTTATACGCGGATAAAGGTAATAAAAACATGTAAAAAACAAATAATCATCACTTTTACAATATTAATAAGATCAAGATTAAAAATGAAACAGGAGTGAAATTGAGAACCTGACCCTCACAGGCAGTCCTCTTTGTAAACCGGGGCTCCATTTCGGTGATGCTTCAATTGTTCTTACCGCTTCATTATCAATAATTGGGTCAACACCCTTAATAACAGTAACATTTGAAACAGATCCATCCTTTTCAACGATGAAAGTAAGGTAGACGCTGCCTTTAATCTTCTTTTCGACAGCAGCCTGAGGATAAACGGTTCTAAGCTGGATCCATTGCCTGAACTTATTTATATCCCCCCCCTTGAATGATGGCATCACCTCCACTATAAAAAATGGCTGGTTAAAAGCATCTCCACCCTCTCCGGGCAGAAGATTATCTCCTGAGCCTCTCCCGGTAATATCAAGGTTATCAATTGTTGTTTGTGAAAGGACCTCATCGGTTGTGGGAATAGTCTTCTCCAGGGGAGGAATACTGTCAACCACAACAGGTGGCACATATTTAACAATCTCCTGAACATGAGTTGCCTCCGGAGGAGGCGGTGCGGGAGGGACAACAATCCTGTCAACAGGAGGTTCAAATGTTTCCATTTGTACCTGAACATATCGCGCCCCTCCTGCAAGGACATGATCTGACCGGGTAGTAATAAGAAACGGCAGAACCACAGCAGAGCTGACAATTAACGATGCCAGTATAATGCAGGTAAAAACCACTGAGTTATATCTCTTTCGCAACTGGTAGGCGCCATAATCCTTGTTCCGCTTTTCAAAAAGCAGATCATCAAAATCAAGTAGATGTCTGAGATTGTCGAACATTCCGTACCTTATTATACCTTTTAAAAAAGGCCTGCTGTTTTTAATGACGTGCAAAATTACAAAATAGTGTATTCATGCCAAAACAATAAACATACGGTTTTCAAGATGTTTTATTATTTTCAATTTTTTCTTAAATTTGCGCAACTCAGACCGGGGGTTTAGCTCAGTTGGCTAGAGCGTGTGACTGGCAGTCACAAGGTCAGGGGTTCGATTCCCCTAATCTCCACCTCCGCCCTCCGAAGCTTTAGCGTAGGAGGGCTTTTTTAATAATTACCTGTCAACCCATTTTTTGAAAGCATTAACCTTATCGCGGCTGACGACGAATAATTCATTCTCCTTCTGGTTTTTCAAGGTAAGCTGCAACCTGCTTGAAGAATAGCTATGCATATAAGAAATTGATTCTATGTAAACGATACATTCGCGATTAATCCTGTAAAATTTACGTGGATCGAGCATCCCTTCCACCTGTTCGAGAGAATAATCAATGCCGTAATCTTTACCCTGGTTATCAACCAGGAAGACATTTCTTTCGCTTATATAAAAATGGCTTATTTCTCTTGTAGAAACCGATTTATACTTTTCCCCGATCTTAATAAGAAACCTCGAGCGGTACTGGTTTCTGAATTCATAAAGCAGCTGTTTGAAATCTCTTTTGAACGGATCGTTTTCAGCATAGAGTTTTTTAAACTTAGCGAGTGCCAATTTAAGAGACTCTTCATCAACCGGTTTTAACAAATAGTCAATACTGTTCACCTTGAAAGCTTTAAGTGTATATTCATCATAAGCCGTGGTAAAGATTACAGGGATATCAACCTTTATCGTTTCAAAAACTTCAAAACACAGGCCATCATCAAGCTGAATATCCATCAGAATAAGATCAGGTTGCGGTTTCTCCTGGAGGTGGTTTATTACATCCTCCACAGTTTCAAGGACTCCAAGAATGGCAATGGATTTGTCGATTTTTGCCAATAGTCTGATTAGCTTTTCGGCTGCTGGCGCTTCATTTTCAATAATCAGTATATTCATGACAGTAATGGAACTTTAACAATAAAAGAATCATTTGTTTCTTCAACAATAAGTACCTTGCCGGTTGCCAGTCTGACTCGCTCGGCAAGGTTTTTAAGTCCTATCCTGGTTGATTTTAACTGCGTCGACATCCTTTGCAGATTATTTTCCACAACAACATACCGGTTTTCGATATGAATGGTAATATTCAATGGATTTTCTCTTGTTGCCATATTATGCTTGGTGGCATTTTCGATAAGTATCTGAAGTGATACAGGTATAATCTCATATCTCTCTGCTTCGGGGGCATTAATGTTAAGTGCCATTTTACCTTCATCTCTTATTTTGTGAAGCTCAAAATAATCGGTTATGAATGTTAGCTCAGACTTAAGGGAGATCCTGTCTTTCCTGCTGTTCTCGAGTATATATCTGTATATTGATGCCAGCCTGGCAATAAATTGTTCTGCGGTATCGGGTTGTGTGCCAATCAGAGATGAGAGTGTATTAAGGCTGTTAAAAAGGAAATGTGGGTTTACCTGGTTTTTCAAAGTCTCATTTAAAAAGATCAGGTTTTCCTCTCTCAGTTTCTGTTCTCTCCTTAAAGATGTCTGCCAGAGAAGAAATATAAAAATTACTGCACCGACTGATAAACCCGATACGGTGGATTTAAACCAGCTGTTAAACTGATTATGAATAAAATCAGGTATTACATTTGAAAGGGGCTGATTCTCTAACAACGATCCTGAAGCCTTAATCAATAAAAAGAGCGTCATTGATACAATAAGACAAATAACCAAAAAATAAAGAAACCTTACTATTACAACCCGGGTAACTACACCAGGACTTCTGTCAAAATTCACTTTGGAGAATAAAAGACTTCCAAAGAATATAAAAACTTCAATCTGCAGAAACAGGATAATGAAAAGGTATATTGTATCAATCGGCTCTTTCCCAACCTTTCCGGAAATTGAAAAAATTATAGTAACAACAAGTGAGAACATGAATATGGCAACATGTGAAGCAAGCTTGCGCTGATTCATTATATCTTTTAATTCAGGAGTTTTCATATGAACAAATTTAGCTGTAATTTATTGAATTTTCTTAACATCAACCTCTCTTATGGTCTTAGCCAGGAATTTATTATCCATCCCTTTTACCTGGATCTCCTGTATAGTACCTGAATACATTTCAGAGTATTCAATAAGTTTCGTTTTAAGTGAAATCCAGGTTGTCCCCCAGTACTGCTCTGTACCTTTACCTTTGATCTGATCCATGTTAATTTCCAGCAAATTATCCATTGCCCTGTATTCGATTACTGCACATAATTCATTGTTCATCTGCGATATTCCTGTCCAGCAAATTTCAATATTGTTATGGGCATAAGTGCCGACATCTGCCATGTCGAATTTTCCGGATTTATTCTGAATAATATACTTCTTATTTAGTTTTAGTGAATCAGTATAATCCCAGGCAAATTTCTCAACTGCCATCATATCCCAGATCAGGTTTTTTGCAAATACGCTGTTGATAGTTGAAGGAAAAATTTTAAGACTTTGTGTGTTCAGCATACTGGAAGAAGGGACATATTTCATGTTTTCCATATATTCCTGTTTCGTGCCTTCAGGAAACGGTTCTGAAAAATTATTTGAAGCTGATATATACACATCATTCCAGGCAACCTCACCATTTGCAAGTCCATGTGTATAATCCCCAACAACTTTCGTCTTCCCGGTAAAATTACCATAAAGGTCCCTGTTGATGTAAACAGCTGTCATCCTGTATTTCTGCAATGTTGTATTTACAGCTACTGATGGTAATTTCGTCAAATATTTTTTTATAACTGCTTTTTCGCTCTGTCCGTTTGTGGAAAAAGGCAATGATATCAGCAGCGTCGATAAGAGAGCTGCAAATCCTGTTTTAAAATTCTTTTTCATCTCTTTTCTGTATTTGGTTTGACATTAATTTTTAATCAAATTAAGAACAGGAAATGCCCGAAAAAAAAATTATTATGCGGAATCGGGGAAATCGGGATGCTGAATCGTAAATTTGGATGGTTCAACCGGAATGAATTAATCAATCTTATGATAATAATGATGAAGGGATAGATTTCGACTTGTTCCTGCAGGTTAGATTATGAATTAATTGGTTTTATTGCAAAAAAAAATCATCTTTAACTAAAATTAAATCCTGCTGCCCAATAGACATCCATTATTAAATCAATAACATTTTCATCTGCAGATGCCACATGACAGCCAGTATACACTGATCAGCAAGCTAAGGCCGCGAAAAATTATCCTTCCGGTGATACTGGGTCTTGCTATTGTTGCCTGGTTTATTATCAAGGACCTGAATGCCGGCGTAATGAAAGAAATATCCTTTACATGGAATTCATCTATCTGGCTCATTGTCGCTTTTCTGTTTGTTGCCCTGAGAATTTTCGGATATATGGCAAGAATAAGAATTTTAACTGATAATGACCTGACATGGGGTCAGTCTTTCAGGGTAATAATGCTATGGGAATTCACCTCAGCCATAACTCCCTCAACAGTTGGAGGGACAGGCTTTGCAGTGGTATTCCTGCATAAAGAGGGCATAAATCTGGGCCGCAGTACTTCGGTCGTTCTTGCTACATCATTCCTTGATGAACTATATTTTGTGGTTATGTTTCCTGTTTTATTGATCATCGTCGGAGGTAAAACAATTTTTATAACATCACTGCATGGTACCGGTATTGCCTTTTTGAATAACCTTGTAATCATTGCCATAGCAGGTTATTTGATTATTCTGGCCTGGGTATTACTGGTCGGATACGGTCTGTTCTTAAATCCGAAAGCCATAAAAAATTTAATTATCAACTTTTTTCGCCTTCCTTTTATCAGAAGATGGAAAGAGCAGGCAATTAGAGCCGGTAATGACATTGTCGAGAGTTCTAACGATCTGAAGAAAAAGTCATTCTCCTTCTGGATGAATGCAATTGTCACGACTTTTATATCATGGACCTCAAGATACCTGGTTGTTAATGCTATACTGGTTGCCTTTTTTAAAATAAATGATCACCTGCTGATTTTTACCAGGCAACTGGTAATGTGGATAATGATGATCGTGAGTCCAACGCCGGGAGGAAGCGGATTTGCTGAACTTATTCTGGGGAGGTATCTTTCAGATCTGATTCCTGTCGACCAGGCCACTGCCGGGGGAGTAGCACTTGCAATGGCTCTTATCTGGAGAATCATAAGCTATTATCCATTCCTTTTAGCAGGTGTTTTAATCATCCCGGGATGGATAGAACAAAAATTTGTCAGGGCAATTACTAAAAAGAATTAGATTTTTTTTAACTTCGGTTTTTCCTAATAGTTACTGTCACAGATAATTTATGAGTGAGGAGATCCTAAAGGCATTGATGGAACTGTTTGCCCTGATTATAAAACAGGAAGGGGGAATACTCATTAATGAGCGTGAATATGTATCTGATTTTCTGAACAAGCAACTTACTAAAGAGGCTGTTGATGAATACCTCGCCCTTTTTGATCAACATGCGGGTCAGGTTATAAAAAGGACAGAAGTTAAAGAGCCGATACATCCATCAGTTAAGGATTCAGTTAAGATTTTCGGTATCTGCAAAAAGATCAACCGCACACTCAACCAGGTGCAGAAATTAGTTGTTCTTGTCAGATTATATGAACTGATAAATGCCGATCGCCAGTTTACGCCTCAGAGAATGAACATCATAAATACTGTAGCTGAAGTATTCAAAATATCAGCGGAAGAATTTGCGGCAACTGAACAGTTTGTAAATAATAACGATCCTGAAAAACTTAAAAATCCGGCAATACTTGTACTTAGTCCGGGCGACGAGCAATGTGAATTATGCAAGAAGATGCATACCGGTTATCAGGATACAATAATAATCATTTTAAGAATTATTAGTGTCGATCTCTATTTTTTAAAATACATTTCAAATGATCAGCTTTACCTTAACGGACTTCCAATAAGGTCCGGAGTTGTCTATACTTTTGCAAAGGGAGGCTCAGTAAAATCGCAGCAGGGACATGCAATTTACTATAGCGATATCAGTTCAAGTTTTCTTTCTGAAATTATAATTCATAAAATTTCATTTAATGTAGAAAACCTGACTTTTAATTTCAGGGAAGGACATGCCGCAGTTGATAATATAAGTTTTTCAGTTGAAGAGGGCAAGCTGGTTGGTATTCTCGGGGCAAGTGGTTCAGGCAAGACAACTCTTCTAAACCTTTTAAGCGGAATTCAAAAACCATCATCCGGCAGTGTCAGGATCAACGGGCTGGATATTTTCGAGGAGAACGATGTACTTGAAGGAGTTTTTGGCTATGTACCCCAGGATGATCTTCTCATTGAGGACCTGACTGTTTTTGACAACCTGTATTACGCTGCATGTCAATGTTTTAAAGAAAAATCAAAAGAGGAGATCACAGAGCTTGTTGACCATACTCTTTCAAACCTGGGCCTGTTTGAGAAAAAAGGACTGAAGATAGGCACTCCTTTAAATAAAGTTATAAGTGGAGGGCAAAGGAAAAGACTTAACATTGCGCTGGAACTAATAAGAGAACCTCTGGTTTTATTCCTCGATGAACCCACTTCGGGATTATCTTCAAGAGATTCCGAAAATCTTATGGACCTTCTGCGCGACCTTACACTAAAAGGGAAGCTGATATTCACGGCTATTCATCAGCCGTCATCTGAAATTTTTAAGATGTTTGACGATGTAATTATCCTCGATCAGGAAGGTTGTATGGCTTATTTCGGCAATCCCGTAGATTCAGTCATATATTTCAAAACGCTTGATGCCCAGATCAATGCAAGCCAGGGCGAATGTCCTTCATGCGGAAATGTGAACCCTGAAACTATTTTTAATATCATTGAAACTCAGGTTGTAGACGAATTCGGGAAATATACCGAAAAAAGAAAGGTCAAACCAAAGGAATGGGCTAATCGGTTTAATACAAAACATCCTTTCAAAAGATTGCCAGAAGTAAAAGAACCTCCACATAAAAACATTCAGAGACCCGGAAAATACAGACAGTTCCTGATTTACGTTGCAAGAGATCTTAAAAGCAAAATATCTAACAGGCAATATGTTATATTAACCCTGATGGAAGCTCCTGTCCTGGGATTTGTACTTTCTTTTCTTGTCAGGTATATCACTGACCCCGACTCAAATATTTACATCTTTGCGGAAAATGAAAATATCCCCATTTATATTTTCATGAGCCTTATCGTTGCACTCTTCCTTGGACTTACAATAAGTGCCGAGGAAATTTTCCGTGACAGGAAAATCCTTAAAAGGGAACATTTTCTTAACCTTAGCCGTTCCAGTTACCTTCTTTCGAAGGTTGGTATTCTTATTTTAATTTCCGCTATCCAATCGTTGCTCTTCATTAGTGTTGCCAACCCAATACTGGGGATAAAAGGAATGTATTTTCACTACTGGATGGCATTATTTACCACGGCTTTCTGTGCCAACATGATTGGATTGAATATTTCAGCATCATTTAACTCGGCTATTACTATTTATATTATTATTCCTCTTTTGATAATACCAATGATGGTGTTAAGCGGGGCCATGTTTCCTTTTGACAAACTCAACAGGGAAATAGGGAGTGTCGAAAAAGTTCCGCTTATTGCGGAGCTGATGCCGACAAGATGGACATATGAAGCATTGATCGTATCGCAATTCAAGGACAACAGGTACAGCAAGGTTATTTATGACAAAGCCGGTGATTCATTTTTTACCTTGCAGAAAAAGATTAATGAAGCGGAATTCAATAAGGTCTACCGGCTTAAAGCACTGCGTGACGCTGTAGAAACGAGCCTCTTCGAATACAGAAGGAATCCTGCAAATATGAGTAACAATGATGACGTTCAAATAAAAAAGGCAAGACCCCAGTTCACAAAGCTATTATTATTGAAAAATGAACTGACCAAACTAGCTGAGGTTAACAATCTGCCTGAATTTGATTATATTAAAGACCTGACTCCAAATAAATTTAATCCTGATATTGCCGATTCGCTTACAAAGTATCTGAACAGGATGGACCTGGTCTTTAACAGCAGGTCAGCTTATGCAAATGACATAAAAGACAGGTTCTATTATGCCAATGATATTTTATTAAAGAAACTGGAAAATGAATATTATAATTATAAACTTGAAGAAATTGTTACGAAACCATACGAACGCAAAAAGATCCTGATCTATAATAATTCTCTTATTCAGAATACTGATCCTATATATCTTGATCCGGATAAAAAAGGAATTTTTAATTTCCGGACACATTTTTATGCTCCTTCAAAATATATATTTGGTATGAAAACAGATACTTTCACATTTAATATTTCTCTTGTATTATTAGGTACAATTTTACTTTACATTGCTCTTTATTATAAGGTGCTTGAAAAAGCTATTCATTTTTTTGAAAATTTAAAGTTCCCTAAAATAAATATTTAATGTATTGTTAACCTGTTTTTTTGTATTTTTGTCGTAACCTTTACAATATACTGAATGAAAGGGAAGGTATTCTTCATAATAGTAATTGTTGCAATTTTCTTCGCATGCCGGAACTCTTCGAACAAAGAAAGCCAGTTTGTATTTCCTGATGCTGATTCTGTCCCCGTTTCAGAAGCAGAGAAGCTTAGCCCTGAAGCCATAGCTGATATATCAAAGAACATCTCATCGCCTGTTGAAATAGCGAATTTACTTCAGACAATGAACGTGCCGTTTTCACAAAACTACCTTGCTTCTTCAATTGACGCGAACAAGCAGAGTACAAGTTTCGACAAGTCGCTCAAGCTGGGTATTCTCGGCGCTGACCTTGGATATCTTAACATGTATGAAAGGACAGGTTCATCTCTTGAGGTACTTTCTTCAATAAGAAAACTTGCTGAAGATATTAAAGTGGGGCAGTTTTTTGATTTTGAATCGATTAGAAGACTTTCGCAGAATAAATCAAACCTCGATTCCCTCCTTTTCATTTCAATTGATTCCTATAGTAAAATCGATAATTACCTGAGAAGTAATAAAAGGGGCCAGTTTTCTTCTCTTATGATAATAGGAGTATGGCTGGAAGCTCAGTACCTGGCTACCCAGGTAGTAAAGGAATATCCCGATAAAATGCTCAGCGACAGGATTGGTGAGCAAAAAATTATCCTGAATGATCTGCTGCTTCTGATAAACCCGTACTGCAACCGTGATCCTGAATTTACAGGCTTGTGCAAGGACCTACAGGATATTAAAGACAAATATCGCGACGTAAGAATTACTTTTACCCAGGGAGAGCCTGTCAGTACTGAAAAGAACGGGGGGTTGGTTATTACTCAAACAGAAACAAGCAATGTTGAAATGACGAAAGAACAACTTGACGGGATTATTGAGATTACCAAAAATATAAGAGACAAACTAATTTTAAATAATTAGTATGAAGAAATTAATCATCATTCTCTCGGTTTTGCTCACAACAGGAATCTTATCATTCGGACAGGCTTCAGATGTTTTAAGAAGTGGCTGTGTAATGAGTGCAGGATCCAATGCCAAATTCCTTAAAGATTTCAGAATCGAACTGGGAAAAGCCGGAACCAAAGCCGATTTCAGATATAAAGCAAATATGTCGCTCTGGAAAAATACTAAATACAGGTTCTCTCTTTGTAATGCAGAGAATTCAAAAGGAGAGCTTGTTCTAACCATTAAGGACAACGCAAATAAGGTTATCCTCTCCTCATTTGATAAAGAGGGTAAAATATATCCCTTCGTTGATTTCGTATGTAATAAAAGCGGGATCTACCAGCTAAATTTTGATTTCTTAGACGGGCAACAGGGTTCCGGCGTAGGGGTAGTTTCAATGATCAGATGACCTGATCACTTAAAATTAAATATCTGTATTAACATTATCAGAAGAAAGAAAAGGGAAAAAAGTATTTCCGTAACCAGTTTCCTTTTAAAAAATACAAAATAATGCGCCAGGAAATAACTTATTGGAATGCCTGTAATCCATACTATTTCCACTGAAACCGAAGGCAGCAAAAAATAAACTGCAAGTGATATTATAAATAGCCAGATTAATAAAGAGAAAGTCTTGCGCGCCAGTATTTTCTTCTTATTCATTTCCATGAACAGGTAAACGATACTCACTACAGTACTAAAACCTATAAAAATAATTGCAAGAATCATTACGCGGGTAAATACATAATCGGTCTGTTTCCCAAACAGATTGTATTGAATAACGGAAAGCAGATCCTTTAAATCCCTGCCCAGTACATAATATATTCCAAAAGTCAATATATATGGGGTAGCCAATCCAATCAAAGAAATTAAAATTTCTTTAATGTTTCCTGTTCTCAGTAATGCAATACCGATTATGACCAGAACACCGAACCAGATAAGATTTGCGTAAATAAGGCTGCCTGTGCCTATTAATAAGCCTGCATCAAAAAAGCTATAGGATATCCCCTGTACCCTGTAGGCGTCCATTATCCGTCTTATTGCCAGCATTAAAAACATAGCTGAAAAGATTGCAGGATTCATCAGTTGATATTCAGGAAAAAGGCCACTTATCAAAACATAGATTATGGCAGGAAGAAAAGTCCTTTTATGAATAAAGAACAGAGAACTATTAAGGTTTACAATAAGAAACGACATCAGTGAAACCAAAATCAGTGAATAAATTACACCTGGCAGAGGGTTGGTACCTGTAAAAGATGAAATAATACCGTAAAGGGGCATAGGATTGAGATCAAAGTATAGAAAAAAGTGCCCGTGGAGTTTAAAAAATGCACTCAACCAAACAACTAACAGAGTGATTATTATCATAAAAATCACTCCCGGACCGGTTCCTTTGAAAAATTTTAAAAGCATATATGCTATAAATCAAATCCTATATCGGTTCTGTAATATATCCCTTCAAAACTTAATAAAGCAGCGTTTTGATATGATGCCATTAAAGCATCTTTCATGGTATTTCCCCATGAACTAACGGCAATTACCCTGCCGCCTGCCGTAACTGTTTCATCTCCTTCTTTTCGTGTACCGGAATGGAACAACACGCAATTGAGGGTATTGCCCAATCCCTTAATTGCTTTTCCTTTCTCATAATCGCCCGGATAACCTCCTGATACCAACATGACAGTAGCGACAAACCTGTTATCAGTCTCATAAGTTCTTTCTGCAAGATCACCATTTGCCACGCCTTCAATCAGATCAAACAGATCAGACCTTATTCTGGGAATAATAACTTCCGATTCAGGATCGCCAAGCCTGGCATTATATTCAATAACATACGGATCCCCTCCGACATTAATAAGTCCAAAAAACATAAAACCCTTATAGAGTATTCCTTCCTCCGACAAACCTTTTATTGTACGATCAATAATCCTGCTTTTTACCTTTTGCATAAATAAGCTGTCGGCAAATGTCACAGGCGAAACTGCTCCCATACCACCGGTATTAAGCCCGGTGTCATTCTCCCCGATTCTTTTATAGTCTTTTGCCTCAGGCAATAACTTATACGATTCCCCATCAGTAATAATAAATACCGACAATTCGATCCCTTTAAGAAATTGTTCAATAACAACCTTCTCGCCCGCTTTTCCGAACTTTCCTCCAAGAATAGCCTCTGCCTCTTTCTCCGCTTCGAGGATATCATCAATAATCAGGACTCCCTTTCCTGCTGCCAGTCCATCAGCTTTTATCACATAAGGCGGATTTAAAGTCTTCAAAAAAGAAGGCACTTCATTTAATGAGGATTTATCAAAGCTCCTGTAAAAAGCTGTCGGAATATTATGTCGTGTGAGAAAAGCTTTGGCGAATTCCTTACTCCCTTCGAGACGCGCTGCTGATTTATCGGGGCCAATCACAGGTATATTCTTCAGCATATTGTCAGCAAGAAAGAAATCGTGTATACCTGCCACCAGTGGAGCTTCCGGACCCACAATTACAATATTTATATTATTCTCTATAACAGCCTTCTTAACCTCCTGAAAATTAACCGGATCGAGTCTGAGGTTTGTTCCCAGCTCTGAAGTGCCGGCATTTCCGGGTCCGATGTATAGTTTACTGACTTTTTTGCTTTGTGCCAGTTTCCAGGCAATAGCATGTTCCCTACCGCCTGATCCAAGGATAAGAATATTCATTTTCAGGTAAGTATTTTAGTATTTCAAAAGTAACATTTCATTCCGACAAACAAAATTGAAATGCGTCTTTCAATCAGATCCTGTCGTTTGCCTGGGAATATTTAGAAAAAGTCTGCATTACCGAATTAACATATGTTTTGGAAACAGGAATATCAATAACAGAAGGGTTATCAAATTCAAGCTTTAGCCCGTCCTGATCTTTTCGAATCACTTTAACCTTTTCAAAATTAACAATATACGATCTGTGGCATCTGATTATTTCTGTTCCTGCAAAATTCTCCTCTGCTTTTTTCAGAGTTTCACGCAGAAGATATTTCGACACTTTTCCCTTATTAAGATAACATATGCTTACATAGTTCTCGGCCGATTCAAGATAGAAAAGGTTCTCCTTCTTTAAAGAAAATCTCAATACCCCTTTATCATCATAAAATGGTATCATATCGCGTGTGCTGGAAGTAAATGCCTGAATATCGGCAAGCCTTTCTATCTGTTCTTTTTTATCCATCCATGAGAAATAAAGCCATAAGACTGAATATGGCAAAAGCAGTACCAGGGCTGTATTGCGGAATAAGATTTTGACAAGGTCTGAAAACAGCCTCGCATCCTTGAGTACAAATTTTTCTAACAATGCATAAACCAATGCCATAAAAAATATTTCTGCAAAAATCCATAATAAAAACTGCCATAAATTAATGGAACGCCTCTTACAGACATTGTACATAATGATCCTGCTTATGACAACAACCAGTACCCCGGTGAGTATTGTAAGGCTTGAATATGTAAAGAACTCGAGCCTGGTGAGATTAAACCATCGGTCAGCGCCGAAGGGAGAGTAGAGGTTGATAAATACAAGCGCAAACAGGGAGGTAAAAACCACCAGACGTACAATATTCCTTTTCTCATTCAGGTAAGGAGGAGCCGGTTTCTGGAAGTCGATCATTAAAATTATTTAACTGATACAAAATTAACGATTTTCCGGTACTGATCCTTAATAAACAGAAACAGGTTCATGTCAGGGCATGAATTCTGTCACAAATAACTGAATTATATCCCTTATTTCTCAATTATATCCCTTGACCCCGGAACCTGACACAAAAACTTGCCAGGCAGTTTAACTGCTTCTTACTTTGCATATAAATAACAACTCTTCGAAAGGTAATGGAATATACAAAAACATATCAAGAGCTAAAGACCTTGTTTTCTTCAGATAAAACTGATATAGTAATTCCCGGATCAAGTGTAAAGATTCACAACATAGGGTTCATTTCCGATTCCATGGATAAAAGCTTTACAAGTTTGCCTGATTCTCTTATATCTGAGAACAGATCTTTCACATATCCTGTATTCTCTCCGTCAAAAACAGATAGCCAAAAAGTCATTCTTTTACTTCACGGGCTAAATGAGCGAAGCTGGGTGAAATACCTGGTTTGGGCTTACTGGCTTGCTGAATACACCGAAAGTTATGTTATCCTGTTCCCTATTTCATTTCATATAAACAGGTCGCCCGATTCATGGAAAGATCCGCGTGAAATGATAAGCATTATGAGACTGCGGAATGCAGCAGCGAGAGATATATCGATGTCGAGTTTTGCAAATGTCGCTCTCAGTAACAGGCTCACCGAGGATCCATTGCGGTTTTTTAATTCAGGGTATCAGACTGCCAATGACATTATCGACCTGATAAAGAATATAAAAGATGGTCGGCACCCCGTTATCCCCGAAAAAGGTAATATAAATATTTTCGCCTATTCTATTGGAGCTTTCCTTGCTGAAATTATTTTAATGGGAAATCCCGATAACCTGTTTTCTGAGTCAAGACTCTTTATTTTCTGTGGAGGATCCGTTTTCAGTAATATGAATGGCTCTTCAAAATTAATCATGGACAGTCTGGCCTTTGAAAGGGTTTATAATTATTATCTGAATGATTTTGAAAAGACAATTACAGGGAAAAGCCCGCTTTTTGAAATTTTGAATCACAGCCAGATAGGAATGGCTTTCAGATCGATGATAGACCTGGAAAGGTTTAAAAAATTCAGGGAATCATTATTAAATAAACTAAGAAATCAGATTCGTTCCATTGCATTTAAAAATGACGCAGTAATACCATCAGACGGGGTCGTTGCCACACTTAACACCTGGAGTAAACAACCTGCTGAAGTCTGGGATTTTCACTATGCCTGCTCGCACGAAAATCCCTTCCCGGTGTTTAGTTCATCATTAAGTTACGAGGTTGACAAAAACTTTACGAAGGTTTTCGCAGAAGCAGGAAATTTCTTTAGTTAGAGATAAAAGTTTGTTTTTGTTTTATTTTGTTTCCAGGCCACGATAGTGGCTAAATTTGAATAATCCCCGGCAGTATAAATCTATATCCTTTTTTCAATGCTGTCGCAATAAATTCATCGAGGAACCCTGATGCTGAGCTTTCCGGTCTATCATGCAATACAATGACTGATCCGGCTCGTATTTTCCCAAGAAGAATTTTCAGCGAACCGGATTTACCTAATGATTTATCAAAATCATAAGGCATCAGATCCCAGAAGACGATCTTATATCTTTTACGCAGTTCCTTATACTGGGCAATACGCAGATGTCCGTAAGGAGGTCTGAATAAGGATGCGGATGTATGTAATGCAGCACTGTCAACATCATCCACATAATTTTTTAAGGAGGTTCTCCATCCGTCAGGATGTAAATAGCCATGATTGCCTATGATATGGCCCTCTGATTTTATCCTGCTTACAAGCTCAGGATATCTGTATGCAGCTCTGCCATCGCAGAAGAAAGCAGCCTTTACCCCATGTCTGCCAATAATATCAAGCAACTGAGGAGTGGACCCCGGGTCGGGTCCATCGTCAAAAGTCAGCCATAAAAGCCTGTCAGAGGTCCTGATTCTGAAAATAGCGTCAGGATAGAGCCAGTCTGCAAAAAAGAATGGCCTGAAAAACCTCATATTAAATTATTTTGTCGAATAAAGTTTACCGTAGTAATTATTTATATCCTGTTCAGTAGTTAGTGTAATATTCGTCAGCTTCAGCTTCAGCGACATATTGTAAATATCAAGAAGCGTTTGCATACTGATCCCGGTAGGATATTCCATTCCATATCGATCGTCAGGGTTAAGACTTATTGAATATTCGAGATATTGTTTGGAATAGGCAAGTATATCGTTTAACAGTTTTTCACCTTCTTCTTTCTTCCCTGCTCTTATCAGCACCTCAGCCAACCCTATTGAGAAAAAATCCTGCGGCATTTTTTCTGCCGGCACTATTTCCAGTCCGCGGCGGGCCACTTCAATTGCCCGTGTTGTATCACCAGTAACAATCAAATCATTCCCCAGGCTGCCGAATATCCTTCGAAAGTTACTGAACATACGACGGTTATTCTCATCGAGATAGACTTTTGGATCCTGCGCATTTCCCCAGGTAAACTTATTCATCATGTTATCATACATTACATGGGGATCGATCATGCCAAACTCACCCTGTTCCGGAGGATCTGTTTTAATAGGGACAACCCTGTAAGCGAGCCCTTCCTGTACAAAATATTTTTCAAGCCCTTTATACTGGGTTGATGGAACAGTTGTTGAAAAATAGATTGGTCTGTTCCAGTTATTAGTGGATAACAGGTCCATTATTGCAAGGTCGCCTTTAAATGCGTCATTATCAGTGTAAGTCCAGATTATCTGGTTAAGAATCCTGTCTTTGAAATAGCTTTTAACAGTACCATTAGCTAATACTTTTGCAGTGTCGACATCAATTATAAACTTATTGGTTGGGATATAGTTCATATAATCGCCGCGGCCACTTATATCAACCTGGTATTTCCTGTCGTCCTGAGATACAAAATGAACAATTTCTTTCAGATCAACCGGCTGTTTAATTCTGTTATCAACCGGCAGCTGCTCCCTGACACCTTCCATATACTTATCAGGACCCAATGATAATGGCAAAGGGTCAGAGTTAAAAGCTTTCTGTCTCATCATTTCAATGTACCAGCCAGCCTGAATATAACTCAGGTTAGCCACACGTACGTCGGTGCGAACCTGTTCTACATCCTGTACATACCATACAGGAAATGAATCATTGTCGCCATATGTAAACAGAATAGCATCGGGTGCACATGACTTAAGATAATTTGCTCCAATATCCCTTGCAGTATAACGGCCCGAACGATCATGGTCGTTCCAGTTCTGAGTTCCCATAATAACGGGAACGGCAGCAATCAGACCAATAAAGGTAAGAGCCAGCGATATTTTATTTCCAACAAGTTTCTGAAGATTTTCATAAACAAACATGAATCCTATGCCAATCCAGATAGCGAATGCATAAAATGATCCTACATAGGCATAATCCCTTTCCCTGGGTTGATTCGGATACTGGTTAAGGTAAACAATGATGGCAAGCCCTGTCATAATAAAGAAGCCCAGCACAAGCCAGAATCCGTTTTTGTCTCTCTTGTATTGCCAGAACATTCCGGCCAGCCCAACAAGCAAAGGCAGAAAATAGTATTTATTATTACCCGGATTTGATTTGAGATCGTCAGGTAGCTTATCGAGGTTGCCAAGACGTGCTTCGTCAATGAATTTTATTCCGCTTATCCAGTTCCCGTAAAGAGGATTGCCATTACCCTGTATATCATTCTGCCGCCCCGCAAAATTCCACATGAAATACCTCATATACATAAATCCTACCTGGTATCTGAAAAAGTATCTCAGGTTCTCAGTGAAAGTAGGACATACCACTGGTTCTTTAGATGAAGCAACGGAATAACTTTTCCCGACAACTTTGCCCCAGTATTTATAAGCTGTTATATGGTCAGGATCCCTATTATCGTACATACGCGGGAAAAAAGTCTCGAAATTACTATCGTATGAATATTCAATTGTATAATATGGCTGGTATCTTCCATTTACTTTGTTATACCCGGCTATTACTTTTTTTGAATCGGTGAGGGGAGCGCTGTAATAATTCCCATATATCTCCGGGGCACTGCCATATTGTTTCATATTAATGTAGTATGACAGTGAGAATATATCTGAAGGATTATTCTGGTTCATCGGAGGTCTGGCAGATGACCTTATCATGATCATTGCATATGATGAATAACCTATCATGATCACTATCAAAGATGTCAGTATGTAATTCAGGATAACCCTCTTCTTCTGCAAGGAATATCTTATACCGTAAGCCAAACCAGCGAAGAGAAGTGCCATAAAGAACAGCAGTCCGCTGTTATATGGAAGCCCGAATACATTTACAAAAAGTAGTTCGAACCAGCCGGCCACCGCTGGTACTCCGGGCATAATGACAAAAACCATTAACCAAAGGAGAATTATCGCAAGCAGAAGAGTTTTTAATGCACCTTTGGTAGTAACCTCATATTTTTTAAAGTAATAGACAAAAACAAGAACGGGAATGATAAGAAGGTTCAACCTGTGAACTCCCAGACCCAGACCCATTATGTATGCAATCAGTATGATCCACCTGCCGGTATAAGGTTTATCTGCTTCATCTTCCCATTTCAGCATTCCCCAAAAGACGAGAGCAATGATCAGAGATGAAAGGGCGTATAATTCACCTTCAACGGCTGAGAACCAGAATGTATCAGAGAATGTATAGGCTAATGCTCCAAGAACACCGCTGCCTAATATAGCGGGGATATGCTTTGCTTCAAGCTCTTTCCCGTTTAAAAAAACCTTGCGAACAAGGTGGGTGATTGTCCAGAAGAGAAACATGATTGCAAATCCGCTGCACAATGCCGAAAGGGTATTTACCGATATGGCTACCCTGGAAGTGTCGCCTCCTGCAAAAAGTGTTGCAATTCTTGCCATCATAAGGAAAAGAGGTGCACCGGGAGGGTGGCCTACCTGAAGCTTAAAGGCAGAAAGGATAAACTCACCACAATCCCAAAAACTGACCGTGGGTTCACGAGTCAGAATATAAACAATTGACGAGAAGACAAAAAGAAACCATCCGGTCAGATTATTCCATCGGCGGTAATTGCCCCAAATTGCATTCATAAACTAATTGTTTTTGATACGTTTAGAGAACAAATAACGCAAAAAAATATCATTTGTGCTCATTTACTATTCTATTTAACATCAAATTAACTTGAAGAAAAATGCTATTTTTGTCCAAATCCTCCGGCATAATGAGATATCTGGCGATCTTGTTTATCACACTGTTAATTTATCCTGCCGACCTGTCAGGTCAGGCCCGTGAAGATACATCTCTCCAGACAGGAGTTCTTTCGCTGAGGATAAAGAGCATAACATTTGTTAAAGATAATGAGTATTTCAATCCTATTGCTGCCTCAAAATTCAAGCTGGTTTCAAGCTTACCCGGGTTTGTTGACAAATCGGCGTGGAACGAAGGCTATACGCTTATAGGATATTTTGTTCAGCCTGAGCTGGTTTATTCTCCATCCTCCAGAGTTACACTAAGGGCCGGCACTTATCTTTTAAAGTATTCCGGGAAAGATAAATTTTCCAAAGTCCTGCCTGTGTTCTCCGCAACATTGAAATTAACAGGAAAAACTACTCTCACTATGGGGACCCTGTCAGGAAGCGACAGCCATAAGCTTTATGACCCGAATTACGACAGCGAAAGATTATACAGGGCTTATAATGAAGAGGGGTTTCAGATTACAGGCAATTATGAACATATATTAAACGATACATATTTAAGCTGGGAAAATTTCATTTTTGAAGGAGATTCAACACGTGAAATAATAAATTTCGGAGAATCATTCAGGTATACTTCCCCGACGGTTGCCGGTTTTTTACATTTTGAAGTTCCTGTTCAATTGCAGTTTAAACATTTCGGCGGTCAGATAAACAACTATCCTCAACATATGGAGACATATTTTAACCTTACAGCCGGATTGGGTGTTAACATAGATATTGCACAGAAAAGATATGGTGAAGCAGGTATGGAGTATCTTCAGTTTATGAACGACGAGTTTCCCGGAAAACCTCCTTCAGGAATAACTAACGGACATGCTTCATGGTTCAGGTTCCACTACACATTTAAGGGTTTGTACATTGGCGCTGCATACTGGAAGGCACATAATTTCTTCGCCCCAAATGGAAATTCAATCTATGGAAGTGTTGTTAACAATACATCGGATTACGTTATCTCTGATCGCGAAATAATCACAAATACTGTATACCTGACACTTTTCCCGGTAAAGTACCTTGAATTTTTCATCGGGATGGAGACCTATTATGATGTACCGATAAAAAATCTGGATTACGCCATAACCCTGCATATGAATTTTGATAAACTGATCAGGCTGGCAACCTTAAAACACTGACTTTTAAATAATCTCCGTACGGATAATCTTGCTAAATATAATACCGCCACGGCTTCAGTTTCCAGTACTCGCCGGCATAATCAATTCCGATCCGTGGACCTGTTTTAAAATCAGGCTTTCTTCCTGCATCTTCTATCCATATCCTTTCGGATATAACAAGGTCTTCCCCATAGAACGATTTGTCTATGCCAATCGACTTTGTCAGTTTTCCGGGTCCATTATGATTATCCACTCCTCTTATAAGCACAGCCTGGGGAATATTATTTCCAGCGGTAACTATGTTCAGCATCCAATACATACCATAAATAAGATATATATATAAATATCCTCCTTCCCGGAACATTACTTCGGTGCGTGATGTCCTTCCCTTAAAAGCATGACATGCCTCATCTTCGTCACCCCGGTAAGCTTCAACTTCTGTAATACAATATCTTCCGTATGTTCCACCATACAACCTGACAATCATATCTTTTCCAATAAGGTCAGGGGCCACATCAAGAACATCGCGGATAAAAAACTCTCGTTTTAGCCTGTTTCCTGAAGCCATCTTTTTAATAGGAAATTTTGTTTTCCATCTCGTCCCATTTCCTGAATACCTCTTTCCCTCCTGTTTCCGTCATCCTGATAAATGATATCTTTCTTTGTGAAGGGTCGAGCATAATTTCCTGATAAATCATTTTATCACTGAAGCCTGCTTCCTCAGCATCGTTGCGGTCGCAAGCATATACAACTTTTCTTATACCGGCCCAGTAAATGGCTCCCAGGCACATAGGACAAGGCTCACATGAGCAATAAAGAGTGCACTCACTCAGATCGTGCGACCTCAATAGACCAGATGCCTGCCTTATAGCCAGTATCTCGGCATGAGATGTTGGGTCGTTATTCAAAACAACCCTGTTAAAAGACTCGGACAATATCTTACCGTCCCTTGAAATTACGGCACCGAAAGGACCCCCTCCTTTCTCTATTCCTTTACCTGCAACTTCAACAGCCCTGTGAAGAAAAAGCTTGTCATTTCCCATTATCATAATTAATTGTCAGGACATAAAAATAAGTTACTTTTGCATAACTTGAATAAATTCTGTACAATATTCTTTTTTTTTAGGAAATATGTTGTATTTTTGCAGACCCTAAAATATTGGGTTATTACATTAAAGATAAGTGTATCAATTAAAAAATAAGTACAAGTGAACACCTTAAGCTATAAAACAGTCTCAGCGAATAAAGCAACTGTAAACAAAGAGTGGGTAATTATTGATGCTGAAGGCAAGGTTCTTGGAAGACTTGCATCGGTTGTGGCTTCAATGCTGAGAGGAAAGCATAAAACTAACTTTACGCCTCATGTTGATTGTGGTGACAATGTTATTGTTATCAATGCTGAAAAAATCGTTTTGACAGGTGAAAAAATGACAGATAAAGTATATGTCAGACATACAGGATATCCTGGAGGCCAGAGATTTACATCTGCGGAGGCTCTGTTGAAAAAAAATCCAATCGGACTTGTAGAAAAAGCTGTAAAAGGTATGTTACCGAAAAACAGGCTTGGGAGTGCACTTTACAGAAATCTGCATGTTTATGCAGGGACTGCACATCCCCATGAAGCACAGAAACCAAAAACAATTGAATTATAAAAAATATTAAGTAACAGACATGGAACCAATCAATGCTCTTGGAAGAAGGAAAGCAGCTGTAGCACGGGTGTACTTAAGCGATGGAAAAGGGAAAATAACTGTTAACGGCAGGGATTATAAAGAATACTTCGGAGCTGAAACACTTCAGTATGTTGTGACTCAGCCCCTGGTTCATTTAAATGTCTCCGATAAATATGATATTAATGTCAACCTCGATGGTGGCGGAGTAAAAGGCCAGGCTGAAGCTCTTCGACTGGGTATAACAAGAGCTCTTATCATGATTGATCCCGAAAATAAATCAACGCTTAAAGCTGAGGGATTTGTTACACGCGATCCACGCGAGGTTGAAAGGAAAAAGCCCGGAAGGCCAAAAGCCCGCAAGAGATTCCAGTTTAGTAAACGTTAGAATTTAATATGTCAGTTTATAGATGCAAGTTTAGTATCTAAATTGCAAAGACTTCCTTGCAGGAACTACTTTGCAATTGATTTAAAGAATGTAAACTTAAAAAACAAAAAATGCCAAGAACAAATTTCAAAGAATTACTTGATGCCGGTGTACATTTCGGACACCTGAAAAGAAAATGGAATCCTGCGATGGCTCCTTATATCTTTATGGAGCGTAATGGTATTCATATTATCGACCTTGAGAAAACCGTCGTGAAAATCGATGAGGCTGCTTCGGCAATGAAACATATTGCCAAATCGGGTAAAAAAGTGCTGTTTGTTGCAACGAAGAAACAGGCCAAGGAGATAGTAGCAGAAAAGGTCAAAGCAGTTAATATGCCGTATGTAACAGAACGCTGGCCTGGTGGGATGCTTACCAACTTCCCTACGATCCGCAAAGCTGTTAAGAAAATGTCATCTATTGACAAAATGGCCACCGACGGTACTTTTTTGAACCTTTCCAAGCGTGAAAGACTTCAGGTTACCAGGCAGAGAGCAAAACTTGAAAAAACACTTGGCAGCATTATAGATTTAACGAGGTTGCCATCAGCTCTTTTTGTTATTGATGTATGTAAAGAACATATTGCCGTTAGAGAAGCTAGAAGACTTGGAATTCCTGTTTTTGCTATGGTAGACACCAATTCTGATCCGACTGATATAGAATTTCCGATTCCTGCAAATGATGATGCTTCAAAATCAATTTCACTTATAGTCGGAATTCTTTGCCAGGCTATTGAAGAAGGCCTTAATGAAAGAAAAATTGAAAAAGATAAAGAACCTCAGCAGAAAGACAAGAAGATAAGCAGGAAGGATATCGATACAAAAGAGATCTCAGCCGCCCTTATTGAAGCGTTGGTTGAAGAGGATGAAAAGGAAGAAGAAGATGCTGATATTGAGGCAGATGTTGATGACGAAGGTGTTGAAGAATCAGATGAAGAAGATGTTGTCAAACTGCTTGATGAAACCGAGGAAGAATTATAGAAATAATAAATTACATCCTATAAAGAAATTAATATGGCCAATATAAATGCTGCTGATGTTGCTAAATTAAGAAGAGTGACTTTAGCCGGAATGATGGATTGTAAAAAAGCATTGGAAGAATCTGAAGGAAATTTTGACAAAGCAATTGAAATAATCCGAAAAAAAGGACAGGCAGTTGCAAATAAGCGTGCCGACAAAGAAGCTTCAGAAGGAGTTGTGTTATCGAAAGTATCAGCAGACGCGAAAGTGGGAGCTATGATAGTATTGAACAGCGAAACTGATTTCGTGGCCAAGAATGCCGATTTCATGGCACTTGCAACCAGGATACTCGATATTGCCATTTCAAAAAATCCTGCTAACCTTGAAGAACTCAAATCACTTCCTTTTGATGGCGGGAAAGTTGGCGAAAAGGTTGTTGAGTATATTGGAATAATAGGCGAGAAACTTGACCTTTCCTATTTCGAAAAAATTGAAGCAGCTCATGTTCAGGCTTATATTCACCCGGGTAACAGGCTTGCAACACTTGTTGGATTTACAAAGACAGGTATTGATGTGCAGGTGTATAAAGATGTCGCAATGCAGATAGCTGCCATGAATCCTGTGGCAGTTGATAAGGATAAGGTCCCTGAATCAGTAGTGGCACAGGAAATAGAGATCGGAAAAGAACAGGCCAGGCGTGATGGTAAACCGGAGGAGATGCTTGAGAAGATTGCTCAGGGTAAACTCAACAAGTTCTTTAAGGAGAATACTCTTCTCAACCAGGATTTTGTGAAGGACAACAAGATGACTATCAGACAGTATCTTCAGTCTTTCAGCAAAGACCTTACCGTAACCGATTTCAAACGCTTTACATTAAATTTGTAATACGTAAGTTCATATTTCAATATCCGGGTGGCGCTTCAGGGCGCCACTTTTGTTTTAAGCTTCCGATAAAATAGAAGAGACGCCCAAATTGGGCGTCTCTTCTCCGCATATTATGGTTAAATTCCTTTTACTGTTTCAGTTCCCGCGGAAGCTTTCCTTCTCTCCAATGTTCTTCAATCTTCTCAAGAGTTACATTCTTGGTCTCAGGAATAAAGAAGTATCCCCAGATCAATCCAAGAATACCAACAAGAGCATATAGGTAGAAGGCACCGGCAGGATTACCAAGGTCTTCACCTTTGAGGGTAATTTCAGTACCCGGCATTGTCAGTCCTTTTACAATTTTGAAAAATGTAAAAGCAACAACCCCGTTGAACAGCCAGTTTGAAAGGGCACCGATACTTGAACCAATACCTCTCACACTTAACGGGAATACTTCGGAAATAATCAGCCAGCCAAGAGGGCCCAGGCTTATAGCGAAGAAGGCTATATATACCCATACCAGCGATATTGTTACCCATTTAATTGAATCGCCAAGAGTTGCCTGAAGTGCAAAACAGGTTCCCATAGCTATCAGGGCAACCACCATTCCGGATAATCCGATGAAATACAGCTTTCTCCGGCCGAGTTTATCTATCATAAACAATGACAGTATTGTAAATGCCACATTCACCACACCAACGCTTACAGAAGCCCATACAGCGGCCTGAGCGTCAGCAAAGCCTGACATAAGGAATATCTTTGGACTATAGTATATTATGGTGTTGATACCTGTAAATTGCTGGACAAACATAATCCCGATTGCAATAATCAGCGGAACTCTCAGCCATTTTTTAAAGATATCGTTCCATTTAATTTTATTTTTCTTATCAGCCTCAATGTCAGCTTTCATTTTTGTGATAACTTCTTCAACCAACAGAGGTTCTTCAACCTTTTCCAACACCTCACGACATTTATCACCAAAACCTTTACTTATCAGCCACCTTGGTGTTTCAGGCAGGAATATCATTCCTACAAACATTATCAGCGCGGGTATTACTCCCACGTAGAACATTGGTCTCCAGCATGATATATAGGCCGGGTCGTTGTCAGGAACAGCGAATGCCGAATCGCTCAGGTAGGATACCATAATTCCAATAGTAATAAGCAGCTGAAACATCGATACCATAGTCCCCCTGGTTTTTGTAGGAGAAATTTCAGCTATATACAAAGGAACCGCAAAAGATGAAACACCTATTGCTATGCCAAGGAAAAACCGTGCAAAGACAAGCATCGTTGCACTTGATGATGCACCTGACCAGACAGCGCCAATTGCAAAAATCACTGCAGAAGCCAAGATTACTTTTCTTCGTCCGATGATATCAGCAATCCTGCCACTGAACATAGCGCCAATAACAGCTCCAACCAGACCTGAAGTGGTGATGATTTCAATCCAGTTATCCGGTATATTGAAAGTCTTCTGAAAAAATGGAATTGCTCCGGAAATAACGCCGGTGTCGAAACCGAATAGTAATCCTCCGGTTGCTGCCACAGTTGCGATAACAATCACAAGGGCTTTGTTTTGTTTGTTGGTTCTTTCAGCCATAAATTTATATTATTAAGGTTAGTTCCTGAAAAATCGTTTCTAAGATAATATTTGTCATTCATAAATGCACTTATTTAGCTGAATTCTTATCATAAGTGTTAAAAAAGATTTTTTTTTCGCTTACCTCATGCTATAATCAGATAGAATAGATTTTTTTCCAAATTTTTATTGAGGGCACCTATATATTATATCCTTCAGTTTTATTAAATTCGTTGCTTCAATTCATTTCACCGTAAGAAAAGAATTAAGAAACCAGATTTGACCAACTAACCTTAGCCAATATATTATGCAATATTCAAGGATCCTGCTTAAACTCAGCGGAGAGGCACTTACAGGAAAAGAGAATCACGGTATAAGCGATACTATGCTGGAAGAATATGCAAGACAGGTTATTGAGGTTGTTAAAGATGGATGCGAGACAGCAATAGTGATTGGAGGAGGAAATATTTTCCGGGGCCTCAGCGGCACTTCCTCTGGTTTTGACAGGGTAAAAGGAGACCAGATGGGTATGCTGGCTACTGTTATTAACAGCCTTGCTCTCGAAAGCGCAATATTGAGACTTGGTGGAAGTGCAAAGGTTTTCACTGCAATAAGAATGGAACCTGTTGGGGAGCTTTACAAAAGGGACAGAGTTATAGAGGCTTTAAAGGACAAAACCGTTTGTATACTGGCCGGGGGAACGGGAAATCCGTTTTTTACAACTGACACTGCGGCTGCACTAAGGGCTGTGGAGATAGGTGCAGATGTTTTGCTCAAAGGCACACGTGTTGACGGAGTATATACATCAGATCCGGAAAAAGATTCCAAAGCCCGGAAGTTTGAAAAGATATCTTTTGAAGATGTGATTGCAAAAAGACTGAAAGTAATGGATTCCACAGCATTTACAATGTGTATGGAAAACAATATGCCGGTGATAGTATTTGACATGAACAGGACGGGGAACCTGAAAAAACTTGTTAATGGAGAAAAAACCGGAACTCTTGTATCTAATTAAAAGAGTTATTGTATTTCCCGCTATTTTATTATTTTTGTTCTTCTTCTGTGTACATTAAAATAAAAACGGGAATGTTTTTTACAGTTAAAATTATCTAACCTTCAACTTATGAACGAGGAAATTGAACTGATAAATGAGGAGACCAAAGAGAGGATGGAGAAAGCTCTTGAGCATCTCGAACATGAACTGGCACGACTTCGCGCCGGCAGATCCAATCCTGCTTTGCTCGATGGAATTACCGTTGATTATTATGGAGTTATCTCACCTCTTACACAGGTGTCAAATATTAATACTCCCGACCCTAAAACGATTCTTATTCAGCCCTGGGAAAAGAATATGCTCGGACCCATTGAAAAAGCCATTATGGCTGCAAACATCGGACTCACACCGGTTAACAACGGCGAGGTTATCCGCATAAACATACCTCCACTCACGGAGGAAAGAAGGCATCAGCTTGTAAAACAGGTAAGAAACGAAGGGGAGACTGCAAAAATAAGCATACGCAATTCCCGTAAATGGGCAAATGATGAATTGAAACAACTTCTTAAAAACGGACTGGCAGAAGATCTGGAAAAAGAAGCTGCCGATAAAATACAGGAAATGACCCACTCGTTTAACGGAAAGATTGACAAAGTTATGGAGATGAAAGAGAAAGATGTAATGACTGTTTGATTACCTTGCCTGACCTATGTATATTTCATGGCGAAGTCTCTGACTTCGCCTTTTTTTGTTACTCCGTGGCCTTAAGTACCAGTGTATATTTCGCAGCAGCTTTCACAGCTTTTTCTGAGAAATGGTCCTTATAAAATTTCCCTTCGATATAATATTTCATCTGTGAAAGATAAAACTCACTCGAAACAACGCCGGATTCTCCTGTTGGTATCACAGTATAAGATTCATCCCAGTCAGCTGTGTTGAAAATATGTCTTTCTGATGCTCCGTTGTTTACTTTGAACCCCGGCCCGTAGGAATAAGGGCTTACAGTATGATCGCTCCCCCCTACACTATACTCCGGCGAGTTAAACCTGAAAATGCGGTCGAGCATTTTCACTGATCCCAGCGGGTGCTCAATAATGATCTTATGAATACTTCCCCAGGTCCATTCTGCAGGATCTTCGTCATATTCCTTTGACAGAGATGATACACAGTCTTTGAAACTCTTTAAAATTATATCATCAAGGGTCTCTTTCTGAGGTGTGGTAATATCGTCAACGAACTCATCCGAACCTGTTTTCAGAATACGATAAATATAATAATCCCTAGTTATGCCGAATATCTGGTTATAAAGATCACCAAGCTCATCGCCCAGAAGATTCCGTGCAAAACTGATCCTGAAAAATTCAAATACAGAAGGAGCCACCAAACCGGATCCCATGTTATAATCCCAGCTGTTAAGTGTATCCAGAACACTTATTTCCTTTGGTGTAAGCTCATTTTTCCTGCCATTCAGTCTTATTATAAAAGGCGTCAGCAATGCTGCATAATCTGAATGCTGATCAAGTATCATTCGTTTAAAATCATCCAGGTTTAATATCTCTTTTTCATTAAGCATCTGCCTTATTCTGTTTATCCTGTAGGGAAGAATAAAACTGGAACTTATATAGTACGGATAATTATCATCTACTGTCTTATTATTCGCTGAACTTACGTAACCAGCTTCAGGATTAAAGCTGTAAGGCAACTGATTGAAGGGAACATAGCCTTTCCAGTCGTATTCATCCGTTTCCCCATTTCTTATGATGGTGCCGTTGCCTTTCCTGATAGCTATGCCTCCTCCTGTATTCAATCCGATATTGCCTGCAGTGTCGGCGAAAACAAAGTTCTGGCTAATCGATCTGAAAGAGGTAAGTGCCGATCTGAAATCATTCCAGTTTCCAGCCCTGTTGAGAAGAGAAACAGCCCTTATCTCATCACTGCTGTCATAGCCTGTCCATCTCATGCTCAATGAAACATCCTTAACATTTCTGAATCCCGATATGATCGGTCCCCGATGAGTAAATTTAAGTATCATGGTATCCTGTGTCCCTCCTTTGATCTTAATTATCTCTTTCTTAGCCAGCATGTTCCTCCATTCTCCATTAAAAAAATACTGATTCTCATTTGCAGGATTTATCTTTTCTGCAAACAGGTCGATATCGTCTACCATCAGGTTTGTCATTCCCCATGCTATCTTTTCATTATGACCCGCAACAATGAAAGGCTGTCCGGGTACTGCAACACCCGTAACATTAAGTTTCCCGGGAATAACCTCATGCATCTCGAACCATATACCGGGTGAACCAAAGCTGAGGTGCATATCATTCGATAATACAGGCTTACCTGTTGAAGTTCTTTTTCCTGACACTGCCCAGTTATTACTACCCGAGAAAGAGGCAATGCCAAGGGCTTTAAGGTTATCCATCGACAATATAGTTGACTGGGCTTCCTTTAGAAGTGATTCATCCAGTTTAAATCCGGGAAACACATAAGATGTTACGGCTTTCCAGTCCGGGATCAGGAGGCTGGCTTTCTCCGGGCCAAGTTTCTGACTTAACCGATAATAAAAAATATCAGAGGCAAGGTTAACTGAAGCCAGATCCCATCCCATATATCCAATAATATTTGCAATATCTTCCAGTTTCCATGGTTCAGGTCTGTAGCCCAGTATCCTGAATTCAGGAGAGAGCTTCTTCCCGGCAGACTTTATAAAGGCATTAACACCATCTGCATAAGCCTGCATATATGAGATTACTTCCGGATCTTCATTGCTTATTACCATCTTTGATTTGGTAGTCATGTCGAGACTTCTGAGAAACAAGTCGGTCTGCACATACTTTTTACCGAAGATCTCCGATAATCTTCCTGTAGTAGCCCTGCGGATAAGATCCATCTGCCAGAGGCGTTCCTGTGACATTACATAGCCTACCGCAAAATACAGGTCGTGTCCGCTGGCGGCATAAATATGGGGTATCCCCCGTTCATCCCTGTAGACGGTTACATCAGAAGCCACCCCGGGCACAATAATTTCTCCCTCATATTTTGGAATGGCTTTATTTTTGATACCGGAAACAATAAACAAACCTGCAATGATAGCGATTATTACCAGTGCAAGTAACATGGTAAGGATGGTTTTGAAGGTCTTCATCTCTCTGAATATTATTTAAATACGTATCTGGAAACAATCTTACTTCAAATATATATTTTAATACTTTACTCCCGTGAGGCCTGAAGTGCAATTTCTGCAAATCTCTATCATGCTTCTGTCTGCGAGAACACTCTTCCTGAAAATTCTGTATTTTGGGCCGTTCCATATATCCCTGAATGAATCATAGTTCAGGTCACCCATGATATATTCTGCATTTTTGTCGAAACAACAGGGAATAACTTTACCGTTCCATGTTACTACAGGATTGAACCAGAGCCTTGCACATCTGTCAGGTAACCGGTTTTTAACGGTATATCCTCCATTGTTAAGCTTATACCTTATAAATTTATCTTCAGAAGGCATCCACTTTCCGGCGTCATTTTTATTGATGATCTGCATAGATTTTAACTTCAACGAAGCCTTAACCTCCTTTGCCAGTTCCTTTATCTTTGGTACCTGTTTCTCATTTAACCTGTTAATTAAAACCTGAATTTCTATTTTCAAAGATGAATTCAATTTCTTTTTACAAAATGCAACATTTTTAATCCCATCGATGACTTTGCTGAAGTTGCCATTTTTTCTATAGGCCGAATAGGTCTCCTGGTCCGCACCATCAATAGATATAATTAGTTTTTTCAGTCCCGATTTCGCAATATTCTCAGAATTTTCTTCCGTCAGGTAATGACCGTTAGTTGAGACTATAGTGGATGTATTACCGGCTTTAGAGATAAATGAGAAAAAACCCGGATGCAACATTGGCTCTCCCTGAAAATACAAATTAACATTAAAAAGATAAGGGCCTATTTCCTTCATTATCTTATCGTAAAGCTTAATATCCATGTAACCATGTTTGCGTTTCATCAGTCCGGAACCAGTAACACATTCAGGACACTGAAGGTTGCAATTGTTGGTAAGTTCCACCCCTATCGATAATGGCATACCATAAACACCAGGGTCCCCTGTTACGGAACTTTTTATAAATGAATACCCGGCTACGAAAAAATTGGCGGGTTTAACAAGGTGATGAATCATCGATTGAATAAAATGTGAGGTAAGATATAAAAAATTTAATATTAATAATAGGGTATTACAGAAGGTCGCAGGTCTTAAGGTTGAAAAGGAAATTTCCACCTATGTAATAATTAAAAATTGTGTGAACATAACTTAAATAAATTAATGCCATGAAAACTTTTAATAAAATTTCGTTATTTGCAGCAGTTCTTTTGCTGGCCTTTACAGCTGAGGCTGCAATTGCCGGGAACCTCCCGACAAATAAGAAAAAAGCCCGGCAGGATGTTATTACTATCAGGGGCAAGGTTATAGATGCAGAAACCCGAACTCCTCTTGTTTTCGCATCAGTCGCCGTTAAGGAATCCAATGTTGGCATAATAACCAACATCGATGGAGAATTCACCCTTAAAATCAGCAGTTCTGAAGAAAGTAAAAATCTTGAAATCTCATTTATTGGATATAAGAATAAGGTTGTTCCAATAAGCGAATTCAAGGACAATGGTTCCAAGAACATAATTGCTCTTGAAGCCGCACCTATTCCCATAAGGGAGATTATTGTCAAACCTGTTAATCCTTACAGCATCGTAGAAAAGGCCATTGACAATATCCCCAAAAATTATGAAACCGTTGCAAACCTTATGACAGCCTTCTACAGGGAGACCATAAAAAAGAACCGTAACTACGTATCTCTCGGAGAAGCCGTTGTCGAGATCTTCAAAGCACCATATAATAGCGATGTGCGATTCGACGGCACAAGAATGTACAAAGGAAGGAAAGGTACCGATGTTCAAAGAATGGACACCCTTTTGTTTAAACTGCAGGGTGGCCCGATAACGGTTTTGGACCTTGATATTGCTAAAAACACAGAATCCATACTTACGAAAGAAGCCATGGAAAATTATAACTACTCCCTGGGCGGGGTTATCGAAATAAATAATAAACCTAATTACATTATCGACTTCGTTCAAAAACCGTCTGTTGAAATGCCATTGTTTATGGGGAGCCTCTATATAGAAATAGATTCATATGCAATAACTGAAGCAGATTTTGGATTCAACCTGGGCAATAAAGAAGAAAAAGAAAACGCTGCATCATTGTTTATCAGGAAGAAGCCGCTTGGTGTGAAGGTTATACCTGAAATTGCAACCTACAAGACCATATACCGCGAACAGGATGGCAAATGGCACTTTGCATATTCAAGAGCCGAGGTCAAGTTTAAAGTTGACTGGAAAAAGAAACTATTCAATACCTTCTACACAACTATGTCAGAAATTGCAATAACTGATCGTACTGACCAGGAAGTTATTAAATTTGCAAACAGAGATAAGATCAAATATAATGATGTATTCGCTGAAGAAGTTGAAGCGTTCAAGGATCCGAAATTCTGGGGAGACTATAATGTTATTGAACCCGACCAGAGTATAGAATCAGCCATACGCCGACTCAGCAGAAGACTTAAATTCAGCGATTTAGACGACAAATAATAAGGGTCTAATCAATGATCAGGGACATTGAGATAATCAGGAGGATCAGAGAAGGTGACACAGGACAGTTTGAGTTGCTATTCCGGTCCTCCTATGTTTCCCTGGTACGATATGCGAAGACTCTGATCAGGGATCATGACACAGCGGAAGAAATAGTGCAGGATCTTTTTTTCAGACTCTGGCAAGACAAGGAAAAACTGCATATTGAAAGTTCTTTAAATGGTTATCTTTTCAGATCGGTCCATAACAGATGCCTTCACCATATAGAACATGGCAAAGTAGTGGAGCGTCATGCAGCAGAGATGTCATACGGGCAATCCGATAATCAGGAGAGCCCTTCAGATATCCTGCATTATAAGGAACTTCAGGCCAGGATCGCAAGAATACTTGAAAAACTTCCTGAAAGATGTGGCAGAATCTTCTGCATGAGCAGGTTTGAAGGACTTAAATATGCTGAGATAGCCGACAAATTATCTGTCTCGATAAAAACGGTCGAGGCCAATATGGGCAGGGCACTGAAAGAATTCAGAAATGAATTAACAGAATAAATAAAGTGATGAAAACAAAAAAGAATTATACTGACAGGGAATGGGAAGAAATAGCTTCGCTTCTGTCTGATGAAAAGGGTGAAAAAACTGATCTTTTCAACCGCTTCATGGCTGAAGATATCTATAATACAGGAAATCAATGGAAAGAATTAAGTAATATGAGCCGTGAAAAAGAAATAAATGTTGACAAAGCCTGGGATAAGGTTTACACCCGGATGAATGAACACAGACTTAATATTAAAAATGCCCCTGCAAGAATAAGTATTTTCAGAAGCGCATTTTTGAGAGTAGCTGCTGCTGTGCTCATAATAATAGCCCTGGGATCAGTAGTATTATATATGAATCAGGCAGGTAATCTGAGTAAAAAAATAACTATAGCCACAAATGAATATCAAAAGAATATACTAGTGTCTCTTCCGGATGGCAGCAAAATTTATCTGAACCGTAATTCGAAATTCAGTTATCGCGCAAATTTCGGGAAATATCACAGAGATGTAAAACTAACAGGAGAAGCGTTTTTCGAAATATCCCCCGATGTTACAAAACCATTCATAATTGATGCCGGCTTAGCCAAAATAAAAGTAGTCGGTACATCCTTCAATGTAATAACAAATAACAGTGAATCTTCAGTTGAAGTTTTTGTTAAAACAGGGAAAGTGCTGGTATCAGATAATGCAGGTTCACAAGCTATTCAGCTAGATCCCGGGTTTGTAGGAATAGTTAACTCTGAAAAATCTGAAAAAACAATTAATACAAATCCGAATTACCTGTCATGGAAAACAGGTTCTTTTGAATATAAAGGAGAAAAACTGAGTCTTGTATTCGCAGATCTTAAGAGAGTATATAATATGGATATTGTTGCTGATAATCCTTCAATACTCGATAATCCATGGACGTGGACTTCCCCAACAGATAATCTGCCCCAGGATACCATAATTCGCTTAATTTGTGGTAGCTTTAACCTCAGTTATACAAAGGATGGCAATGTGTACCATCTGACTAACAAGTAATGTGCTTTTGAAAAATGTCATTCTCCAATGGCTCCATAGTAAAACATACAGTGGCCATTGCATTGTTTTTCATCATGTTGATGCCACAAAAGGCAGATTGTCAGCGATCTATTCTTGACTCGACATTTACCTTCAGGGCTGGTATGGTAAAAACCAGCAGTGCTCTTGACATAATCGCCAGCAAAACAGGTTACAACTTCACCTACGACAGCAGACTGATAGATGTAGAAAAAAAAACCAGGCTTTCATTCGTAAATACCCGGCTTGACATCGTTCTCGACAGTATCCTGAAGAATGATTCTCTCGTCTTTTCAGTAATTGACAAATTCATTATCATTTCCCGTATTGAGAAGCTTCCTGCATCACAACACTTACCGGGATTAAAGGAGGAAGTAAATTATGTAACAGGCACAATTATTGACAACGATTCACGCGATCCACTGCCATTTGCTACCATAGGATTAAAGAACAGCGGGAAAGGAACTGTATCAAATAATAACGGTGAATTCAATTTAAATATCACTCCGGATCTCCGTAATGACACTCTTTCGTTTTCCTACCTTGGATATATTGGCCGGGAGATTCCCGTAAAAAAGGCCCTGGGCAATAGCCTTATCGTTGTCATGAAACGTGAGTTTATCTCAATTCCTGAAATATTAATCAAAAATCAGGTGCCACAGGAGATAATAATAAAAGCCCGGAAGGCAATACCTCGTAATTTTGGTGATACACCGGCTTTGATGACCGGGTTTTACAGAGAAGGCGTACTGAAAAGTACTGAACTTCAGACTTATTCCGAAGCAATAATAGAAATATATAAAAGTGCATATTCCGGCACTCTCCTGGGCGATCAGATCAAAATATACAAAAGCAGAAAAATAGAAAATACTGACCGTCGCGATACACTTGCTATCAGGCTGAAAGCGGGATTAAGCACCTGTCTGGAACTTGACGGGGCAAAGAACACTTTTGATTTCCTGTCTCCTGAAAGCATGTCAGATTACACATACAGGATGACTGATATTGTGACCTACGATGATGAAACAGCTTATGTTATTGAATTTGAACAGAAAGCAGATGTTGACCTTCCTCTTTACAAAGGATCAATCTATATAAATACCGTGGATTTTGGAATACTCTATGCCGAGTTTGAACTCAATCAGGCGCTTCTGCACAAGATGAAAGATTCGTTCGTAACGAATCCGTTGCATGGTTTTAATACCTGGCCAACGTCCGTGAAGTATTCAGTGAGTTACAGGAAAGTCAATAACAGGTATTTTTTAAGCCATGTAAGAGGTGACCTTGTATTCATTTCAAGAAAGAAGAATAAGTTGTTCCATTCACAGTTCAGGGTTTTCTTTGAACTTGCCATTACGGAAACAAAATTAAATAATGTCACACGGTTTGACAGGGAAGAACTTGCACCGATACATTCAATATTTTCAAAAACAATTACAAATTATGACCCTACGTTCTGGGAAAACCAGGATTTCCTTAAGCCGGAGGATAACCTGCTTCAGGCTCTTAAGAATATGAATGTCAAGCTGCAGGAATTTTCAAAATAAACAATATTTCTAATATTTATTTATCAGATTATAAAGTTCAGTCAGATCAGGAGTAAGAATGATCTCAGTCCTCCTGTTTTTCTGACGGGCATCTGCTGTATTACGACCATCGACAGGCACATATTCACTTCTTCCGGCGGCCGTTAACCTTTTAGGGTTAATATTTGAATCTTCGAGCAAAGTTCTTACAACAGTGGTGGCTCTTTTAACACTCAGATCCCAGTTATCCTTAAGCTGACCGCTGCCAGGATTATATGGTACATTATCAGTATGGCCTTCGATTGTAATCTGAATATCAGGATTTTTTTCCAGCACTCCTGCCAGTTTCTTCAGGGCATTCCTTCCATTGGCATCAATATCCCACCTGGCTGATTTAAAGAGGAGTTTTTCTTCGAGTGATACATATACCTTTCCGTTTTTCATTGTTACGGTAAGCCCGTTATTCTCAAAACCCAAAAGAGCTTCTGATACTTTTGATTTAAGGTCCTGTACAATCTTTTTCTGTGAGTCAAGGATTTTTTCCAGCTCAGCGAGGCGTTGGTTTCTTTTATCCAGTTCAAAGGTCAGCTCATCAAGCGAGGCCTTTTTCGAATCGAGGTTCTGTGAGAGCTGACGAAGAAGATCCTCTTTCTTTTGCAGGTTATCCTGTGCCGCCTGTAATTCGCCAAAAAGTTTTTGCGTTTCCTTCACATTACCTTTTATCAGGTCTTCATGTGCTGCCTGCAACTCACTGAACCTGGCTGATATATTATTGTAGTCAGCTACAGCCTTATCGCGTTCAGCCTGTGCATTAGATATATCTTCCTTAACTGTTCCCATATCTTTTTCAAGCGAGGCAAGTTTAGCTTCAAGCTCCTTGTTTTTCATTTCCAGACCAATATTATCGGTTTTAAATGCATCTCTCTCATTCATGAATTGTTTGCTGGTATCCTGCAGGTCACTGTACTTTCTTCCTGAAACACAGGAAACAGCAGACAGTACTATAAGTGCTAAACCCAGAAAATAAAATATTGACTTTTTCATCCTTAAATATATTTTTTTAAGATATTATGTAACTCATACCAGAGGTTCGGGATCCTTTTCGTAATATCAATTAATAATAAAACAGTTGACCGTATTAAAAATTGTACTCAAATCTGTAATTCACGAAACAAAAATAAGAAAATCCCGGGGAAGCTTCAGTAAACACCAGGGAATAATAATTGTTATATTTGCAGGTTATTTGTTTTAATCATTTCCTAATGGAGAAGGAAGAAAATCTACTCTCTAAAATAACAACTCCTGAAGATCTCAGGAAACTTGCTCCGGCTGATCTTATCAAGGTAAGTTCGGAACTCAGGCAGTACATTATTGACGTTGTCTGCAATAATCCGGGACATTTCGGCGCCAGTCTCGGGGTTGTGGAATTAACCGTTGCTCTTCATTATGTTTTTAACACACCTTATGATAAAATAATCTGGGATGTCGGACACCAGGCTTACGGGCATAAAATACTTACCGGCCGGCGCGAGATTTTTTCAACAAACAGAAAATATAAAGGTATAAGTGGTTTCCCCAAGATGTCAGAAAGTGAATATGATTCATTCGGTACCGGCCACTCTTCGACCTCTATTTCAGCTGCCCTGGGAATGGCTGTTGCTGCAAAGAGTAAAGGGGAAAACAGGCATGTAGTTGCAGTTATCGGGGATGGGGCAATGACTGCAGGTGAAGCTTTCGAAGGTCTTAATAATGCCGGTATAAGCAAATCTGATATACTTGTCATACTAAATGACAATAACATAGCGATAGATCCCAATGTGGGAGCGCTTAAAGAATACCTTCTTGACATAACCACAAGCAAGACATACAACAGGTTCAAGGACAGGGTATGGAAAATACTTGGGATATTCGGTAAACTGGGGCCTGATGCACGTACACTGGCTGCACAGCTTGAATCGGGGTTTAAAAGTACCATACTCGACAGGAGTAATCTTTTTGAAGGGATGAACTTCAGGTATTTCGGTCCGATAGATGGTCACGATGTGCTTCATCTCACAAAAGTACTGGAGGACCTTAAACGTATACCCGGGCCAAAACTTCTTCATTGTCATACAGTTAAAGGCAAGGGATTCAGGCAGGCTGAAGAAAACCAGACCACCTTTCATTCTCCCGGGAAATTCAACAAGGAGACAGGCATGATTATCAATTTGGCAAAAGACGATAAAATAGTATCATACCAGGAGGTTTTTGGCAGAACCATTCTGGAGCTTGCAGAGCAAAACAGCAGGATCGCTGCAATCACTCCGGCGATGACTTCAGGCAGCTCTTTAAACATCATGATGAAAGAGATGCCTGAAAGAATATATGATGTTGGCATTGCCGAACAGCATGCTGTGACATTTTCTGCCGGACTGGCAACCCAGGGCCTGATACCCTATTGCCATATTTATTCTTCATTCCTTCAGAGAGCATACGACCAGATAATACATGATGTTGCTCTTCAAAATCTACATGTAGTATTCTGTGTCGACAGGGGCGGTCTTGTCGGTTCCGACGGAGCTACTCATCATGGATTTTTTGATATGGCCTTCATGCGGACTATCCCCAATATGATTGTATCTGCACCGATGGATGAGATTGAACTCAGAAACCTTCTGTATACAGCCCAGCTCGAAAAGATCAGATCCCCGTTCTCTATACGTTATCCCAGGGGTCGCGGTTCCTTTCCCGACTGGAAAAAGCCCTTCCATGAGATTGAGATAGGGAAGGCACGTCAGATAAGTGAAGGTGAACACCTGGCAATTTTATCTATAGGCCATCCAGGGGGTGATGTTGCATATGTTGTAAAAAAATTACTTGCTGAAAATATCTCAATAGCTCATTATGACATGAGGTTTGTGACTCCTCTTGATAAAGAAGTGCTTCATACTGTTTTCAGGAAATTCGATCACATAATCATTGTCGAGGACGGAGTGCTGAAAGGAGGATTTGGCAGTGCTGTTATAGAATTCATGAGCGATAACGGGTACAATGCTGAGATCAGGCGACTTGGAATACCTGATTACTTTGTTGAGCACGGAACACAGGATGAACTCTACAGGGAATGCGGATACGATAAGGAAGGAATTGAGTTAGCTGTAAGAGAGATGATAGTTAAGCTAGAAAGGGAGAAGGGGAGATCCTCCTTCGCTAAAGCTTCGGAGGATAAAGGAAGAGGAGAAAAGGAGATGAAAGATAAAAGTATAAAGACAAAAGTTTAAAAAAATTCCTATTTTCGCAGTTCTGTTCTTTGCCTGTTCAACTTATTGACTTGCATGACCGCATGACTTGCTTGACCGTAAGACTAATTTAGCCCGGATGGCAGGGGCAAGCGTTAAAAAAACACCCTGTGGGTGTTTTTAGCGAGCAGCCAGACTGCAGG